>Ga0307515_10017714_pt1 | contig 12950 bp, 13 predicted proteins | sample 17_EM_MG_FD_194513 | JGI IMG/M metagenome (GOLD analysis project Ga0307515, IMG submission 194513) | Populus trichocarpa ectomycorrhiza microbial communities from riparian zone in the Pacific Northwest, United States - 17_EM | ecosystem: Host-associated > Plants > Roots > Unclassified | place...
CGCATGGTGACCAGGTCGCCGAACCACATGTGGGCCAGCTCGTGCAGGATCGTGTTGGCGCGCTGCTCGTACTCGTAGTCGGTGACCTGCGACCGGAAGATGTAGTGCGCCTCGGCGTGCGTGACGCAGCCGAAGTTCTCCATCGCGCCGGCGTTGAAGTCGGGCACCCAGAGCTGGTCGTATTTCGGCAGCGGGTAGCGGATGCCGAACTGCTCGTGGAAGAAGTCGAAGCCCTGCTTGGTGATCAGGAACAGGTCGTCCGAGTCGAGATACTGCGCCATCGAGGCCCGGCAGTAGGCGCCCAGGTCGATGCCGTCGTGGCTGTCGCGCACCTCGTGGTACGGCCCCGCGCACAGCGCCGTGATGTACGTGCTCATCCGCGGCGACGTGCCGAAGTGGACCGTCTTCGCGCCCGCCGCGGCCGGCACGGACCGCTCCTCCGGCATGTTCGACAGCACCTTCCAGTGCGCCGGCACCGTGGCGCGCCAGGTGAAGATGCTCTTCAGGTCGGGCTGGTCGAAGGCGGCGTAGACCCGCTGCGCGTCGGCCGTCTCGAACTGGCTGTAGAGGTAGATCTCGTCATCGACCGGGTCCTGGGTGCGCTGCAGGCCCTGCCCGCTCGCCGAATACGCGAAGTCGGCGTCGACGACCAGGGTGTTCTGCGCGGCCAGGCCGGTCAGGGTCAGGCCGTTCTCCGCGGACCAGCCGGAGAGATCGACCGGCGTGCCGTTGAGCACCGCGGACCGGATGCTCGTGGCCGCGACCTCGATGAAGGTCTGCGCGCCGGGCTCGGCGCAGCGAAACGCGACCTCGGTGGTCGAGCGGAAGGTGCCGGCGCCGGGCCGGCCTTGTCCGTCGGTCAGATCCAGGGCGATGTCGTACCCGGTCACCTCGAGCAGGCGAGCCCGCTCAGCGGCCTCGACCTGGGTCAGGTTACGTACTCCGGCCACGTTCACTCTCCTCCATGCTCGTCCAGGCTGCGTCACCCGACCTCAAGCTTTCCACGTCACCCTATGCGGTTGGCGGGTGGCGCATGTCACCGCCGGGTGCGGGCCCGGCGAGGCAGGATCGGGGTATGAGTGAACGCGCCGCGGTCGACATGTGGTTCGACCCGATCTGCCCCTGGGCCTGGATGACCTCCCGCTGGTTGCTGGAGGTGGAGAAGGTCCGGTCCGTCGACATCTCGTTCAATGTCATGAGTCTCTCGGTGCTCAACTCGGGCCGCGAGTTGCCGGAGCAATACCAGGATCTGATGGCCAAGGGCTGGGGCCCGGTGCGGGTCTGCATCGCCGCCGCCGAGGCCGCCGGCCCGCAGGTGCTGCGCGACCTGTACACAGCCCTGGGCACCCGCATCCACCTGCACAAATACGAGCTGGACCAGAAGCTCTACACGGAGGCGCTGGCCGAGGTCGGCCTCGATCCGGCCCTCGCCGACGCGGCCACCAGCGACGCCCGGGACGACGCGCTGCGGGCCAGCCACGACGCGGGCATGAAGCCGGTCGGCACGGACGTCGGCACGCCGGTGATCCACGCGCCGGGCCCGTCCGAGGGGGAGAAGGTCGCCTTCTTCGGCCCGGTCGTCACGCCGGCGCCGAAGGGCGAGGCGGCGGGCAAGCTCTGGGACGGCGTGCTGCTGGTCGCGGGCACCCCGGGCTTCTTCGAGCTGAAGCGCTCTCGCGACATCGGGCCAATCTTCGACTGATTACGCCACCCGAGCCTCCGGTAGGTCGTTGGATGAGGTGAAGACCACATTTGACCGGAGGCTTCGATGGCCTTGTCCGACAGTGTTGCCACAATCACTATTGGCGTTGATCGGGGGGTGTGGGAGAGCTTTTGTCCGAATTTGCCAGCCGACGTCGCCGCGATGGTGGCGCCGCCGGTTACAGTGTCCAGTTTTCCCGTTGTTGAACCGTCGGCGACTACGGGGCGTCGCCGAGCGCAACAGGCCCGATTTCGGGGGAACATGCCCGTGACGTCGCCTTATGGGCGGCACCGACGCACAAGCTGAGAGTGGGATGCCCACGGGGTGTGCGTGCGACTGTCATATCGCGACGGTAGGTTCGCGGGCATGACGGTCGTGCACCCGATCAGCCGGGCCTGGATCACCACTGGCGGCACCGGCGCGCAAAATTACGACGAGTTCGCGGACGACGCCGAGATTACCGAGATCATCAAGGCGAACCCCCGCAGCTCGCTCGCCATCGAGATGCCCCACCGGGCGCCGGGGCTGGTGGGTAAGGCGTTCCGGGACTGCCTGCCCGAGGCTGCCGTGCGGCTCGCCGAGGAGCAGGCCGACGGCAGCTACACGCCGGCCGACGAGGTGGTCGTGCTCTACCGGATATCCGGGCCGGGCGAGCCCGCCTACGGGCTGTGGGCGATGGTCGACACCGACCAGATCTCCACCAGCGTGGAGGAGCCGGGCCTGGTCATCCGCAACGAGGACGTGTTCCTCGCCAAGGTGCGCGAGCGGGTCGCCCTCTTCGAGTCGGTGCGGACGTTGCTCTCGCCCGTACTGCTGCTCCAGACCGGCAGCGGCGACGACCTGCATGCCGCGCTCGAGGCGGCGGTCGAAGCGGCCGGGGCGCCCGCCGCGACCGACCTCGACCAGAGCGGGCGCACGCACGCCATCTGGGTGATTTCCGCCGGTCCGCTGCAGCGGGAACTGACCGCGCTGGCCGGCGGCGGCGAGCTGGTCGTGGCGGACGGCAATCACCGCAGCCTGGCCGCGCAGACCGGCGGCCTGCCGCGCTTCCTCGCGGTCGTGACCACCCCGGATTCGGTCGCCATCGAGCCCTACAACCGCCTGGTCACCGAGCTGCCCGGGCCCGACCTGCTGGAACGACTGAGCGCGGCCGGGGCGAAGGTCGAGGAGCTGCCGCGCCCCGCGGCGCTGCCCAGCAAGGGCATCATCGAGCTGTACGCGGCCGGCCGGTCCTACTCCGTGGTGCTGCCACCGGACGAGGGCGCCGACCCGGTCGAGAATCTGGATCATGCCCTGGTCGAGCGGATCCTGATGGGTGACGTGCTCGGGCTCGACCCGAGCGACAAGCGGATCCACTACGTCGGCGGCGACTACCCGGTCGAGTGGCTGCTCGGCGAGGTCGACGCGGGCCGCGCCGAGTTGGCCGTGCTGATCCCCCCGGTGAGCGTCGACGACTTCGTCGCGGTGAACCTGGCCCGGCAGAAGCTGCCCCGCAAGGCCACCTGGTTTACCCCGAAGGCCCGCGGCGGCCTCGTCCTGGCCCAGCTCGACTGATGCTGCACCCCCAGGTCGCGGCCTCGCTGACGATCCGGCGGCGCCCGCCGGCCGAGTTGCTCGCCGCGGAGCCCGACAAGCTGCTGAAGTTCGCCCGGCAGGCGATGGAGGAGTCCACCGAGGCCGAGTGCGGCCCGGCCATCCCGCTGCCCGTGGTGGTCGACGTCGACGCGGACGGCGTGCCCTGCCGGCTCTACGCCGCGCAGACCGGCGCGCCGGTCCTCGTCTACCTGCACGGCGGCGGCTGGTGCTACGGCAGCGTGGAGACGGTCGACCGGCTCTGCCGGCGGATCGCCGACCGCTCCGGCTGCGCGGTGCTCTCCGTCGACTACCGGCTGGCCCCGGAACACGTCTTTCCGGCCGGCCTGGAGGACGTGGAGACGGTGCTGCGCTGGGTCCGCAAGGAGGGCCTGGGCCTCGGTGTCGACCCGTCCCGGCTGGCGATCGGCGGCGACAGCGCGGGTGGCCAGCTGGCCACCGTGGCCGCCCGCCGCCAGCGCGACGCGGCCACCCCGCTGGACTACCAGGTGCTGATCTACCCGGCGATCGACCCGATGACGGCGTCGGCGTCCTACGACGAGGTCGGCGAGTACGGCCTGGACCGCGCCTCGATGCGGTTGGCGTGGGAGGCCTTCGTGCCGGATCCGGGCCTGCGGTTCAGCCCCGACGTGGCTCCGCTCGCCGTCGCGGACCTGGCCGGGATGCCGCCCACGCTGCTACTCACCGCGGAGTACGACGTCCTGCGCGACGAGGGTGCCGACTACGCGGACGCGCTGCTGACGGCGGGCGTGCCGGTGGTCCACGTGCGGTATGCGGGGGTCAACCACGGCTTCGTGCGCAAGCTCGCGCTCTTCGACGCCGCGCGGGTGGCGGCCGACCAGATCGCGGTGAGCCTGCGGGCCGCGCTGACGTTCTGATCGGCGTTTGGCAGACTTCGGTCATGCGCGTCTACCTGGGTTCCGATCACGCCGGCTACGAGCTGAAGATGCACCTCGTCAACCACCTGGCCAAGCAGGATTACGACATCGTCGACGTGGGACCGCACAGCTACGACCCCGAGGACGACTATCCGGCGTTCTGCCTGGCCACCGGGGCGCGGGTGGTCGCGGACCAGGGCAGCCTGGGCATCGTGATCGGCGGCTCCGGCAACGGCGAGCAGATCGCCGCGAACAAGGTCGCCGGGATCCGCGCCGCGCTGGCCTGGAAGGTCGAGATCGCCCAGCTCGCCCGCCAGCACAACGACGCTAACGTGCTCGCCATCGGCGGCCGCCAGCACACCCTCGACGAGGCGACCGCGATGGCCGAGGCGTTCCTGGCCACCCCGTTCTCGGGCAACGAGCGGCACGCCCGCCGGATCGCCCAACTCGCCGAGTACGAGCGCACCCGCGAGCTGCCGCCGCTGCCCGCCAGCTAGCGGCCGCGGGGCAGATCCTCGCGCGGCATCCAGTTGCGTCGCACGATCACGAGCTCGGCGTCCGCCTCGGCGAGCTGCTCGTCCGTCGGCCGGGCGGCGTCCCGGGCGCGCAGCGCCGCGCCGACGCTCACCTGCGACGAGCCGGAGCCGACCAGGCCGCGCAGGCCCCGCTCGGACTGGTCGTCGCCGCCGGCACCCGCGCCGGACGTCGGCCGCGGCCCGCTCGTCGGCCGCGGCGGTCGGCTCGCGAAGCCGCCGCCGGCCGCCCGGGCGGGTGGGGCGAGCGGTTTGGGGGCCTCCTCGGCCGGATCGAGCACCGCGGCCGTCTCGGCGACGGGCTCGGCCGCCGGGCTCGTCATGGGTGGATCGGGCGCGGCGGGCGGGTTCGCGGCCGACGAGGGGGGACGCAAGCGACGGCGTCGACGTTCGGGTTCTTCGCCCATGCCGCCGAACCTACCGCCGCCCGGCCCACTCAGAACACCTCAGTGGGATTCGGCATCCGATGCCAGCCGAACGCCGTCGACGCGCGCCGCAGCGTGCCCGGGGTCAGCTCGCGGACCGTGCCGGTGGCGCCGAGGGCGGCCAGCGACGTCGCACCCAGGTACGCCGAGCCCAGCTCCAGCACTGTGCAGGCCAGGTCGGCCGGGTCGGCGGTGGCCGTACAGGTGGCGGCGCCGTCCGGGCCGACGGTCAGCCGCCAGCGGCCCGTGTTCTGCGCCAGCAGCGGATCGGTGACGTCGAGGACGACGTCGACCGGGGCGGCATATGCGCGGGCCGTCAGCGCCCGCGGCAGGTCGACGATGCGGATCCAGAGGGCGTCCGCCAGGTTGCTGCCGAGCCGGCGCGGCTCGTCGACCAGGTACTGCAGTGGCTCGTCGACGGCCGAGAAGTGCACCGACACGGTGCGGGTCAGGTCGATTGTGAGCAGGAACTGCCACAGCGCCGCGTACGCCGCCGGGTCTGCGGCCACCACCTCGCGGACCTGGACGTCCCCGTTCGGGCCGTGCCGGTCCCAGATCCCCTTCGTGCGCCAGAGGGCGTACCCGGTCGGTCCCTGCGGGGTGTCGTGCACCACACCGTGCAGCGCGGTCGCGCCCTCGCGCTGCGACTCCAGATCCGCCAGCACGTACTGCCACCACCGGTCGTCGCGGCTCGACCAGCCGGTCCGCTCGGCGCGCAGTTGCTCGTACACCTTCGCGAGGTCGGCGACCGCGTCCTTCGGCTCGACCAGGCGCAGCCGCCCCGGCAGGCCGGGCGGGGACGTGGCGGGTAGCCGTACCTCCCTCGACATGATCTCCATGCGCAGCCGCTGCGCCGCCGGTCCGTAGCCGAACCGGGGATAGATCTTGGTCTCGCTGGCCCAGAGGACCGCGATCGGTTCGCGGCCGGCGGCCGCGAACTCCCGCAACTGCCGGTGCATCATCCGGGTGAGCAGCCCGCGCCGCTTGTGCGTGCCCGCGACGCTGACCAGCGTGACGTGCGCGGCCGGCACGATCGCGCCGGGCACGGTCAACTCCCGGGTGTACGCGCCCGCGTGCCCGACAATCGTGCTGCCGTCCTCGACGACCAGCGTCCGCTCGGGCTCGATCACCGAACCCTCGACGTCGCGGGCCGCCGAGTCGGGCGACTCGTGGAAGGCGTCGCTCAGCAGCGCCGAGACCGCCGCCCAGTCGTCGGCGTCGCCCATCCTGATCCGAATCGTGGAGTCATCCATGCTGTTTGTGTAACGGAAGCAGCGCACAGCGGCGACCTATTTGTTTGCTCGTTACTCTCAATACAGGGCGGCGACCGGCCGTACCGGGGGAGGGGAACGATGCCAGAGCAACCGCAGTGGTCCGAGCGGACGCTCGACATGCCACCGCAGGATCCCTGGGCCGAGCCGCCGACGACGCCGGTGCCACCGCGCCCAGCGTCCACGCCGCCCGCCCCGCCGTCGCCGTTCTCGAGCGGCCGCGCTGCGGTGAATCCACGCCCGCCGACCCGGCAGTTCGCCGCGGAGCCGTTCACGGCGGAGCACGAGCCGACGGGAACGGGCTGGCCCGGCGCCGGAGCGCCGGCGGAGCGGCACTCGCTCGGCTGGCACGTGCGGCAGCTGCGCCGCGGCGGCGAATGGAGCTTCGCGGGCCTGCTGTTCGCGTTCGTCTGCTGGGGCATCTGGGCCATCTCGACCGACGGCGAGCTGACCACGCCGGTCGTGGTCTTCGTCGTGTCGCTGCTGGTCGCGGCGGGTCTGTTCGCGCTGTCCCGGCTGGTGGGGCGGGTGGTGCTGGAACGTCAGTTCGGCCGGACCCGGCGCACGGCCCGCGGCTCGCACATCGTGGCGGGGGTCTTCCTGGTCGGGGTGGGCATCGCCCACCTACGCCAAACGGAATGGGTGATGACCGCCGTCAACTGGACCATCGACCTGTTCAGCAGCTAGTTACAACGGGCTTGCGAAGTCCTGGGTCCAGAGCAGGGTGCCCTGGGCGTCGGCTGCTACGCCTACGCCGATGTTCTTGAAGGCGCAGGTCAGGATGTTTGCCCTGTGGCCGGCGCTGTTCATCCAGGCCGTCATGACCTCGGCCGGCGTGGGCTGGCCCTTGGCGATGTTCTCGCCCGCGCGCGACCAGCGGTAGCCCGCGTCGGTGATTCGGGTCGAGAATTCCACGCCCTCCGGGCTGGTGTGGCTGAAGTAGTCGCGGGCCGCCATGTCCGTCGAGTGGCCGCGGGCCGCGGTGGTGAGCCGGTCGTCGGCCGTCACCGCCGGGCAGCCGACCTTCGCCCGCTCGGTGTTGACGATGGTCACGACCTCGGCCTCCAGCGCCGCGGTGCCGGTCGGTTCGGCGGTCGGGCTGGCCGTGGTCGCGGGTTCGGTCGTCGGCGGTGTCGTGGGCGTCGTCGTCGCGGGTGTGCTCGTGGCGGGTGTGCTCGTGGGCGTCGCGGCCGGGCTGGTCGGCGTCGTCGTCGGGGTCGTCTCGCTCGGGCTTGCGGTCGGGTCCGATGGCGTGGACGTCGGTGCCGCGGAGCCGCTGGGGGAGGCCGTCGCGGTCGCGCCCGGTTCGGCGGACGCGGTGACGGTCGGCACAGCGGTGGGCGGCGTGCCGTCGGTCGTGATGACAACCTTGTCGACGTCCGGGGCGGGGCCGACCGGGTTGCTGAAGGTCAGGTCGTTCTCGCCGGCGCGCAGCGTCGCGGTGACCCGCAGGGTGCCCGGCCGGCCGGCGCCGCGGGTGCTCGGGAAGACGACCGCGGTGGGCACGGCGCCGTTCACGCTGATCTGGGCGGTCCGGTTGCGGTCGCCGGTGTACGTCACCGCGAGCTTCGTCGGCCCGTCCTCCTCGGCCACCACGCCGGTGATCGTCAGGACGCCCTGGCCGCCGACGCCCGTGACGCGGCTGCCGCCGGAGCACCGCTGGCAGCCGACGGCATGCGCGCCGCCGCCGAAGGTGTTGCCGGCAGCCTCGGCCTCGTACGTGGTGGTGCCGGCGCTGGCGCTCGCCGCGACGGCGATGCCGGCGGCGATGGTAACGACGGCGATGCCGCTGGCGAGGAGGACGGGTCTGCGCATGGTGATCCGAATCGTCGGGGTCGGGGGCCGGCGCAGACCGTAACGTCCTGAATAGATCTCGGTCTATTAGCTCGGGCTTAATTCTGGGAACCCGGACGAACCGGGTTAACGATGTGTGTTTGTGGGCAAGACTGAGGGTTATGGCGTTCCCACCCGAGCCCCGCCCCTCCACCACTCCCGCCGACGTGCCGCCGCCGTTGCCGCCGGAGCTGGCCGGGACGCTGGCGGGCCTTGAGGGAGCCGGCGAGGCGCCGCCACCGCGGCGGGCGCCGACGCGGGTGCCGCGGACGCGTACGAGTGCGATCTGGTTCGGGGTGTGGGCCGGCGCCGTGGCGCTGATCCTGTTGATCATCTTCGTCGCGCAGAACACCGGGACCGTCGAGTTGAGCTTCCTGTGGATGCAGGTCCGGATCTCGCTCGCGCTGGCCATGCTCATCGCGGGCCTCTGCGGCGCGCTGATCGCCATGGCCGTAGCCGCGGCCCGCATCATCCAACTGCGCAAGCTGGTGCGCCGGCGCTGAGCGGCGGGCTTGACATGTGACCTATTGGTCACATAACTTGGTGTCATGACGGACGACGACCGAGTGTTCAAGGCGCTCGCCGACCCGACCCGTCGCTTCCTGCTCGACCTGCTCTTCGCCCGCGAGGGACGCACGCTCACGGAGCTCGAATCCGAGCTGGAGATGACCCGTTTCGGCGTGGCCAAGCACCTAAAAGTGCTGGAAGAGGCGGGTCTCGTCGTCGTGCGCCGTGCCGGCCGGGAAAAGCTGCACTTCCTCAATCCCGTGCCGATCCGGCTGATTCACGACCGCTGGATAGACAAGTACACGGAGCGTCACGTGACGGCGCTCGTCGATCTCAAGAACGCGCTGGAGGACGAATCATGACCACCGAAACCGCCGCCCTGCCCACCCAGGTCTACCGCGTCTGGATCAAGACAACCCCGGAGCGGATCTGGGCCGCGATCACCGACCCGGAGTGGACGGCGAAGTACGGCTACGCGGCCCCCGCCTACTACGAGCTGAAGCCGGGCGGCAGCTTCCGCTCGGAGGCCACCGACGAGATGCGCGAGTTCAGCCAGCAGAACGGCTTCCCCATCCCGGACACGATCGTCGACGGCGAGGTGCTGGAAAGCGACCCGCCGCGGCTGCTGGTGCAGACCTGGCGGATGCTCATGGACCCGACGACGGCGGCCGAGCCGTACACCACGCTGACCTACCTGATCGAGGAACTGAAGTCGCAGCCCGGCGTCTGCCGCCTCACCATCACCCACGAGATGGCCGACGCCCCGGCGACGGCGACAATGGTGGCCGGCTCGCCGCTCGACGAGGCCGGTGGCGGCGGCTGGGCCTGGGTGCTCAGCGACCTCAAGTCGCTGCTGGAGACGGGCACAACGCTCGCCGGCCGCTGACCCGTCGAGCCTCGCGGTGATGCCGGGGCGGCCGGCGGCTGCTCGCCCACGAGCTGACGCACGTGCTCCAGCAACAAACCGGAAGGGTGCCGTCGGCCGGCCGACCCACCGTCGGCGCGGCCGACAGCCCCCTGGAACGGGAGGCGGACCGGGTCGCGGCGAGTTTCTAGAAGATGACGGCTATTCCGGCCGCCTTGCAGGCGGCGGTGAGGTCCGTGCCGGCCTTCAGGAAGGCGGGGTTGTGCTTCTCGTGTCATTCCAGCGGAGGTGGCAGCCGGATGTCGGCAGACGCGAGCCCTTGATCATTTATCGTGAAAACGCCGCTGGACTCGGTACGCGACATTCCGTTGATCGCCTCTTCGGCATCGCCGGGCCATCGCGTCCCGTCGCTCCACCTCACCTCCGCGAGGAGGGTGCCGCGCAGGCTGGCTCCCTCCAGATTGGCGCCCGCCAAGTTGGCCTCACGCAGATCCGCACCGTCCAGACGGGCGCGCCTCAGGTCGGCGTTCTGTAGATCGGCATCGCCCAGGAACGCGCCGGAGAGGTCAGCCCCGTTCAGGAAGGCGCCGGCCAGATTCGCTTCCCGAAGGTCGGCCCCCCGCAGATTGGCACCATTGAGATCGGCCTCGCTCAGCTTTGCCCAGCCCAGAAAGGCGCCGCTGAGAAATGCCATGCCAAGGTCTGCTCGGCTGAGGTCGGCTGAGGAGAAGGATGCTCCGGAAAGGTCGGCCGTCCGCAGGATGGTCTCGATCAGGGTCGCATTTGAGAAGCTTATCCCCCGCAGCCCTTTGTCGGAAAGATCCGCGCCGCTGGCATCCTTGCCGCCGAGGTCCGCACCATGGAAATACTTCTCGCTGGTCGACTCCGCCGGGACGGGCGGCTTCCAGGCCACGGCGTGAATTCCGTCAGACATTTTTGCTCCTCACGAGTTCTTTGACGGCTCCTCGCACCGGGTCCGTGGCGCTACGGCGGATCGGGTTGAGGAAGAAAGCATCGGCCGTGGATCGGGCTGCTTCGAGGTCGAGCCCGGACTGGTAGGGCCGGAACCGGTTGAGTGTGGTCAGCTGATCGGGATAGGGCCGGGATCGGACGCCGAGGCTGTCAGCCAGCGACGGAAGGATCAGTTCCTGGAGCGAATTCGATCGTCCGGGGCGCTGATTTCTCTCCACAAAAGCCCGCACTGCCGGGTACCGGTCGCTGTGCAGCAGGGCCGAGATGTAACTCCGGCCGAACACCTGAACGGCACCGAAAGCTCGGTTGAGGTGATCGATCCCCAGCATCGAGGTCAGTTCCTCGCGCTCCTCGCCGAGGGTGCGGTAGGGCGGCCACATCGATATCCGAGGAACGCGGTACCGCAGGCCAGTCGCCAGATAGTCGACGTCGCGTAGCTGGGACTCGACGAATCCCAGGAAACCGGGCTTGATGAAGGCGAGGTCGGTCTCGACGTTCACGACACAGTCGTAATCACGGCCGCCGGACCACTCAAAAACATCGAAGAACGCGGGCGTTGTCTTCCATCGGCTCAGTGGTCGATCGGGGACGACACGCTCCAGAGCGAACGGTGTTTCGCGCCGCCGTCCTGAGTTGTACCAGGCGATATCGGCGCCCGGGCAGAAGGTTTCGATGCTGAGTACCAGGTCCTCGAAGGAATCGTCGACCGAATCGCTGATGACGACGAAGCAGGTCTTGAGACCAGTCATTGTCTTGTCCTTCCGTGCTGAGCGGGAGCGGCGCCGTCGGGCGGGAGGTTGCCGGCAGCCGGGTATGTCACCGTCGATCTCCGGCCGGCGCCACGTGCGCCAGCGTCTCGGCGAGGAATTCCACTCCGTCGCGGCTCAGGATCGACTCCGGGTGGAACTGCATGGAGGCGAACGTCGGGGCGCGCAGGGCGTACACCTCGCCGGTGGCCGGATCGCGGCTGATCTCCACGAGGTCCCCGCTCGGCGCTTCGATCTTGTCGTCCGGGCTGTAGGCGGCGAACGCGTTGTAGAAACCCACGGTGCGCGGTTGCCCGAAGAGATCCACGGTGAGCTGGACTCCTTGGTTAGGGTGGGTGCGGCGGCGGACCGGGATGCCCAGCGTCCCACTCAGAACCTGATGGCTCAGGCAGACCGCCAGGAACGGGCGGCGCCGGCGAACCAGATCCATGGTCAGATCGCGCAGCCGGCGGATCTTCGCCATCCGGTGGTCGCCCGGGGCGCCCGGCCCCGGCCCGAGAATCACGAGATCGTACGCGTCGGTGTCGAACTCGTCGTCGTGGCGGCGCACGTCCACCGTCCAGTCGAGCGATCGCAGCTGGTGGCCGAGCATCCAGGTGAAGGTGTCCTCGGCGTCGACCACCAGCACCCGCCGGGTGTCCGCGCCCAGCCGATTCAGGGTGTCCACGCCGTTCCCGTCATGGTCGGCGAACCAGTACCGTGCCGCGGTGTCGTTGCGTCGCGCCAACGCGCTTCGCACCCGGCTGTCGTCGACCAGACCCGCTGCGGCGGGGGCCGGGCCGGACGCCGGGTCCGGCTCGCTGTGCAGCGCCGCGAGCAGCGCCGCGACCTTGGTTTTGGTCTCGGCGGCCTCGGTATGGGCGTCGGAATTCCGTACCAGGGTTGCTCCGGCGCTGATCCGCAGCCGGCCGGCAGCGTTGATCTCCGCGGTGCGGATCAGGATCGCCGAGTCGAGGTCCCGCCCCGACCCGTTGTCGCGGTCGATCAGCGCCGCCACGCCGCTGTAGTAGCCACGCCCGTTTGTCTCGTGCCGGGCGATGACCCGGCAAGCGTTCTCCAGCGGACTGCCGACCACCGTCGGGGCGAACATCGTTTCCCGCAGGATCTCGCGGGGGTCATGCGTGGTGCGCCCGGCGATGAAGTACTCGGTGTGCGCCAGCCGGGCCATCTCGCGCAGGAACGGCCCGGAGACGCGGCCGCCATCGGCGCAGATCCGCCCCATCACCTTGAGTTCCTCGTCGAGCACCATGGAGAGCTCGGCACGCTCCTTGCCGTCGGCGAGGAAGCTCAGCAGCCCCTCCACCGTGGCACCCTCCGGGGGGTAGCGATACGTACCGCTTATCGGGTTCATCACCGCGATCCCGTCGTCGACGCTGACATGCCGTTCCGGAGTGGCGCCGACAAAGGTTCGGTCACCGGTACAGATGATGAAGGTCCAATGTGATCCGGACTCGCTCATCAGGAGCCGGCGGAAGAGGGACAAGGCCTGGGCCGGGGAGTAGTCGGCCAGCTCCCCGACGTAGGAGCGGCAGGTCACGAAGTTGGCGCCCTCGCCGGTGGCGATCTCGTTGTCGATGATGCTGCGTACGTCGGCGGCGTATTCC
>Ga0307515_10017715_pt1 | contig 12949 bp, 19 predicted proteins | sample 17_EM_MG_FD_194513 | JGI IMG/M metagenome (GOLD analysis project Ga0307515, IMG submission 194513) | Populus trichocarpa ectomycorrhiza microbial communities from riparian zone in the Pacific Northwest, United States - 17_EM | ecosystem: Host-associated > Plants > Roots > Unclassified | place...
CTCTCAATTGAGTCTCGTCGGTTCCAAAAGTGAATTGCATATTACGCCATTTATTCATGTCGTCGTGCTTCCATGAATAAGGTGGGGCGGTCATAAGCGAGATCCGGGAATCCAGAATGGCATCCAGAAGGAGCCGAAGAGATTCAAGATTACTATCCAGGGCTTTAGTCAACTCGGTCTTCCACGGGGTGATGACTCACTTGGGGTAGAGCTGAACATCAGTAACCATCTGCTCCACGAGCGCGACAGTGAGAGGCGTCACATATGCGACGGAGATTGGGGATTTGTGAGTTCTTTCAACAATCTCCTTGAACGTTTCTCCATTCTCCGCTATTGATCGAGCCGTGAAGGTCACCACCGCCCCTGCATGAAACAGTCAGTGAGGATCGTGAGCATAGAGCGTTGACGCTCGCCTCTCTTGAACACTTCTCGCACGCCCCACATATCCGGCGACAAACTGTGATGTGGTCCAAATGCAAAGAATTGGTGCGGGCGTGCTAAGCGATCATTGAGTCCTGGAAGTTTCTTCAAAAACTCCCAACAATTGTTGTGAATAAAAGTGATATCAGTACGCTCCATCAGATGCCATGGTTTCAGTTGGGTCGACTCGAGGATTTTCAGGAGGGCCTTCGTTTCCGGCTGGTGTTTGAGACGCCAAGCAGCGTGGTCGTGGACAGGGAGTTGGTCTCCATGCAATGGTTTCCGGTCGGGGTTTTTCTGGTCGAGAACTTTGCGGAAGAGGATCGTCTCCATAGTGAACAGACTGAAAGCTATTGGTCTTTTGCCAGGGCGCCAAGCTGTCTGCCATCTTTCGAACGTGCTCTGAGTGAGGTTAAGGAGCGTCAAACCACGAGATATATCTGGGTCTTGGTACAGGACCTCTCGTGGTAGACTGAGGAGCCGTTCGGGAGTTTCGCGGGGGCGAGCATCCTTAAACCCCTTTTCGAGTAAAACAAGCACTAGACCTTGGTCTGTTTGGTAGTTGGGATTGGCGTTGGGGAGGATATCAAAGAAAGGCTTGCATCGGGGAGAAAAGATGCAAAGGTACAAGGTAAGCTTATTGGGCAACTTGAGGATCGCAAACTAGAGGGAAAAGGTGAACCCAAGTCAGAAACTCTCATTCATGACTCACCTTGTTTGCATCACCGAGCCAATCCTTCACAGCACTAAAGGGTTGCGTGTCAACTTCGTCCCAAGGGTTCAGTCTAGCCCATTGTACCGGCTTGAAGGCAGGGAGAATTAACGGGGCGTGTGAAGCTGAGTGGATTTTTTCGAGATAGAGGGTATGGTTCTCGCCTGAGCGAAATATCCATTTACTAAGGTGGGCACCTGGTAGACTGGAAGTTGAAACGTTGGCCAAATGGACATCGCATAGTCTCTCACAGCCAGGTGAGCCAAGGTACAATCCGATCCGCCTAGGTCCTTTCTGAGGTTCAGAATGAGAAACGTCAAGCTGCAAACTGGCCAGAGATCAACAGAGGTCATCGAAGAGTGAGTGATCCGAGCACGTACGGCGCAACTCCAGCCATAACATCATCCAAGAAGCTATTCTTCTCAACTTCCAGTTGTGCAGCTCTCGAAGCCACTGCGGGGGCAGATCCCGATGGGGGAGGTGGGGGAGGTGCAGGGGACTCGACAACAATTGGCTCAGATATATCGATGGAGCCCATCTCCACGTCGATGTTGTCGGCGGGCTGCATGTTTCCCTCCAATTCGTTATCACCAAACAGGTCCTCCTCCTCATCGTTCTCGGCCGATTTCGAAGACTGAGACGCGGGGGCCGCAATCCTGGAGCGTGAAGAAGCTGGACCAGGTTCGGGTGCTTTGGTTGCAGTCCTAGTATTGGAAGGACGACCGAATTGACGGCTATGTCCTACAGCTGGCGCCTCGCCCAGCATTCGAGCTCGCGTTCCCAAAGATGGGCCTTGCTGCTTCGAACTCGTTCCAACGTACTGCTTACGATTGACGGCTTTGTTAACTGGCAACCAGTTCCCTCCACCCTTGACGATTGGACCATTGTCAGATGGGCGCAGGTACGAAGAAAGTGGTAGATTGGTCTGAGTAGCCTTATTATCTCCAATTGTCGATGAGGATATGGCTGGTGTCACTAATGACGGACCAGTCGCTGAGCGCTTTGCTTGAGCACGTGGACCAGGTGTACTTGGAAGGGTCATAGAACGGGTGGATACGAGATTAGGGTTTAGAGTGGCTTTCGGATCCGGTTGGGGAGTAGTGGTCGGTTGATTCAGAATATTGAGTGGCGTGATCTGGACGGGAGTACCAGTGGTCGCCATTCGAGTTTTGTTTTTCCTTGCCTGGATGGCCAGGGGTTCATCCTCATCTGACGAGGACCGAATGACGTGCGATTTCTTCTGTTTACTCAAGGGTGCTTCTCCGTCTGACGTTTCAGAGTCAGGGGGTGGAGTTGGGAGCTTCGGTTTGGGACCAACGCGCTGTTTCTTCTTTGGTGGAGGACCCTCGATATCTTTCTTCTTCTTTGACCTGAAAACTGGTGCCCGCGGCTTTCGCTTAGCGAGCCGCACCAGTGGAATATCACTCTCGCTCGCCTCTGATGCTTCGATTGATAGCACCTGTTGCCCGATCAGCCTACAATGGGGAACAGCAACGAAGGAGCCTACGGAAGGAGGACTTTCACTTCCCCCGGAACTGGATTCGGCATTCCTGCGGCGTTTCTTGTTACCACCCATACTTGCCCGTGAGACAGGTGCTTTTCCACTCGAAACATGCCGTCGAATAGCTTTAGGAGTTATCGCAGAGTCATCTGGGATAGTGAAGCTGGTCATTTCTGCCAGTTCTTGATCATCACCGGAATAATGAAAGTAGCCTTGGGCGCGTGTCGACCGCCTTGTCTTGCGAAACCATCGCCTATACTCCTTATTGGTGGCTGGAATACCGACAGAAGACTGCGCTTTCGTAGATGATGCGAGAGCTCGCTGCTTACGGCGGTTCCGTTCTGCCTTGTACTTCTCATACTCTATCAAGTTTTGTTTTGCCGCCGCGAGGACTGCTCCACCGTTTTCCCTCCCCTGGTTCGACTCAGCCAAGTGCACACACAGTGAATCATTCACGGACCATTGGGTCACCCAGCTTTCTATCCTCCTCTTCCAGTCTGCGAGCCTCGTTGATTTTTATTTGGAATCCGGGATCAGTGGGGTTTTGAAGGCGACCTTCCGCTTCCGTCTCTGCACTAACGCATGAAGAAAGTGACAAGAAAGACAGGGATATACACACTCAACCAATCTTCGGATGCACGCCACTTAAGAACTGTCAGTTTGAGGTTAAGGTGTATGAAATAGTACGCCACCTCGGTTCCAACGGCAGGCTTTGGTCCAAGAGCAGCAGCTCTCTCAATGTGAGCGACCAGATCGTCGCACCCCTCCGCAATGTTCTCGCGAGGCTCCCAGCTGAGGACCCTTAGTTTAGTCTGTGCTATTCAAAACTCGGAGAGTGGAATGACGGACCTGTCATGCCACCAAGGATACCCGAGCCACTGTGGGGTTTGTTAGGAAGAGCAGCTGATGCCTATACTACTAACAGAAACCAGATATTTCTGGAGTATTTGCACCTTCAGTCAGTCGCCTCAGATGCAGATCGAGCGAGGGTACCTTCTGTGGTGCTTTCGTATCGGGATTCCAAAATATCCGTATACCCTTAATCATCCCTAAAAGGTGTTTGGGAGGTTGTATGGATGCGACAGCGAAAGCGCGCCCGGTCAGTTGGGGTTTAGTGTTGCAGTCGAATGGGTGTGGCAGGCTCACAAACGTCAAAAAAGCCCTCGTCATTAGCGCCTGACTCTGACTCGGCGGTTTCCGGGCTTGAGGGCATTGCAGTATTCTGCTTCACACTGGAATTAGCGGCCAATGATCAAACGGGACGAAATGGCTAAGAAGCAACCAGCGCGAGCCTTTGTTCGTCTTTGTTAACACTTGAACCTAACGCCGATTTCTGACAGCACGCGACTACCGTCAAGTGGGCTCAGACTCGTGCATATTAGACCGAAGAACCTAATTCGGGCTTGCAGAGATGGATCAAGATATGCAGATGGACGTTGAAGACTCCTTCAACTCTCATGCAGATCATGGACTCCCATTCAACCACTACACGGATTTTCCACAGCAAGCTAGTGGTTTATTCCCCGCCTGGCCGACAAATCAGCCTGTCTTTGGCCACGGAAATCCATCCAGCTCAGCCCCTCAGGAGGAGGGCCAGGCTCAGGCCCCGCCAGGGCAAGCCGAAGGCTCAATAAACTCGCCTCCCTATCATGCAGACACCTCTGGTATGTATTACCCATCCTCTCATTGCTTCCACTCGTGAGCTCACCAAGTCTTTTGCGGCGTTGGCACCGCGTCGTGTTTCATCCAGACCGGACACGCTCCGAGTCAATATCTGCAAAGATGCATATCAGACGTCCTGGGAAGGATAATTGGACCTATCTCGGGCGCGTTTCTGTATATCAAGATCTCACATCTGACGCACCTATTGTTGGTAAGTCCAACCCTATTTATCTCCCTTCTGGCGCCCTACAAGCCTCTTTAATGGTCTCAAGAAGCACCAGGTTACTGACTTTATGCTTGCCGCACGCCTTAAATAGTCGTTCGTTCCAACACGAATGACAGAGTGCTTGCCACCTTCACAGAAAAATCTTCAATCTGCGTTGACAAGCGAGGAAACTTTGTCGTCGTCGCCTCTGTCGAACCCGCTGGAGTCATTTCTTACTCGCTCCACGCCCAGAACACCCCCGATGCACTTCGTCTCCTCGCTTCGATCGAGCTTGCAGCATACAAATTAGGTAGCTTATCGGGTACTGAGAACAGAGCGCAGACTCGGCTAAGACGCAAAATCGAGAAAACGATTCGGGAGGACCGCAAGCGCAGACATCGAAGGCGGAGAGATGATGACGCATTGGTGGCGTTGTTGGACAACACTACTCTATAAGTATCGCTCTTCGCGATCAATTATTCAAGCGCTCAGATATGGTCACCGTCCCGTTATATCTCGCACCTTCTGGTCTTACGTCCTGGCCAGCGAGCAAGCTCGTACCACACACCTCGCCATCGCAAACCTCAGGCTCCGTACTTGTTATCATAATCAGACACTCAAACTCGATGAAAACGAATCTAAAGGGCCCATTTTCACTCAATGTGCCCAAACGTCTTTGTCCTTGCCCTTCTATTGTCGCTTCCCATGAGCACACATTCTTTTAACCTATGTCGCTCATTGACACCGGAACTCTTCCGCACCAGCCTTTCCCTATTCACCAGAATCTCGTTTCTCTTACCCCTCCACCCACCGGTGGATATCTCGTGTTTGTCCCCGTCCTCACTTGCTGTGCTTCCTATTGTCCAAACACCCAGACATCGGAACGAAAGCTATCCTTGGTGGAGAAGTGAATAGTCCGCTGTTCGCTAAACGCCAGCACAAGGCGACATTATCGAGCCTACCTACGCACCATACATTTAGTAACCGCGAGACAATGGCCCTCTCTTCATTTTGAATGTTGAATGTCTGTAAAAGCTACAACAGGTGGCACTTGAAAGAATATAGTTTACACGAAATTTACTACAAATTTGGGAACAACTAGACGAACGATACAATATATGGTTAAGTAAGCAAGTGCGCATGTATATCTGTGGTCGTTATGGAGGTAGGAAGTTTCCTGCGACGAGACATAGGTTTCGAGGGGTGAAGTGGACATTGAGGATTGGTGTTCGCTTGGTGGGGAACGTCTCCATCAGGTCACGACTGGACTCCGTATCAATGATGCCCTTGCTGATAGAAAGAAAAGAGGGACGTACGTAATGAAGTTATCCTCTGCATCTTGTTCACTTCCAACAGGGTCAGCACTCGTATTCGCACCCGCACCATTAGCTTTCTTGTTCTTGGGGAATCCAAACTGATCCACCACATCCTCCATAGCATTCGGATCACTCTTCTTAGGTGGTAATCCTCCTGGGTGTTTGACATCCCAGCAGCGCACCGTCCAATCTGCACCTCCACTGACAAGCAGGCTACTCTCCTGGGAAAAGGCGAGGGAATATACCGTGGCGGTGTGACCACTCATCTTCTTGATTCGGCGACCTGAACCGAGGTCCCAGAGATTGATGGCGAGGTCCTCGCCCGCGGAGGCAAGGTACTTTCCATCTGGAGAGGTAGCGATTGCTGTGACAGGTCCTTGATGTCCGAGGAAGACGCGCACACAGACACCTTGTTGGACGTCCCAGAGACGGCAGGTGGTGTCCGTAGAACCAGTGGCAAGGTAGAGCGAATTGGGGTGAAACCTTACGTGCTACAGGAAAATGAAGCAGCTATGAGTACCCAGACAATGAAAAGGCAGGCTAAGTGAGACTTACATCAACATCGTTCAAATGCCCAGCAAAAATACGGAGTGGTTGTATCCGATCTGTACTCCAAAGTCGTGCGGTGTGATCCCGGCTACCTGTAGCAAAGTAGATACCACGTGGGCTCCAATCGACGTCCCAAATGGGTTTTGTGTGTCCCCGGTAAGCGACTACGTTGGTCATTGTGTCGAGAGACCATAGCCGTGCGGTCATATCAGCAGAACCAGAGAGCAGATACTTTGGTGGGCAGCACGAGCCGCCAGTTGGGTCAAATACCAGAGAGTATACAGGTCCCGAGTGTCCGATAAGCTTTCGGGTCGAGGTGCCTTGTTTCTCCCGAACTTCTCGAGCTGAAAGTGATCGTCAGCATAATTCATAACCATGGGAGGTATGTACATACCGTCTTTAACCTCTGCTGGATCAAAGTCGCTGCGTATCCCTCGCAGTTTATCGCCCTTGAGATTCCACAACCGAATATAGCTCTCATTGAACCCAGCCGCGATGAGCGAAACATCGGGCGAGAAGGCAGAAGCGGTGGCCCTGTACAGAGCCTAGTTCAACATTTCCCTTGAACCTTGTGATCAGTCGACTGGCTTACCCATCCGGTGCGTCTCTGAACGTATAGCAACATATGCTAGGCAGAGCTCTGGCGCGTATCTGTGTCTGTCTAGTGTCGATGAATCCGTTCACCGACACCTCTTTTTTATCCAGGGCATTTAACACCCCTGGGTCGAGCTTGATCCGCTTCCTCCGGTCTCTCACAACCTCAATCTCCCGCTTAACGTCAATCGATCGGAAGTTTGGAGGATAAGGTGGCAACTCTTGATGACCAGGGATAGGGTGCCCGTTCACGGGGGTCGCGGTCGCCATTTTGACCTGGTGGTCAATGGCAGGTACGGGCATACTCGGGTTAGCCATTTGCATGGCGTGAGTTTGTTCATCTCGGAAGTGTTGTTCGACTTCTTCCTTTACTTGAGGATCGGGACCGGGTAATCCAAGCTTTAGAGCAGGGTGTGCAGCGTTGTACTGTTCCGCTGGAGTCGCATTGCTATCGATTTGCGCTGGATCAGTACCTTCTGGTATAGATGGTACGAGCGTCGACAGCAGCCCGGTTGACTCTTCCCAGACATTCGGAGACAGAGAAAGAGAGTGAGCGGAGGTGACTACACCAAAAATCTATCAGCAAGGGCATATTAGCATTAGTTAGGTCGTACCTTGGATGTCCATGCGGTTATTGAGCACGCTCATCACGGCAACACGACCCTTCTTTGAATACTCTTCGCCCCCCATACCTAGACCAGCACCCAGTGGTTCGCCACCCGTACCGTCCATAAGCCATCCAAGCAAGAGTTCTTTTCCTGATTTGGACATCCGGACGACATACTTTTCCGAACGGAATCTCCTAGCCAATTCTTGGAGGTGGACGTGATGCGGGGCAGTGACGGTGTGCAATTGTTCGAGAACAACTCGGTGATTCAAAGAGAAGTAGTTGAAGAAGTGATTGAAGAAGCCCTCGGCTAGCAAGAACGAGACAATAAGAAAATGGGTGTGCTCAAGTGTCTAAAAAACATACCGGCTTCTTTGAAACCTTGGGCAACGAAATCCAGGTAGAAGTGGACAAAGACAGGGAAGAGCAAAGGCCTAAATTCAGGCTGCAGGTGATTCTAGGTTAACTTTAATTTGAGGAGTATTGGTAAAATACGTACCTTGTACATATCGAGAGAGCCCTCGACCCATACTTGCAGGTCTCTGAAGGCAATTTGGCGTGGAATAGGGTCCTCCATCAACTGCGCACTCGCTTTCAAGTTCTCAGTTGCAAGAATCCCCGAGAGTGAAAGGGGAGCAATTTGTTGGAGACCTGCTTGGAGCTTCTCCTGCATGAGGGAGGCGTTGTCGAATATATTCTGCCCATCGCTGCCCCTGTGATATGGGATATGGTCCCCAACATATTGTGCCTTCTCGTACGGCGGACGGGCAACAACGCTGGTACCGAGGCCTTGTGCACGTGCTTGTATATTTTCGCCAAGCTGGGTGTGGCCGCGAGCTGCAATTATCTGGCCGGTAACGACATCGAGAACCTGGCGAGAAACGTCGCGGACGGGCTGTTGGCCGTTGAGGAACCCTTCGTCGATTGCAGACTGGGGAGGCTGGAGGCCGTTTGGTTGCGATTGCGCGTGGTTTTCTTGCGAGGTCATAGTCGTTGAGTCCAACCAGTCGAGGTCTTTGTGTCCAACTTGTACCCGCCCACAGATGGGCGCAAGGAAACTCGTTCAAAAACTTTCCCACTGGAATTTCATAAGACGTGTTGCATCTTCTACAAACTGTCGGAGTGATGCTCCAATCCAGAAGCCATTCTATGTGACCTCACCCATTTTTTATGTAAACGCGGGTTGGCCTTTAAAATTCGCATGGTGAATGCGATTTAACATTGTTACTATAGCGCCTCATATCGGTCATCTATATAGCACTGTGGTTGCAGACATATTTGCGCGTTGGGAACGCTTTCGAAATCCTCTCCGGCCTGTTCACTACACAACAGGGACGGACGAGCATGGCCTCAAAATTCAACAGGCAGCATCAAACAAAGCCCTCCAACCAATAGAACTATGCGACAGCACAAGTGACCACTTCCGAGTAGGTTGCTTCTTGAAACCACCGACGAATCCGATCTGCAACGCCCACAGGACCTCGCTAAAGCAAGCGGCATAAGCTCTACTACGTTCATTCGTACTACCGAACCACAACATTATACTGCAGTGGAGCATGTTTGGGTCTGTCCAATCGACAATCATGTTTCGCCATACACTCACATCGCTCATTATCGTTTTCTGCATAGCGCAGTCTAGTACGGAGGGGACACATAGAGCAAGGAACACATGTAGGGTGGTACTCTGTGTCTGATGAAGCATTCTATACTCCGGTCCAAATCGAAACCGTGACCGACTCCAAGACTGGCCAGGAAGTTACGGTAAGCAAAGAGGGTCGATGGAAGGAAATTAGTGGTTTGACGTACTATTTCAGCGTGCCAAACAGTCGAAGAGTACAGTGCAGCGGATCGAAGAGAGAAATTACAAGTTCAAGATTGGGTCGTTCAGGGAGGACTTGATCCGCTGGATAAAGAATACCTCTCGTAAGCACTCCTACCTGACGTTGGATTATACTTACGCGATTGCAGCAATACGGCCTTTTCAACGTCAAGATGAAATCCTGGCTTTTCTCGCCGATCCCTCAACGCTCCCAGACTTGTCCGTCTCGCGACCTGCCAATCGAGTACAATGGGGAATTCCAGTGCCAGATGACCCTAGTCAGACGATATACGTATGGTTAGACGCGTTAACTTCTTACCTCACTGCGATCGGCTTTCCCTGGTCCTCAGCAGCCGATATGACATCCAGAGGCTGGCCGGCGGATATACATGTCGTTGGAAAGGATATTCTCTGGTGAGTGACCGTTGAGTCTCGTGGTATGGTTCTGATAGGGCCGCAGGTTCCATGCTGTCTACTTTCCTGCTTTCCTGATGGCGTTGGTTCTCCCACTCCCTCGGAAAATACTCGCACATGCCCATTGGACAATTCGCCGACAGAAGATGAGCAAGTCCACTGGTAACGTTGTCGACCCGTTTCAAATTCTCGAGGAATACGGCACCGACACGGTACGATGGTACCTCGCCCGGGTCGGTGGAAATTTTGTTGATGACGTTGGTGAGGCTTCGATCAATGGATTTGGTGGTAGGCTTATAATGGCTGCCAGACTGGTCCACCCTGCACCTGACAAAGCACCACAATCGTGAACTACGCGGTTTAGGTAACCTCTATGCTCGTATTTACACAGAAGATATGTGCAACGCCAGGGTCCATGCCCCTCCCTCTGCGTCTTCTCAGGATCCCCTGGAAAGACAACTGGCGGAGTCTCTACTGGGCGCAGCTGGGGAAGTGAACCAGCACATGCAATCTCTGGAACTGAGCAAGGCTCTTGACAGGATCGTACGGTGCTTGGACCTGGTATGCCATCTCTCGGGATCATTTTACGTCGTACTAACCAGCCTGCAGTCTAATGAATACTTTTCTCAACAACAAATCTGGAAGCAGGAGAACGAGCATCTGAAGGGTCCGACTCTGGCCTTGACGCGTGAGGCCCTTCGAATTGTCGCGACCCTATTGCAGCCATTCCTGCCTGAGCGGGCACCGATGCTGCTGGACTGGGTTGGGGTACCAGAGGACCAGAGAAGCCTGATGTGGGCTACATTTGGAGCCGTCCAAGGTATCCAGCCCCGTCGTCGTCAGGCAGATCAGCAACTGTTTGAGGCGATCAAGACGGCTTGAGGTGCTGCGGCGGCTCCCCCAACCGTCGTTGGCAACAGGAGCGGGCTTAAGAGCGTGTAAGAAGTCCAGTCGTGGGCCGGTATTGGAAGGCCCGCCTTACGGAAACGATGCAAAACTTTCAGCCGTGGGAGTGGGGTGGGTGGTGCAGACACGGTATGATGATGATGATGATGGGGTGTCAGAGTTGTATTTAGTTTTGTTGCCATTCACTTACCTTCGAGATGGCGTCCAGCCTCCATATCTACCTTGGATCCCACTTTGGAGACTTGAATCTTGACCAGGCCCCTCGTTTCTGCCTCTGTGCAGCCCTCCCGCTCCCTACCAACCTGGCTACCCACGACGCCAACCATGCGCTCTTTTCCGCTCGTTCGAGGGGCATCCACGGTGCTCTTCGCCGCCCTCGCTCTCCCGTCTGCGGTCTATCCCTTCTCGTTCACGTTCTCTAACCCCGTAGCATGCGAAGACCTCGACATTCAATGGACGGGTGGGTCATCTTCACATTAGATCCGCACATTAGTCTATTCCGAAGGTCCAAATGCTTATCATCTTTCGGTATAATTTCAGGCGGTACACCCCCTTTCCAATTCTTGATTATCCCAGTAAGTCGTCGTTCTAGAATGACGGGGCCTCCGTTACTCTCGGTGTCGGCTGAAACTCGGGGCGCACACATCTCGACTCGGCCGCTCCGCAGCGGCCATCGCGGTCACCTGTTTCAAGCTCGTATATTAGTACGACACCAGTATTCGTCTTATCCTGGGCCATAGGAACCAAGCGTCAGCCGCTCTTCCCCATCCTCCAACTGTGGGGCCTCCCTTTGGGCTGAAAGTCCGACCACCTGGCTCCCAGTCCTATCGTCTTCTCGACGCTATTGCTAGGGCACCTACCATTGCTTGCTCTGATTCTTGCGTTGTCTGATGCGCCTTCGACAATTCACTTAATCTATCTATCTACTGACATGGTATCGTCACATAGACATTTGGAACACCGCGCAACTACTCAATCCCGAACAGCAACTTTGATGGGACCAAGGGCACGTTCAAGACTCAGCTCCAAATGCGGCCTGTGGGATCGCAGCAAGTCGACCAATTCTTGTTGACAATGTCGGATGCTCGCGGGTTTGGCACAGGTGGAACCTCGGGCGTCTTGACAGCAAGGCCATCCTCAACTGGAGTGACCTGTAACCTCACTGATCCCGGGGTTGCCTTCAACTTCCAGCTCCCGAGTAGCCTGCAACAATGTCGACCTTTCAGTTTCGCACAGTACACCGAAGCTATTCAGCCGGTGAAGATTTATGGCCTGATTCCTTCTGGGAATCCGTTCCAGTTGAATCCTCCGCTCGGGCCGCCCAGTTTTGAATGGGTCGTAAACGTTGCTGCCAGAACCTCTTTGGTCATGTTCATGGTCGATAGTCGAGGGAGGCAAGGTGGTGCATCCGATCTATTGCGAGTACAAATTCTCCGCAGTACGACTCCATACTGATTTCGAATCCAGAATTGTGGGAAGCTCGGACGAGGGCCGTTGTTTGAATGCGAATTCTCCAAGCTCGACCGCTTCTTCGCCCACCTCTCTTCCACCCCCTCTTCCACCCACTCTTTCCTCCAGCACCCCGAGCGAAACACTGGCACCCACGTCTGACAGTGATAATAGCGGGAGGCCCAAGGGCGTTGTGATCGGTGCGGTTATTGTTGGCTCCATCGTCGCTTTGGTCGCGATTAGCACTCTTAGCGTGTTCCTCTACAAGCACTGCAGGTCAAGACATGACCCGCCGTCCGCATATTTCTCGAGCGGAAAGCGTGGTGCTAGGCGTGTACCCTCAGTCGACTTTGCGGCTGCACAACCCAACGACTCTCGTTCACCACCAATGTACCCTCCACAAGAGTACCATGCGACACCATTCGTTATCCCTTCGCAGTCAGGACATGGCCCGTGGAGGCAGGACGAGTCCAATATCCCACCGTATTCTCCATCCTCTGGTATCTCCGGTGGAGGACCTTTCAACAACGCAGCACCCTCTTCACACAGCGGAGATGAAACGGTTGTCTATCACCAAAATCTGCCAGGAAACACACCTCCCGAATCAGTGCAGTATTTGATGAGCCGAGGGACATCGATATCCTCCAAAGCAGCGATGGCCGGGGTGTCTCCTGGTAACTACGGTCCAACTCCTCGCTTCGTCTTACACACGGACGCCGGTACGATGGATGAAGTAGAGCAAGAGATTGTAGAGCTACCACCGACATACAATGACGTGAGCAGAGGAACGACTCC
>Ga0307515_10017717_pt1 | contig 12949 bp, 7 predicted proteins | sample 17_EM_MG_FD_194513 | JGI IMG/M metagenome (GOLD analysis project Ga0307515, IMG submission 194513) | Populus trichocarpa ectomycorrhiza microbial communities from riparian zone in the Pacific Northwest, United States - 17_EM | ecosystem: Host-associated > Plants > Roots > Unclassified | place...
GAAAGGAATCCACCCTCAAATGCAATGATGACAAAGTCTACCACTTCAGAGCAACACAGCAAATGGGTGAAAGTTTAGGTCAGATTGCGAAGTTTAAGAGTCGGTAGGAGCAGGAGAATGCAGAAGATGATAAAAAGTGACTCGTTTTATTTTTAAGATGCGAAGAGCAGTGACGAGGCCCTGGTGGCTCGCGACAATTTAATGGAATTGACCTTAACTAGTTTGCGATAAAGACTTTACTTTTAAATCTCAAAAACTTTACTGTGTTCTCTCAGTGCAATAATTGTGCTTGTACAAAAGATTCCTATGAAACTGCCCCATTGAAATTATTGCAAGTAGCTTTTCCCAGTTGTATTTATTTCCTCCTTCATATTCAAGTTTTAATTCATGATTTGAAATAGAAAAAATTACATTGATTTTTATTTTATTTTATTAACATGAATTTTCGAACCAATTTATATGTACCTCAATTAATTTTATAGTTCTGAAGTTAATAATTATATAAACCTTTAGTAACCTTGAACTTTGTGGGACTCGAACCGGTAATTTTTGAAAAACAAACCTAAAATTTGACCAATTAAACTACATCCCTTAAGATTAAATTACATTGATTCTTTATTTTTACACTCTCTATTCTTTCATAATTTACATCCATAGTTTATATGTTGCGTAATACTTTACATTTTGAATGTTGTTTGTCGAAAAAGAAGATCAACAAAACAATTTAAAATTGTTATTATATTTTAAATAAGGACTTTTATTGTTTTAAAATAGAGAAATTGCCGCCAAGTTAAAAAAAAAATTAAGAAAAAAGAAAACTGTGTATCTTACTCTCTCTTCCCGCTCTGAAACTTCAGCCAGCCACAACCCACTGATCGTCCCCAAGCCAAACCACCACTACTGTAATAGTGTCAACCAGCCATCTTCATCGTGTTTAGTAATGCGGTCCTAAAAATTTTAAATTTTTATTATTTAAAATAAAAAAAATTTATATTTTAAAATTGTTTTAATATACTAATGTCAAAAATAAATTTTTAAAAATAATTTTTTTTATTTTAATACATTTCTATATAAAAAACACGAATCATCAACACTATCACAATCCAAATAGAACAATAATATCTTGACCATCACAAATCAAAACACCACTTGAAACCCACCCGATGGTGTTTGGTTTTGAGGTGTGGTGACTTTTTTCAAAAGTACAATATATTTTAAGCACAAACCACACCTCCAAAAGCTATAAAAACATATTTTTTACTAAAAACAAAAAAAAAAAAACAAAAACAAAAAAAACATCTCCTCCAAACACTTTACAATCTTCCCCAGTAATCATAGCGCCGGTTTAAAGTGAACGTGGGCTTTGAATAAAAGGAGATTTTTAAAATATTTAAAAAATATATTTATTTTTTTTATATTTGACAAGTAGAACTTGGGATAATTTTAATTTTGTTCTGCTCAAATCGGCTTAGAATAATCATTTAACCTCACCCACCACCAAAACAACAACCAAATCACCGTAGAATAACCTTCCAAGTACCACCGTAGGCCTTGAACATCTATTTTCCCTCACTAATCAACCACATGCCACCACCGGAAACAACTTCCCTTTTATTGACCAATCTTCCCAATCTTGAAATCGAAAATGATGACTCCTTCCTCGAAAACAATGATGTCTTATCCGAAGAATTGACCGAAGATGATGATGTTAATTTAATACGCTCTCAGCTAGTATTATTATATTTATATAAATATATATTTATTATTAATAAAAATTCAGTTTATTTTTAATATTTATATAATATTAAATTAATGAATTTCTGAGTAAAAATAAAATCTATGAGATAAAAATATTTTACAAAAAAAAATATAAAATTATTATAATTATGGAATTTCTATTGCATAAAAGCATTGTTCTTAAAATGTTTTTAGTCGATACTATCTTAAATACTAGACATTCATTAGAGTCGTAGGAACTGATACATATTATATTGTTTCCTTTAGGAAAGGAAGCAGTTATTCTCATAAACTGAGGAATAAGAGATACCTAGAACTAATATGTAGGTGCTTGTTATAAAACATGTATATTGAACTGACCCGTATGAAAATTACATATGAAAAGATCATCTATGTCTTTGAAAAGGCTTATGACACGGTTGTGTAAGTGATCCTTAGAATTGAAATAACTAATTTATCTTATATAGAGAATATTATGTTTTGATCCTATTACATGTTATCTTAATTGAGGTAACGAAAGCGAAGACATTGGATGTAACATGAATTATATGAAGGTACTTGAGTGATCAAGAGATGATTTATCACTCTAGGTGAATTACATAAAATGTTCCATCTATTCTCAAACAGCATTGACTGAGAAGTCCATAACCAAGGTGAAATGAGATTTGAAAAGAGTTTCAAATCTTATTCAAACAATCAATGATTATTATGTAGAGAGCAAACATGATTTAACATAGCAGATATACTTCATGCTTTAATATCAAATCGGTATATTATTGATGAAATGATATTAATTACACTGAGAAACCGGTCACTAAAAGATTAAGTCAAACCACTAATGACTTTTTTTATATTTTGAGGATTAGAACACGTTGCTAGACAATGCACCTAATTTTCAAATATAAATTAATCAATTGATGAATTGATAATAAATTAAATTGTTTAATTTATTTAATTCTATTTAATTAGAATTATATTTTATATTTGGGCCAATATATTAAGAACATAATGGGTCACACACATTAAGAACCACTAGTCAGAAATTAAATTGGGATGATTTAATTAAGTATAACTTGATTAAAATATATTTTAGAAATTAAGAACTAAAATATAATTAACATATAGATTTTATTTTATATTGTCGTGGGTGGCAACACCAAGTGCGTTGGACGTTGTCGCTGCTAGCAACACCCTGGCGCAACGCTGTTGCTAGTTGCACTAGGCGCTGGCGCTGCTAGCAACACCAACCACCATGGTTGTCCAAGGCAGCAGCCTCGCACTGCTACAGATGTAGCACACGAGGGCTACACCGTGCATGGTTGCAGGCAGCTGCCGCTGGAAAGCACACCAGTGGTAAGGACAAGGTGCCCTGTCGGCGGCACATAGTAGAAGAAAGGAAAAGGAGATGGTTTTAATATCTCATTTTATTTTATGACCATATGATTTATTTTAATATAAAATAACATTTTACCCTTCTATTTATGCCTTTTTAACCCCACAAATAAATTTTTGATTTTATTTTAATTGAAACCCAAATTAAATTAATTATAGAATTAATTTTCCTAATATAATTAGGATTTAATTAAATAAAATTTGGGTTTTATACCTTAAATTATTTTAATTAAATAATTTATTTTCCTAATAGGATTAGGAATGAATAAATTGTTTAGTTCAATTTTTTTAAGTTTTATGTTATCCTAATGGGATTAGGATTTAGTTAATTAAATTGTTTAATTAAATAATATTTAGAAAAATATTTTTTTTAAAATAATGAGAGTATTTTAATCCATAAAATTTTATTTAATTAATCCTAAAATATTTTAGGATATTAATAATAATTTTAATGTGATTAATTTTCTTATTAAATTTTGAAAAATATTTTTTTTGGAATTTTTGTTTGGGAAATTATCAAATTAGATTTGATTGAATATTTCTAAGTGTTAGAAATATTATTTTATAGTAGCACATAAAAGTAATAATTAGAATTGAAGCATGCAATATATTTATCATGATATTAAAATATTTTTATTCATGATGGATGATTATGGACATTAAAGACCAATGTGATTGTGCTTTTATTTTATGGTTGAATGGTTGTAATTTTATTAAATAAGGTATGCAAGTCTTGCCTTATCTCTATTTTTTATTCTGGGTTGTAATTCTTTTTTTATCTAATTCCTCTCGAATGTAACTCAAGGTTTCTTAATTAATTATGTAAATGTTATTTAATTTAAAAATATAGGAATTTAGATAGGAAATTATTATGTAATCTAAGATGAAAAAAAAAAAGAAAATGGCGATGAAGGTTACAACCGAAGTGCTTGCAATGGACTTATGAAGACTTGCTAGAACTACCTAGGGTTTGACCATCTAATTCTCTTCAATGGCTCGAAGGAGCTAGCTTAGATATGTCCAATTTTATATGCATAAAATTAAAGTTTTGTTCATGGATAATTTGTCGAGTCACTCAAAGTTACCATTAATCGATATATTTAATGCTATAAAATTAGGTTCTACTTAACTAACCTATATAATTTGGATAACTCACCCATGATCATATGTGATCAGATGCATGAGTTAAGAAAAACATATATGATATGTTTAGACAAAGAGTTGTCATCTAACTAATCTAGGAGTAACATAGAGATGTAATTGATAAATTATATTATCTACTTAATTTAGTTTATTTTGATTTGTTGAGTCACTCAAGTCGGATAAATTAAATAGGATTCTAACCTATTGGATAAGTCTAAGCGAGATTTTCTGAATTAATAGAGAGGCTATTAATTTGCAAGAAAATAGTGCGAGATCAAATTAAAATTAAAGACCTTATCTAAATTTGAAATTTAAATATGTGTGCATGAAACTAATACTCTTTATCTTTATATAAATAGTTTTGTAAATCAAAATGAGTAGTAATATATCCCTACGAAGCATATATGATGCTAACAAATTGACTGGACCAAATTTCTTGAATTGGAACTGAAATGTGAGAATTGTTCTCAAGAAAGAAAAGAGGCTGCATGTTCTTGAAAATCCAATTCCAAATACCCCTGTTAAGGATGCTGAAGAAGAAATTAGGAATGAACATCAGCGTTATGTTGATGATGATGAACAGGCTGCAAGTTTGATGTTAGCCAGTTTGTCACCTAAACTTCAAAGACAACATGAGAATATGAATGCTCATACAATGATATGCGTCTCAAAAAATTATTTGATGAGGCTAGTAGGAAAGATAAGTATGAGACCTCTAAGGAGTTATTCCACTGCAAGATAACAGAGGGTTATTAAGTGAACACCCATGTTTTGAAAATGATTACCTATATTGAGAAATTGGACCAATTGGATTTTGTCATAGACCATGAGTTAAGTATTGAGTTGATCTTGCAGTCATTACCCCAAAGCTTTTCGCAATTTATTATGAACTATCACATGAACAAGTTGGATAGTACATTAAAATTGTTTAATATGCTTAAGACTGCTGAAAGGGCCCTTAAGAAGGAAAAAGACCTCGTTCTTCTAGTTCAGTCTTCTAGAATGTCTAAGAAGAAGGATAAGAATAATAAAGGTGTTGTCTCTAAAGTAAACAAACTTACTAGGAGCATCAAGAAAGACAAAGGCATTTGTTATCATTATGGCAAAGAAGGATATTGGAGGAGGAATTGCCACCTTGCAACCGTGAAGGCAAATAAGCTTAATGAAGCTTCTACTTTAAGTATGTTTATAATTGAAAATTATCTTACTACTTTGCATTGTAGTTCTTGGTATTGGCTATCGAATGCGGTTTTCACATTTATAATTGCATACAAGAACTAAAAGAAAGTAGAAGATTAGTTAAAAGCAAAATGGACTTACGACTCGGTAATGAAGCAAGGGTTTCTGCATTAGTTGTAAGAACTAGTTATTTTATTTTGCCTGATAGGTTGATACTAGAACTTTATAATTGTTATTTTATTTCAGTATTTTAAAATATTGTTTCCATTTTATTTAATATTAAATGGATTTAAATATATTATTGAGGACAAATGTTGTTCTTTTATAATAATGATGTTTTTATGAATCTGGTAATTATGCGAATGGTTTGTATATACCCAAATTTAAAGTTCTCAGGATTACTATAAACTGTAATAAAATTGAAATACATATTGGAATAAGTATTAAGAAACTTCAATTGAATCTAAGTGATTAATATTTCTAGGATCATCTAAAAGAGAATGAAATTCTCTACACCTCTTGGAACACTACATCCGAATGAAATACATTCTCAATGCTAAAACTTTAAATGTTTAGACAAAATCTCTATAAATTTGATAGGATATGTCATATATTAATGAGATAAGAACCTCTCATGAAAATTATGAATGACATGTTACTAATAATTGATGAGCCTACCAATTACTTGTAAAATATATGATATTTATTCCAAGAAATGATTTGAAGCTATGAACTTCATGTAAGTTTGAAACTTGGTTGATCCACCTGAATAGATAAAACCCAATGGATCTAAGTGAGTCTTTAAAAGAAAGACTAACATGAAATGCAATGTATAAATGTACTATGCAAGCATTAAGGATAAGGAATATTTAATTTTGATGGTATAATCAACAGATTTGATTTCATTAAAAATATAGATAAACCTTGTGTTTACAAAAGGTCAGTAGGGATGGTGTTGTTTTCCTAATGTTATATATAGATAACATATTTAGAAATGACATATATTTACTTTAATCATTAAAGTTTTAATTGTCTAAGAATTTCTCCACAAAACAATTAGGAGAAGCAACTTATATATCGGATATAAATATCTATAAAGATAGATCTAGAAAGTTGTGTTTCAATCTATGCATATAGACTAGATGTTAAAATAGCTTTAGTATGGAAGAATCTAAGATTAGATTTTTATCTATTTTATATGGAACACCTCCCTCCGAAGACATGTGTTCTAAGACACAGATTGTGAGAGATATGATGCAGATGGTATCTTATACTTGGCTATAAGATTCATTAATGGAAAAGATAAACTAGAAGTTCAAGATTGTTTGAATTAAGATTTTTTCAATGAAATGTTGAAAAAATAATAAATACCAGTCAATTTATGTTTAACTTTAAATGATAGTACTCTAAGTTTGAAGAATTCTTAAAAAGAGAACACAACTTATTCTTCAACTGAATAAAAATATATCTTCACGTTTAAAAAAACTAAGAAATTATTTGTATGATGAAATTTATTAATGTACTAGGTTGTGTATTCATTGCATAAGTAAAGAAATTAATATCAAATTAATTATTCAAATAAGCATTTAAAAAATATTATTTAATTCGATAAATCAATAGTTGGTGCCCATCTAGGTTGCTGATTCCACACCTGATGTGACAACGCGTTCCTCCTGAGACAACAATTCCACACCTAGGTAATTTTCCCTATGAATGAAATGCTAGCACATTGTGATTCATTTATCAAGGAATTGGTATCTCAAGAAAACCATTTAAAAAAATCTGCCGTCTGGTTAGAGATTATTCTCCAGCAGGTACCAATCGGAGTCATGCAGCCTGTCATCACTAACTCATGTAGCTCATCTGTGCGCTTCACGTGCCAATAGAGATGCTACTGCATGCCGGCCATTGATGGCCTAAAAAAGAGGCAGTCGCCGGTGACATGCATGGCAACCCCTAGCAGCAGCCCTGTTTCCATAATGAACATCTTATACACTACTGGTCAAACAAACTGAATCGTCAATCGCCATACTTTATGAGTGAAAATGATCGGAGCTCTCAAGTGATTTCATTAACTCAATGGGGCGGTTGTTTCTTTGAGATTCAAGCAGCCGTTGGCCAAGGGAACACACAATGATTCAGATGAGATTTTCTTTTGCTGATGCAATGAGATTTTCTGCTGTTCAAAAGTTCCATATTACTCCTGAATAGTCTTTACAGAAATGCAGTCCCCACTAGTTGAAGAAGAGGGGTTGTTGGGGTGGTAAATATTGCAGATCTCCCGAGCTACCCTTTTTTTTTCCTTGAAAAGCTTCAGATGGGGTCATTATCAATCTAGCAGAAAGTCTTCTAGGACCACTTTTGCTGTAGAATCGGCAGCTTGTAAACACATGTGTAACATATTTCTGCTTCTAGGCAACATTTGGTACAAAATGTCTGGCAATTTCTGCAAATTGGCAGGCCTCGCCTCGAGAAAGCTACCCTGAGTTTCTTCAAAAGCCCACAAAGAGACAGTCCGTGCGTGGGAAATTTTACAGCTTCATTCAACCTTGGATCCAAAACCATGCACACAATGGGTCACCCTGTCTAACCAGTCTACCATAGTACCATCACCCCTACCCACCACCTCTAGGTTTTTAGTATTAAAAAAAAAAATCAATAATGGGGTCCACCCATTTCTGAAAAACGAGGACACCGTATCTGCACAGATATTGTCATTTGTTTTTACTGTGTAAAAATGTTTTTGAAAAAAAAAAAATATATATATAATATTTAAAAAAAACAGCTACCATAATAACAATATGTCCTAAAATGATTCTATAATGTGTACAATTGCTCTTCTTTATAAAAAAAAATAAAAAAGCTAGATTTGCCAAAACATTAAACATGGAATCTTGCATGGAATTTAACAAGAGGAGCTAGTTTGGTATTGTTTTAAAATGATATGAAAATATAAAAAAAAAAATTTTAAAAAGTAAGTATTTTCAAAACAACACGAAAACAAACATGCAGAGAACAGAACTGCAGTTAAGTTTAAGGTAGTTTCCTTGCAATTGCCGTCCCTCTTTGTAAATCACAAAGAAATTAAGTGCCCATTTGAAGATTTGATCAAAGATTTGAAATCAAATAAAGGCTTATTGGGAATTGAAGATTCCTTGGTTTCAAACTTTCAACCATTTAAAGGCACATCCACCACCACTATAACCACCGGTATGTGTCTTCTAATCACAGCAACCTATCATTACAGGTGTGACCAAATTGCCTTATATTCCATAAGAAAAAGGCATCTCTATTGACTATCTCCATTTAGGATTAGGCAAATCATTCACTTTCTTGCTACCCACGCATGCTCTATTGCTAGGATTCCATGGCTCCCTCTCAACAAGATGGATTTTCGACTTTTCTGGCCACCACCATTGACAAGAACAACAACAACACTAGAGATTTCATATTTTGTTATCTGTTCACGCCCGTGTTTTGAGATATCAAAGTCTTTTAATGATTCTTTTCAACCTCCATTTTAGCAGCCCCGAAGGAAAATACAATCAAGACTTCCTTATTGTCAAGTGTTGACACCAAATCTTCCCGTTCAGACGGATGACAAGATAAAAAAGCAACACAGTAGAATCAAGCTTATTTCTCCATTTCCAGTCCCCTTCCACAAAAGCACCTTGCAAAGTTCTTACATAACTCCATTCACCTACCTCAGGATGCACAAATTTGAACAGGAGATTACAATTTTGAAGTGAAAAGTGGAACTTTATGACATGACAAGATTCTTTCAAAACATCTAAAGACTCCAAATGAGCTACCCTACCACAACCACCACCCATCCATTCTAGCAAAAAAGTTAAAATAACTGGTCGGTTATGAACAATATTTAGCCTCTTATCAAATGCCGAAGTTCGATGCACCGTCTCACATGGATACAAACCAGCCAAAATTCAACTGTGCAGAGACCAGTAGATGACAGAGATATAGACAAAAAAATTAAAGAGGGGAAAAGGGTCATGCTTATTCCACGTAGTTTTTAGAAGTTGCATCAGTACAAGTATAGACAAATAAGGGGAGGAAAATACAGTACTAAGTGAAAAAGAAAATCTAGTAAATTTCTGTACCAGAGCGACTGACCTAATTGCCTGAAGCCTAAATCTACATCTTCTTCACTTCCCCTCTCAGAAGATCTGTTAGACATAGGACCTTGGTTTGTATTTTGTTGTGTGACTCATAACCCCCTGTTATGTTACAGACCATTAGTCTACACATGTTTGACAAACCTACTTTCTTTACAACTAAAAGAAGAGGTGATGGAAAATGGAAATAACACCACCACCGGTAGAACTACTACTAATTCCTGCTACTTCTAAAATTCTAAGCACAAGATCAATCATCAGTCTGCAGGAAATGTCCTGATGGAATGCTAATGTCTTCTAGGGATCCAATTTCTCCCATTCATAACGTCCAGGGAGCGGCTTGTCACTAACAGGGTCAAAGTTATACCTGCCAAAAATCAGCATTTCTATCAGCTAAGAGGATGTAAACTTCGCAGCAGAAACATTACAAGATAGTCCAAAGATCCTAAGCAATCATTCAAATGAGATAAACAAATAGATGGGAGGCACATACTTCTCAGTAAATTGCCTTAGCTGCTCTTCTTCAGCTGGGCCAAAGAACTCATCCATTTCACGGGTTGTTGGGATGCGTCTTTGCATTGAGTTCTGTAATCTCCGGCTACTTTCAGTTGGGCTAGCAGGCTTAGTAGTAGAACCAGGGGTTCTTGTGTCTTCTGTGCCTCTTGTTAAATTGCAAGGAGTGGATTCCCTAGTGCTCCTGTGACAAAGAAGATAAAAATGACATGGGCACAGTGAAAATGTATCCTAAGGGAAAATAACATATAGCATAATGAAATGAGGAGAAACAACTGCTGCGCATGATGATGTAAGTCGCATGCAAATAACATTAAAAAGGAGACATAAATCGTGTCAGCATGTAAACAATTGAAAACTTAAGATTTTCCAAGCCATTAACACATTGCAGGCCACGTACATTCTGCAAAGGGTGCCAGGAACCTCCCAATCATAAAAATAACCAATCGCTTAAAACGCTAGAAATATTCGAACCACCACATAAAGCAACAAACCATTTTTTACTATGATGTACCTCAAGCAACAAAAAACTAAGAAATAAACTTCACAAATTTCGGGAATTACAACAGAAAATACCCAAAATGAGGTCTTGTATTTCCCATATTCAATTTTCGTATATGTAGAGGATAGTAACAAGCACCAAAGGATCAAGGAAGGAGTAGAAAACCACTTTAGATATCCCATCCTCATTACATGAAGCAAATAAGACAGAAACATTCTTTAGGCTTTGAATCAAATCAGAGTTTCTGTTAGAGCATCCTGTGTCCAAGCATAGATAAAAACCAAGTCTTATAACAAGAAAAACACACACTAAGCATATTTATGTTCAAAATAAAAACACCAAACAATAATAATATTGCTTAAAAAATGCAGAGGCATTTGTTGTTCGAAGAACCAATGGAACAGCTTTGTTTCTTTTGATTAAAATAATGCAATGGCATCCATGTCTGAGAGCACTACAAGAAGAGGACACAAGTTAAACTATTTTGTTTTGATACACATATAATAAGGGCCTGCATAGTAACAACCAAATTGAAGTAACAGCAACTAGCAAGAACTGTAAAGCATGTTCAGTGTAAAGTGCAGTAAACAGATAGGCAGACAAAATCATGGAATTTTTAATCAGAGACCTGCAAAATGCAATGAAGTCATACGAATCCTGTTATCCATGAAGATGGTTAATAATTCATTAAAACCACGAAACAAAGTTAGGGCATTAATTCCCCTAGATGCAAATCACACTTCAGTGAAGAAAAAAAAACTACACATGAAGGAAGATGTTTAAAGCACTTGAAAGAGAATTAGAGAAATTGGTAGCGTGGTTTTAGTTTCATGGGTCTAGAGTACTAAGAGTCTTGAGGTATATCCAACATCTTAAATTTCTTCTCAACACCGCATTTTCTCAGAAACCAAACAGAAAGGGAAGCAAAATTCTTATAGAGAAAATCACTTTAAAATATAAAAGGTAAGGCTTCAGAAAAAGATTCCACCACAATTTGTTCTTATTTTAAAAAGGAAAAAACTCCAACTATCTATATGTAAAGCAGAAAATCTCTTATTTATGTCAAGCAATTATTGGGGATGGAATGAAATAAATTTTAATTCTCTTCTTTATAGCTACGAGTTTTGTTTTAACAGAAATGAAGCTTAAGTTACAGCTTAACCACCCAAAAGGCTGCCACAATTCCTCTTCAAATGCAAATTATAGTCTTCTCGAGCCCCCAATATTACAACTAAAGCTTTAAACTAAACCAAATAGATGAAAGAAAACCCTGAAAAAGTTCACACAGCCAGAAAAGAGGGAGACAAACCCAAAACAGGAACGAAGTTAAATTGAGGCTTTAACATGTCACGATTCTTCTCTTTCACTCTCAGCAATTAACAAAGCACAGGCATGGAAAAACTCGTTCAAACCCCCAAGAAACACACGACTTTTCTATTTTTCATCTCTTTCTCTCATTTTCTCAGCAATCAAACACTAATACACAAATTTCCCCAACCCCAAACTATACCCGATTTTAAAAATAAAAAAATGAAAACCCACCTCGATTACCCCTCTTTCCTTCCATTAACTTATCAACCAAACAGGAAAGCCCTAAAATTAAACACCAAAAAGAAAAAAGAAAAGCCCCGAATTTTTCCAAAAGCAATTTTTTTAAGAAAAGAAAAGGCAAACGCATACACTTCTTCAACGTCCCCCCATTTTACCATTACTCGGAATTTCAACAACAACAAAAACCCTATAATAAAGAAAAAGGAAAGCATTTCAAACTTCTCAAGAAATTAAAGAAAAGTACGAAAACCCACCTATCTCTACTTTCAATGTCCAAAACATTATCTCCAAAAGAACCCAAGTCTTTACTATTGCTGTTATTATTCTCTTCAACCTCTTTACTCTCCCCCCCTTCTCTCTCTTGACTCGACCCGGAATCTTTATCCACCCGCGAACTCGGTTTCAAAATAGGGCTAGGGCTTTCTTGCTGCCCCAATTTGTTATTGTTCTGACCACCCAGTCTCTGCTGCTGCCTTCTCGGGGAGCCATGATGCAATGATGGAACTGGAGGTGGTTTCTTCTCAAGACGGCGGCTGCGAAGCTGGAGGTAGCCGGCGGGAGACGAGGGGGGAGGAGGAGAGGCAGAGGAAGCATGCAATCTGAGGGCTTGTTGTTTCTTGAGAGCTAGGGTTTTGGCTCGGGTACGGACACCACAACTCAAGTCGACCACGGCTAAATCATTTGTCGTTTTAGCCTTCCTCATATACTTGCCCATCTCTTGAAAACTATACCCGTCTCTACCTCTCTCTCATGTAGGGAGATAGAAAGGAAGAGGGAGATGAAAAGGGGAAGCGGGTGG
>Ga0307515_10017719_pt1 | contig 12948 bp, 4 predicted proteins | sample 17_EM_MG_FD_194513 | JGI IMG/M metagenome (GOLD analysis project Ga0307515, IMG submission 194513) | Populus trichocarpa ectomycorrhiza microbial communities from riparian zone in the Pacific Northwest, United States - 17_EM | ecosystem: Host-associated > Plants > Roots > Unclassified | place...
TAATTGGAGTAGCTGGTAGTGCAGCAATTAGAGTAGCTAGTGGTAGTGGGGGTGCAGCAAGCTTATCTAAGGTTGAATTAAGTCGGTCTTATAGAGCTACAGTAATTATTAGCTTAATATTATTAAGGGCTAGACTAATCTCTTTATCCGTCCACTCGTAAAACTCTTCTTTATTAGCGACATCCGTCAGCACTTTGCTAAGGGAGTATCTCTTATCTTGCTTAATAATATATACTTCTCTCTTAACTAGGTATTCACGGATCCTCATTCTAGTATTAGATTGTACTTGTGTAAAGAGCTCTAGTATAAAGTCCTTAAAGTCTTCCTAGAACACTGTCCATAATAAAGAGTCTGTAAGGTCATCTTGTGTATATAGGTGCATCTTAGTCTCCACATACTCTGTTAGATTAACATTTATAGCCGTCTCCAAGTTAATTCCATAGCTATACTTAGCAATTCTCTCCTTCCAATTAATTTCTATATTGTCGTGTCTTTATATATATTGTAGTTTAGAATTAAGTAGAGGTTCGAGGTTTAAGTTTAAGGTTAAGGTTTAAGGTTAGGGTTAAGGTTAAGGTCGAGGTTAAGGTAAGGGTGTAAAGGTAAGGGTGTAAAGGTGTGTACGTGTCCTATCGACGAATCTATAGTTCTTAGGCACTGTAGACGATTCTTAGCAGAGATACGGTCCTCTAGGCGATCTAACGCGTTAACAGTTAAGTTAATACGTGGTTTCGAGCTTTAAGGGTCCTCTAGGCGATCTGACGCATCAGCAAGCTAATACGTGGTTTCAAGCTTTAAGGATAACGTAGCTCTCTCTAAGTAAAGATACGGTTCTCTAGGCGATCTAACGCGTTAGCAGTTAAGCTAATACGTGGTTTTAAGCTTTAAGGGTAACGTAGTTTTCTCCTTTAACTAAAATAGGGCGATAGCTCTGCGATCTGACGCGTCAGCAGTTAAGCCAATGCGTGGTTTTAAGCTTTGCTATTGCGTATTTCCTAATCTATACGTCTACTAATCAGTGTCGGTATACTCGCATTATCAACGTGCACGAATATCACTTGTAGTGGTACGTATGCTGTGTTGAAGTTGGTAGTTGATTTGTATCTCGAAGAAAGGGGTTGCTCCAAAGTCAGATAGCTAGTCTCACTTCGTGGTCTCATGACCACGTCACGTGATTAACGTTCCGACAAGTACTATTTGTACTAAAAAAGAATAGAAAACTTAGGTTATATATTAATTATAAACAGTTAAACAGCATTATAAGAAAGGACAGGTATTTTTTACCCTTAATTAGCGAAATCTAAGATAGGATTAGTAATGCGTAAATTTTTATAAAGATAGATCTAAGATAGGTGTACTATTAGATTAGGATTAAGAAAGGCAATAAATAAAAGGCAGCCTTTAGGTTAAAGGAAGGACTATATAAACTATTAGTTATATAATTTGGGCTTATAAATATACTAGTAATGTTTTAAAAGCGAATTAATAATGTGTTAGGAGAATACCTTAATAAGTTTGTTATAGTATACCTTAACGATATTATTATCTACTTAATAACTAAGGAATAGTATAGGGAATACGTTAAATAGGTCTTAAAGAGACTATAGGAAGAATAGATGCTAGTAGTAATTAAGAAATACAAGTTCTTTATAAGGAAGACCGATTTTATTAGATTTATTATTAAACTAGGTAAGCTAAGTATAGACCTAAAGAAAATTAAAGCTATAGTGAATTGGTAAGAACCAGAGAACGTTACGCAGTTAAGATTGTTTTTAGGGTTTTGCAATTACTATAGGAGGTTTATAGTATAATAGTTAAAGAATATTAAGCCATTTACTTAATTAATAAAGAAAGAGGAACCGTGGGTATAGAAAGAGGAGTAAAAGAAACTATTTAGAGAACTTAAGGAGTTATTTACCTAGGAACTAATCCTTAAGATTTACTAACTAAAGTTAGAAATGGGTATAGAAATAAATACATTAGACTTTATACTAAGGGTATGCTTTATATAAAAATATAAAGATAGATAGCACCTAGTGGCATACTATAGTAGAAAGATAATACTACTAAAGTTAAACCCTAACATCTATAATAAGGAGTTATTAGGTATAGTTATAGTATTAAAGAAATAAAGAGCATTTTTGTAAGGAATAAAGAAACTATTTATAGTTAAAACGGACTATAAGAACCTAATAGGATTCCTAATAATAAAGGAACTTAACTAGAGATAGGTTAGATGGGCAGAAACACTTATAGATTACTATTTTAAAATTTAGTATATTAAGGGTATAGATAACGCATAAGCAGATGCTCTAAGTAGAAAGGCTAAACTATAAAATAATAAGAAGCTATTAGGGGTTTTATTACAAAAAGATATAGATAGATTAATTAGGTATAATTATCTAAAAATTATAGTAACTTAAGAGAATAAGTTAGAAAGAATCTATAAAACACTAGAAAGCTTTTAGGTATAAAGAATTCTAAAAGTATAGCTAGAAGATCTATAGGTGGATATATATAAAAACTAAGAAGTATAGTAGAGTACTTTGTGGAAGATTTTTATAAGGGAGTAACTTAAGGACATAATGGGGCTATAAGCTTAGTGTTAAGAATTTAAGAGGAGTATATTATTAATGGAATCTAGGGTATAGTATAAAAAGTTATAAAGAAGTATCTAGATTGCTAAAGAAATAAACTAATAAGGTATAAGCTATATAGAGGGCTATAACCTATTAAAATACTAGAGAGACTATAGGAAGTTATATTATGGGACTTTATTATTAAGTTACTAAAGTTAAAAGACCCTATTATAGGATAAGATTATAATGTAATCTTAGTAATAGTAGATAAGCTTATAAAGTGGGGATACTTTATAGCCTGTATAGAAGAAATCTTAGTAGAAGATATTACTAGAATCTATATTAAAGAAGTGTTTATAAAATATAGAGTACTAAGTAAAATTATATTAGATAGAGATTTAAGATTTATAGTAGTATTCTAGGAAGTATTCTTAGCGGAGTAAGGAGTTAGAGCAGTAACTTCTACCGTATATTATCCGCAGATAGACGGTTAAATAGAAAGATTGAATTAGACATTAGAGCAGTATTTAAGATACTATATTAATTACGTATAAAATAATTAGGTATTGCTATTACTAGTTATATAGTTTATATATAATATAACACCTTAAGAAGGAATAGGTATATTACTATTTAAGGCAAATTACGGATATAAGCTAAGAACATTATTATTGCTATATTAAGTAAAAAAGATAAGTAGTATAGCTAAGCAAAGAATGGAGACTTTAATAAATCTTTATATAAACCTTATAAAAATAGCTAAAGTAGTATAGTAAAGAATAAAGAAGTACTATAACATTAAGAGATCTAAGGGACTAGATCTTAAGGAGGGGGATAAAGTATAGCTATTATATAAAAATTTTAAGAGTTAATAACTAAGTAAGAAGTTAGACTGTGTTAGACTAGAACCTTTTAAAATTATTTAAAGGATTTTACCAGTTACGTTTAAGTTAAACCTATTAGCTAAAATAAAGATCTACCTAGTACAGTATATTATAATGCTAGAGCTAGTATACGGGAATATTAAGCTACTGGTTTATAAAGTAGACACGTATAAAGGGTAAGAAGAAGATAAATAGTAAGTTTTAAAGATTGTTAGTTATAAGGATATAGATAATAAAATATAGTATAAAGTAAAATAGATAAGCTATAATAAGACTACCTAGGAGCTACTAAAGAACCTAGAGAACGCTATAGGAAAGGTATAGGAGTATTAAAAGAAAATAGGTTAGGTAATATTAATAAGGAAGGATTGCTAAAAAATAAGTTACCTAAGGGGGACCTAGGAAGAGCGACTGCTAAATTACTTAGAGTTGTTTCCTTTATTAGAAGAGAATTAGTTCTTTTATTATTAAGTTCTTATAGACCTTATTTTATAAGTTTCTACTCCTTAAAATAGACCTTTTTATAAACCTTTTTAAGATAAAAAAGATGGGTAGACGCTATAATCTAAGTATTTAGGGCCTTCTGTTCCGCATTACGAGAACGTTTAAGCTTAGTAAGAGCCTATAATAGCTTACTATTAAGTTTTATAGCGGCAGATTAAATATAAGACCCTATAATAAATTACTTAGGGAACTTAATAACTATTAAGAGTAATAGGACGCGTATACTTAGCGTTAGAAATAAAGTAAACGTTATAGGATAAATAAATATTTACTTTAATGCACTCTAAATATAAAGAGGGTTGCTAAAAGGAAGGACTCGCTAACGTAATATAAATGTTAATAGATATTTATTCCATATATCACGTGCATAGAGCACGTGATTTACGCGAGACGCGTATATATATTAACACTGTATTAGAGTAGAACAATTAACATCCATCTATAACACCGCATAGTACATATTATTGTGATATATATATTCTATATATTGTTAAAGCATACCAACACTGATTAGTAAGCGCGTACAGATCAGGAAACACGCAGATAGCTTAGAAGACAGTTATACTGTCCACCTTACAGCAGATTGGAAGATAGTTGTACTTATCCACCTTTCGTATCAGCCTATTTCAGTTAAAGAGAAGAAGAGAAACCACCTAGGAGTACTTGTCTGGTATCCACGACGACTTCTAGATATCTCGTTCTATCTATTTCAGAAGAATTACTGCGCAGAACACCTTACCCCTTACCCCATCGACCGCCTCCTTAACCGCCCCCTTAACCGCCTCTTTAACCGTCCCCCTACTTTTACCTTATAAATCGAAACACCTTATCCTACTCAACGGCCTCCTCAAACCACCTCCTCAACGGCCTCCTTAACCGTTCCCCTACCGTTACCCTACGAACACCCTCACCCTTACCCTTACCTACCCGAATAATACATAAAACACAAGATGTTAGGAACAGAGAAAGACTAGGAGGAAGAAGCAGCTAAATGGGAAGATGGAATTAACCTAACGGAAGTCACTAAGGACGAGCTGACTAACTACATACGATGTAAGATATACGTATACACGGAGATACACGGCTAGTACTAGTTAGACTTAATACTCTAGGAATCGTTCTAGGGATATTTCAAGGACTTTACGGTTGATATCTTTATAAAAATACCCTCATACTGGCTTTAGCAACTACGCGATTGTCTAAACAGCAGAGGAGTATAGGTTAATGCTAACCATAAACGAGGCAAAACGCTTGCTTAGTCCTTATACAATATAGCACAAGAAGAGGACCAAACGGAATAGACCAGAGAAGAGATTAATGCACTTGAGAATAAGTTTGGCACTAATATTAAGTTAAGAAGTATCGAGTATTACAAGACACATGGAACCTCGGAGGAGCAACAAGTAAGACGTTCCTCAGTGCCTATACTTCCCGCTATACCTCAGTCTACAGCTATAACACCGCCTAGAATGCAGATACCATTCCAACCGCAACGACTATCAAGCGTCCAGACCGCAAGTCTACCAAGAGCACTAGTAGGACCTTTACTATACCATCGATCAACCCAACCACGAATAGACAATTAACCTAACCATAAACTATAAACCCGACCGACGAATAAACCAACCAATCAAACTAAGAGTTCAGAACGTCAAAACAAGGTTTTCGCCAAGACACCAATTGGACCCTGCCTGACCCCACAAATCCTAAAAACGACGACCACTACCGAATCAAAAATCAATCTCATTTAATACACGGCTCTGAATCCCTGTACATCTGGTAGCTCCAATTGTTCAGACGAGACTCGAGTAGATATCAGTGGAAGTCAACAGGTGGAATCTGGTGGAAATCAAGATCAAGCGACCGATCAAGAGGAGCTTAACCCTCAAGATGATGCAATAGGCCCGCAAGCCTCAAAAGACGACCCTCCACCTGGCCTTCCTACCCCAGCTCAGTCACCAGTTGTCCCGATCGCTGCACCGCCAGCTACTCCGATCGCTGCCCCCACTGCCCCCACTGCCCCCGCTACCCCCCCTGGTCCTCAATCTTCCAATTATAACCAATTGCTATGGTTAAGAGAGCAGCAACCACAGCAGCCGCAGCAACCGCAGCAGCTACACACACATACACCACCTAAACTGGCCGTGCCCAGTATAGAGCAAAGACCTAGACAAAGACTTGGATATAGTAAGGAGGTGGCTATAATTACAAAGATCTACACAAACTTCTGTACGAACCGCATTTTTATAAATAAGTTGGTTACTACTTGCCAGGGAGTGCCAACATGCCATATTGCTGTCTCCAACCCTTTAGAAGACCTTTCTCAGTTAATCAGTAAGCTACAACCCTTTATTATTGCATGGGAAAAAGAACACCCCAGCCAAAGAGCGTATACTACCTTTACGGATCGCTACTACTGCAATCAAGATTAAGGCCAAAACTATAACCGAAACTTTAGCCGCAAGGAATTCGAACAGTATATAAGTACTATAGGTATTAATACGAAGGGAGTTCCAGTTAAAGCCTATAACCCTATTAGCGTAGGTTAAATAAATAAACTTAGATTTGGCTTAGCATTATATAACTAGGATGGGATTAAAAGAGAAGCTATTGCGTATATGCTACGAATAACGGGAACAGTACAATTTGGACCTTCTTTTAGAGTTGCTCCAGTGTCAGTAGATATTCATTCCATATATCACGTGTATAGAGCACGTAATTTACGCGAGACGCGTATATATATCAACACTATATTAGAGTAGAATAATTAACATCCATCTATAACACCGTATAGTACATATCATTGTAATATATGTATTCTGCAGAAGAACAAAAAAGAATAATAAGATCTATAGAACACGCACAGACCAGAACCCCTGCAAGAATCCTACCAGAAGTTACCCTAACAACCGTATCACCATGCTAAGAACTATAGCGGCCGGCAAAGCAGCCACAGGACCCTTAAATACCTCTAATGGTAAAACAGCAACTAACTTAAACTCCCAGGTAGAGCTTATAGCAGCTAATGCCGAAATTAAACAACTTTAAGAGCTGCTTAAAGCTAGAGAACCCCTTACACCTAGTGAAGAGTCATTAGATACCTAAAGACTTGCTATAGTCCTTAAGGCCCTAGCCCAACATATAGTATTAGCATCATTACGGTCCGCGAAGGTTATAGACCCCCCATTACTTACAGACGGAACTAACCCTATATTTAATAATTGGAAGCTTTAATTACAGGATAAGCTCGAAGTTAATACGGACTACTTCCCTACTACTTAGGCTAAAATGGCCTACGTCTTCGGCCGTACCGGCGGGGACGTATAGACGCACCTACGTCCTCAATATATATAGGACTCGGCAGATCCCTTCCTCTCTAAAAAAGAGATAATTGTATACCTGTCTTCTATCTATAAGGACCCCTTCAAAGTACAAAACGCCTAACTTAATTATAAAAGCCTAAACATAAAAACGATGGAGACCTTCTTAGCCTTTTAGACCCGCTTTCTACACCTAGCCAGCCAGGCTTAAATTCCCTAGGAAGATCTAATGCTAGACCTATTTAACAAGCTTACCCTAGACTTACAGCGAGCTATACTGCCAGTTTTTACTACTATATAGACGCTAAAGGAACTTATAGACTAGTGCTTAGCTATTAACCAAGGCCTCCGCCGAATTAAAGCACGCGCCAAACGGTATAAAGCTAGAAACCCTTCAAATCAGACTATAGGCAATACAAGAACGGCCCGCAATACCCCAGCACAATTAGCAACCCCCACAGCACCACCTATACAGCCCACCGCCAATTTAACAGCTAGCTATGCGGCTAGCCCTGCCACGGGTCTAGTAAATACTTGGCCTATATACAGCAACCCCTATATATAGGCCCTTAGTGATTAAAAAGCTTACTTTTTTTACGGTTAGAAAGGCCACCAAGTAAAGGATTATCTAATAAACACAAAAGCGGACAAAGTCCTATTAATCTAGGAGGACAGCGCAGAGTCGGAAAAAGAGGAACCCTAGAGGAAGACTCCTCTTTAGGGTCAAAAGGGATCAATATATTAGATGTTAATCTAGGTCGGCTAGTTAGTAAAAGAAGCTACACTATCCCTTGTACTTTATTCTATAATAAATACCAAGTTTTAACCTCTGCTTTAGCTAACTCTAAAGCAAATGCCTTTGCCTTAATAGACACCCAGTATACCATAAAGCTGGCTGACTTTCTAAATACACCTATTAAAGAACTACCCAAACTAATTCCTATCCGCGGGTATAACGGGCGGATAGAACCACCTATTATAACTATCTTGCGGATTTACCTCCGTGTTAACGGACGAAGGTAATATAACACCCCCTTCCTTATTACGGACCTAGGTAGCTACAATATAATCTTAGGGCGAAAGTAGCTAGCCTATTTAGGCTTATAGCTTAACGTACGGAGTAAACGGCTTATCTAGCCCAAAACCCTACCCCCGACCCCTTCCTTTATAAAAGAAATTAGCATTATAATAGAAAACCTTATACGGCCTTAGATTAATACTATTTACTAGGCCAATGCTATGCGTAGGGACCAGGCCTTTAAAAAAGATATATAGCTTAATTTATAACGGATCTATATACTACGTCGCCCCTAAACTACCTATATCACGCCACCCACATTAAAGACCTAAGAAGTTAGTAGTAACCTAGAAAAGCCCCCTATAGAGAGCTTAGGCCCTATATAGCTACAAAGAACAGCAAGGGACGTCAGATATTATACTAAACTAATAGATCAGAGGGATAACCTGCGGAAGATAAAATAGGAGCTAAGAAAGATTATAAACCCTAGACCGTAAAATACGGTCCGGAAAACGGCTATAAGGAAACCAGTGGACCTCCTACCAGTTAATATCTGCTATATTAGTGCCGTAGGATTCTACCAAAACTTAGTTTAGCCTAATACCGTCGCCTTTATAACAAGCTTATACAAAATTAATTAAATAATTAAGGAAAAGGGAAGTGAGCTTAGCGGACAAAAAAGCGAGCTTATAAATAAGGAACTAGTAGAACAAAAGCTGCCCTATTAACACCAGAAATTCAAGGACGTATTCTCCAAAGTAGTGTCTAATATACTTCCACCTCACCAACCGTATAACTATAAGATTAAGATTAAGCAGGGTAAAGAAAACACCCTTAGCTTTAGCCCCCTCTATAAGTAGTCTATTACCGAATTACAGGCCATAAAGTAGTATCTTATTAATAACCTAAATAAGGGCTTTATTAAGCCTAGCTAAGCCCCTTTCGCCTTACCTATTCTCTTTATTAAAAAGCCAAATAGAGGACTCCGCTTCTATATTGACTACTATAAGCTAAATAATATAACCCGCAAGGACCGCTATCCGCTGCCCCTACTTAATAAGACTCTGGCCCAAATAAGTAGAGCTAAAGTCTTTACAAAACTTAATATCCGCTAGGCCTTCCACCAAATTAGGATAGACCCCAGGTCTAAAAATCTTACTATATTTTAGACCCGTTACGGAACGTATAAATATAAAGTGCTCCCTTTTAAACTAACTAACAGACTAGCTACGTACTAGCGGTATATAAACAATATACTCTTTAACTACCTTAACAATTTCTATACGGCCTATTTAGATAATATTATAATTTACTCTAAAAACGAGCTAAAACACAAGGAGCACGTCTATAAAGTCCTATAACGGCTCCACAAAACTAGCCTCTAGGTCAATATTAAGAAGTCGGAGTTTAGTATTAAGCGTATAAAGTACCTAGGTTTTATTATTAGTACAAACGGAATTAAAACCGACCCAGAGAAGACAGCCGCAATTAACCAGTAGGCACCCCCACGGACCATAAAGGGGGTATAATTCTTTTTAGGGTTTTATAACTTCTACTAACGCTTTATTAAGAACTACAGCAGGATCACCCGGCCTCTTAACCGTCTTACTAAAAAAGACCAGCCCTTCTACTTTAACGCCATATGTAGGCAGGCCTTTAATAAGCTTAAGAAACGGCTAGTATCAGCTCCCCTACTTACCTATTTTAACCTAAAACGGCCCTTAATGCTAGAAACTAATGCCTTAGACGGTGTAATAGCTAGTGTTTTTTCCCAGAAGCAACCAGACAGAGAGTGGCACCCTATTATATACTATTTAAAGACTATAATAAATGCCGAGCTAAATTACCACATCTATAATAAAGAAATGCTGGCTATTATCTCTAGCTTTTAGCACTGGCGTGCATAGCTAGAGGGGACCCCTAAGCCAATTAAGGTAGTTTCAGATCATAAGGCCTTAGAATACTTTATAACAACCAAGGCCCTTACAGCCCGGCAGGCACGCTAGGCGGATACCCTATTTTAGTTTAACTTCTTAATTATATATAGACCAGGCGCTATAAACCGTACGGACGCTCTTATAAGGCGCGAGCAAGACCTAGATAACCAAATAGCTATAAAGATCTCACTATAAACCCAGACGCTACTACAACTAGAACACCTTAACCCCCGGATATAGGCAGAACTAAGAATAGACTCCTTAGGCGCTAAGATATATCCTATTAACTCCTCCGAACTTAACCTTATTGATAAACTACTACAGGCCAACCAAACAACCCCCTCTCTACAGAAATACCGTAAAAAGGCAAAGAACGTTGCCAGCCTATAATCCCTTAAAAACGGACTACTTAAGCACTAGGAACGGCTAATAGTAGCTAAAGAATAGAACTTACAGACCCAGCTTATTGCCAAAGCTTGTGCCTAGGTCTCTACGGCCCACCCTAGAAAAAATAAGACCTATAAGATTATTAGTGACCGCTACTACTGGCCCAAAATAGTTATAGATATTAACCGTTATATACGGAACTGCGACAGCTGCCGTAGATCTACAATTCCACAAGATAAGACCCCAGGACTATTAAAACCTCTCCTAATACCCGATTGCCTCTAGCAGCATATCTTTATAGACTTCCATAAGCTACCTATAGACCGCAACGGATATAATATGGTTATAATTCTAGTTAACCGCTTTAGCAAGCGCCCATTCTTAATTCCCTATTATAAAAATATTAATGCCAAGGAGGCGGCCTAACTGTATATCCACTACGTCTACCGCATTTACAGACCACCAGATACTATTGTATCCAATCGCGGCCCACAATTTATATCAGCCTTCTAGAACGAGTTTACCCAGATCCTAAGTATTAGGTTAAAGCTCTCTATAGCATACCACCCCCAGACAGACGGCTAGACAGAGATTGTAAATCAATATTTAGATTAAAGACTCCGGCCTTTTATTAACTACTTCTAAGATAACTAGGGCAAACTGCTACCCCTAATAGACTACGCCCAGGCGACCCTACCCTATAACTCTACGGGATTTGCACCTATCTAACTAAAAATAGGGTATTTACCTTAAACAAGCTTTAACTAGGATAAACCAGAAGGACCACGGACCGTACGCGAGAAACTATCTTATGAGGAAGCCCAGCAGTACGCCAAGCGCTTAGAAGAAGCTTAGACAGTAGCCCATATAAATCTAGAAAAGGCCCAGAAATTAATAAAATAGCAGGTAAATAAGCATAGGCGCGAACCTAACTTTACTATAGGCAATATGGTTTAGGTTATAACAAAGAACTAGAAGATGGAACGGCCTAGCCATAAGCTAGACTATCAGATAGCGGGACCATATAAGGTCCTTAAGAAGATAGGTAACTTATACAAAGTAAAGCTCCCGGATTTAATTAAGGTTCACCCTATTTTTTTGCTAGATAAGCTATAGAAAGCTACAAATAACCTATTACCTGGATAAAAGAACAAACCTCCCCTACCGATTTAAGTTAATAGCGACAACGAATAGGAAATTAAAGAAGTACTAGCCTGTAAACTAGTAAGGAAAACGCTAAAGTACCGCGTTAGTTGAAAAGGCTATAACCCAGACCCTACCTAGTACCCTGTATAGAACTTTATTGGCAGTCCCTATAAGCTTTAAAAATTCTATAACCGCTACCCTAATAAACTAGGACCCCTAAAGTACCTAGATAAGTAGATGGAGTGCTAGTATAGCGAAGATAACAAGCTACTGGAAGAACATAAAGATAAGAACACCCTATAAGCATAATACGGACTATAAAGCCTAAGGGCAGGCTTTTGCGAAGGGGGGGGTAATATTACGGCACTGGCAGAACTTAGCAGAACTTGGTTGGCAGAACTTAGCAGAACTTCGCGGTCACGTAACTAGAGGACTGCATAAAAGAACCCTACTTTGACTAACGCTGCTCTTCTTCTCCTTTCCTTTCTCTAGCTTTAGATCCTCGTTTATAGACTACCAATTGTACAGGCTTGCGCGTCCCTCTTGCCGTGCTCGTGCCTTGATTGACTGAGTCGCTAACACTAACCCTCTTTCGCATAACGAGAATATAAAGATAGTATTATCTTACTAAGCGATAGTATACTAGTAATGGTATAAGTATAATACTACGCTTATAAAGATAAAGGAGGTTTAGAAACCTTAGGAGATATAATAAGTAATAATATTAACTAAATTAATTAGACAGATATTATACCTCTAGTAAACAACTTAAAGATATTAGGAATCTTTAAGGGCGAAAATAAAAAGGAGGAAGATAGTATTATAGACGCTTTAAGTATAATACTATAACTACTTAGAGAAGAGTTAGAGGAAGCTAGTTGGTTAATAAAAGCACGGTCTAGAATAGAGCTAGTAAAACTATATAATAAAGAGTGGTAAGCGAGTTATATAATATTATACGTAGTATACGTAGTATACGAAGGGAATGTATGTATAATATATATAATACGTATATTATATATAAAAAGGATTTCTTAGGAGTACAGTCGTGTATTTAAAGGACTATAGTCCCTACCTAGATAGTTCCTTCCTTATAGTGATTCTTAGAATATAATTAAAGTTAATCTATTATGCAACCACTCCACTAGTTATTATTACGTTATTAACTTACTT
>Ga0307515_10017720_pt1 | contig 12948 bp, 15 predicted proteins | sample 17_EM_MG_FD_194513 | JGI IMG/M metagenome (GOLD analysis project Ga0307515, IMG submission 194513) | Populus trichocarpa ectomycorrhiza microbial communities from riparian zone in the Pacific Northwest, United States - 17_EM | ecosystem: Host-associated > Plants > Roots > Unclassified | place...
TGTCGGCGTAGACTTCGCAGGCGACACGCAGTCCTGCCTTTTCCGCAGCTTTCATTGTTTCGGAAAAGGGCAGAGCGATGAAGATGAGAGAAGGATCGACAGAATGGATCGCCCGCACGCAGACGGCGGCGAGTTCCGGATCCACGGCGGCCATGTTTCCCAGAGACCCATGCGTCTTCACATGGGTCATCGGCCATGACAGGGCGTGGGCCATACCTTGCAACGCGGCGATCTGGTAGACAATCTGGGCTTCGATGTCTTCCGGCCTTTCGCCCGAAATACGGCGGCGGCCGAAGCCATAGAGGTCCATGAAGGAGGGATGGGCGCCGATCGCGACGTGTTTTGCCTTTGCCGCCAAGATCGTCTCGCGCATCACGACGGGATCGCCGGCGTGAAACCCGCAGGCGATATTGGCCGTGGTGATGAGCTCCAGCATCGCCTTGTCGTCGCCTATGGTGTAAGCGCCGAAGCTTTCCCCCATATCGCAGTTCAGGTCGATTGTTGGCACGAGGCTTGCTCCTTCCCGAAGGCTCCTGTTTCATCCGGATGCATAAATTCGACCGCCCTGTTGCATTGGGAAGGCAATATTTCTATCATCCGGCTTGAATTGACATACAGTTGGTATACTGAAATAGCAACGCAAATACAAGAGATCGAACGAGCATGTGCGGTGCCGTAATGAACAGCGCGGTGACAATGCCGCCGAATTTTACCGGGTTTGAAAAGTCAGCGGCGATGGCCGATCGCCTGCCATTCTGATGTGAAGAACATGGAAGCAGAAGCCGTAACATTTCCGCGTATAGTCGCATGCGGCGACAGCGCCTTGTCCGTCGAGCTCTCGGATCGGATAGACGAGGCGCTCAACGACCGGGTCATCGCGCTCGCTGAAACGCTGACGACGGATCCGCTGCCGGGGGTCGAGGAGGTGGTGCCGACATACCGGTCGCTCATGGTCGTCTATGACCCCTCCATTATCCGCGGCGCTGTTCTGACACATGAACTGGGCAAGCGGCTGCGAGGCCTGGAGCCGAGCGATGTCACCGCGCGCCGGTTCACTATCCCGGTGGTCTATGGCGGCCAGGCGGGCCTTGATCTGGAAGAGCTGGCCGCAATGAAGGGGTTCACGCCGGCCCGGCTTGTCGAATTGCATTCGGCTGCCGAATACAGGGTCTACATGATCGGATTTGCGCCCGGTTTCGCCTATCTCGGTGGTCTTCCCGACATTCTGCACACGCCGCGTCTGGCAACGCCGCGACAGAGGGTCGAGGCAGGCTCCATTGGCATCGGCGGCAAGCAAGCCAGCATCAATTCCGTCGCCGGGCCGAGCGGCTGGCGCTTTATCGGCCGCACGCCACTTCGCCTTTTCGACCCCGACCGGGCGGAACCCTTTCTGCTGCGGGCCGGGGATCGTGTCCGCTTCCGGCCGGTCGGCCAAGAGGAAGCGGCAGAGATCGACGGCGCGGTTGCTGCCGGGCGCATGATCATGGAGCCGGCATGATCGGCTTGATGGTCAGACAGGCCGGCCCCATGGTCACGGTTCAGGATCTCGGCAGAAGGGGCTTGCAGCACGCAGGTGTTTCCGGCTCCGGGCCGATGGATGCGCCCTCCTTCCGCATTGCCAATGCGCTCGTCGCAAATGCAAAGGGGGACGCAGCGCTTGAGTTCGCCGGCACCGGCGGCACCTTCGAGGTATCCCGGCCGGTGCGTTTCGCGGTGACCGGGGGCGCCGTCGGTATCAGGATCGACGACAAGGCTGTGCGTCCATGGGAAAGCCACGACCTTTTCCCCGGCTCGACGCTCGTAATCGGCGGGCTTCGCAACGCTGTCTGGGGTTACCTGGCCGTTTCCGGCGGTATCGACACGCCGCCCGTTCTGGGCTCCCGCGCAACCCATTTGCGCAGCGGTCTGGGCGGGCATCGGGGCCGGCGGCTTCAGGCCGGCGATAGTCTGCCACTCGGCGACGCAGTGTCCTCCCCACACCTCTGCCTGTGCACGCCATGGCGATCCGCACAGCGGTTCATCCATGTTGTCCCAGGTCCGCAGGACGACTATTTCGACACGCAGGCCTGGGCAATTTTCCTGGGGCAGCCGTTTACCGTTTCGGCAATGCGGGACCGCATGGCGCAGATGCTCGACGGGCCGGTTCTGCGGTCACGGCGCGGCCACGACATAGTGTCCGATGGCACGGCGGCGGGTTCCATCCAGGTCCCGGGATCCGGCAGGCCGATCGTCCTGATGGCCGAGCGCCAGACGACGGGAGGATATCCAAAGATTGCGACCGTCGCCTCGGTCGATTTCCCGCGTCTGGCGCAGACGCCAAGCGGCCGCGACATCCGCTTCCGGCGCGTTTCGCGGGAGCGGGCTGAAGACCTGTTGATCGCGGAAAAACTTGCTTTGGGCGACGCCCTGGCGAATCTGGCGGAAAAGTCTGCAATTCTCGATGCTTCAGGGGACCATCCGCAATGAACCAGCCGCTCGCCAAACAGGCCTATGGGAAGATCATCGAGATGATCCTGTCCGGCTCCCTTATGCCGGGCGATGCTCTTCAGGAGGCGAAACTCGGCGAGGCGCTCGACATGTCGCGCACTCCCGTGCGTGAGGCGATCAAGCGTATCGAGGCTGAAGGTCTCGCTGTGCAGGAAGGCCGCTTCCTGAGAGTTCGCCAGCTGACAGCCGGGGAGGTGGAGGAAATCTTCTTTCTCCGTCGTATTCTCGAAGCATATTGCGCCCGCAACGCAACGGCCGTGCCGCCGTCCGCGCTGGACGCGCTGGAGAGGCGCGTCCGCGACTTGCAGACGAATGGACCGGGCGAGGACGACGAGCAGCGCCGGGTGGATGACGATTTTCACCGCACGCTTGCAGCAGCGACCGGGAGCACCATGATGATCGGCACCATCGATGATCTTCGCCGCCGCACCTGCATGTTCGATCACACGCAGGTGCCGGACCGCTTTCAGAATAGTTGCGTGGAGCATCTCGAGATGATTGCTGCGCTACGCGCCGGCGATGGGGAGAGGGCGGGACTGCTGATGGCAGACCATATTACCAATGCCCGCGATGCCATTCTCGGGCGGCTTCAAACCTTTCCTGAAAGAGCAGATCTATGAAGTGTCTGATTGTTCAACCGGTCCATGCCGACGGGCTTGCGATGCTGCGGCAGGCAGGCGTCGAGCCGGTCTTATGCCCCTCGCCGGACATGGAAACCGTGGCCCGGATGATTCCCGGATGCGATGCGGTGATCACGCGCGATGCAGGACTTTCCGCAGCCGCCATTCGGGCCAGCGACATCTTGCGGGTGATCGTCGTGCACGGCGCAGGTCATGACGCGGTGGACAAGGACGCCGCCACGCAAAAAGGCGTTCTCGTCTGCAATACGCCTGGCGCCAACGCCCGGTCGGTATCGGAACTGGCGCTTGGGCTGGCACTGGCGGCCGCCCGCCGCATTCCCGCCGCCGACCGCAGCGAGCGTTCCGGCAAGCCGGGCTTTCGGGAACTGGAGATCTTTACGGAGCTTTCCGGCAAAACGGCGCTTATCGTCGGGTGGGGTGCGACCGGCGCAGGGCTCGGCCGCATGTTGCAGGCAGCACTGGAGATGAGGGTCCTCGTCTACTCTCCCCGCGCGACCGATATCGGCGGCTTCGAGCGGGTTTCGACGCTTCTGGAGGGCCTCCGGCAGGCAGACCTTATATCGCTCCACACGCCGCTTCGCCCCGAGACGCGCGGTATGATCGGCGAGGGTTCGCTCGTGCACGTTAAACCCGGCGCGATCCTCGTCAACACGGCGCGGGCAGGGCTGGTGGATGAACCTGCGCTGGCTGATGCAATAGAGACGGGCCGCATCTCCGCCGCCGGCCTCGATGTCTATTCCCATGACGCGCCGACCGGGCCGCTTGCAAAGACAGGCCGCGTGATTTTCACGCCCCATCTCGGCGGGGCCACGGTGGAAGCGTTGCGGCGGGTTGCCGTCGGATCGGCACGCAATGTGCTGGCGGCACTGTCGGGAGAACGCCCGGCGACCGCTCTCAACGAACCGGCACGGATGTCGGCATGACCAGTATGACGAGAAACAGGATCAACCGACTGCTCGAGCGCATCAACGCCATTTCGGCGCCGGGGCGGGGTCGTCAGGCGCCCGCCTTGCATATAGGCGTGGTCCAACCGGGCGAGCAGGTGATGTCATGAGCGAGAAAGAAACCCTTGCCCAACAGGCCTACAAGGATGTCAAGAAACGCATCCTCGAAGGGACGATTGCCGCCGGAGACCTGATGACGGAACGCGCCCTGGCATTGGAGTCCGGCATATCGCGAACGCCGTTGCGCGCCGCCATTTCCCGCCTGGAAAAGGAAGGCGTGGTGTCGCGGCTTGCCAATGGCGCGCTCATGGTTCGCCCGGTCACGGTCGAGCAACTGCTGGAGATCGTTCAGATCAGGAGGCTTTTCGAGGGGGCCGCCGCTGCGCGCGCGGCGGAGCGGCCGCTGACCGCGGCGCTTGACGAATCACGGCGGGCGATGCGGGCCTATGCGAATGGCGCGGACGTCGCCTTCGACAATTTCTGGATAGACGACGATGCGTTTCATCTGGCCGTGGCCGAAGCGGCGGGCTTGAGCCTTTTGCCGGCCATGCTGACGGAAATGCGCAGCATTGCCCGCCGGTGCACCATTACCCGTACGCACGACCGTTTCGACGAGCAGGCCCGCGAACATATTGCCGTCGTCGATGCCATCGAGAACGGCGATTCTGCAGGTGCGCGCGCCGCGATGGAAACGCATTTCGACAGTGTCCGCACGCGCTTTCTGCGTTGGCTCGACCGACATTAGGATCCATGAGGGGGTTCGGCCTTGCCCTTCCGGTCCGGCGCTTTCAATCAAGGATAAGACGATAGTTCATGAACGAGTTCGCTGATTTGCGCGGCCGGGAAGCCGCTTTTCCCGAACGGGAATTCGCCGAAAGACAGGCGCAGGCGCGCGGGGCGATCAGGGCTGCGGGCCATGAAGCGCTCGTTGTGACCGGGCCGGAAACCATCTACTGGCTGACAGGCCGTCAGACCGCCGGGTACTTCGCCTTTCAGGCGCTTGTGATGCCTGCCGAAGGCGATCCGGTTCTTCTCGTGCGTCAACTGGAATTGGCGGGCGCGGTCGCCAATACCTGGCTTGATCATATCGTTGCCTACCAGGACGGCGAGGATCCGGCGACTGCGCTCGCAGTGTTATTGAAGGATCGCGGTTTGTCGCGGCCCGCGATCGAACTTGCGGGCTGGTTCGTCTCCCCTGTTCTCGCTGCACGGATCGTGGCGGAGGCCGGGGTCGGCGCATTGCCTGATGGTTCGGCCATTCTGCCACCTCTCCGCATCGTGAAGTCGCCGGCCGAGCTTGAGGCGATCCGGGCGGCAGCGCGTTATGCCGAGACCGGTCTTGCCGCCGGTATCGAGGCTTGCAAAGCCGGTACGGATGAAAACGCTGTCGCAGCCGCCATGCTGCAGGCGGCGACGAGGGCCGGGTCGGAAGCCATGGCGATGGAACCGCTCGTTTCGTCGGGGCCGCGAAGCGGCTTGCCGCACATGACGTGGCGGCGGCGGACGTTGGAAGATGGCGATGCCGTATTCCTGGAGCTTGCCGGCAGCCACGCCCGCTATCATGCCGCCCTGATGCGCACGGTCTGGATCGGTAGCCCGCCCGCCGAGGCGCGCCGGATGATGGATTGCGCATTGCGGGCACTCGATTGCGCGCTCCAGTCGATCCGTCCCGGCGTAAGCTGTGCCGTTCCGCACGACGCGGCGCAGAAAGTCATCGACGATGCCGGCTATACGGCCGCGTTTCGCAAGCGCATCGGCTATTCGATGGGCATAGCCTTCGCGCCCGACTGGGGCGAGGGCGGTCTGCTGAGCCTCTTCACGGGCGTCGAGCGCATCATCGAACCCGGCATGGTTTTCCATGTGCCGGCGACTTTGCGCAGCTATGGCGTATGGACCGTCGGCGCATCCGAAACCGTCATCGTCACGCAAAACGGAGCGGAGCCCCTGTCCAGCCTGCCCCGTGCCCTGCGCATCCGTTGAACAAGGGACACCCAATCCAACGTTCACAATACACCAGAAGGAGCCCAACATGACAAAATCGCTGTTTCATCTCGCCTATCATGTCACCGATCTCGATGAATCCCGCCGCTTCTACGGCGATGTGCTTGGCTGCGAAGAGGGCCGCTCGACAGAGACATGGGTCGATTTCGACTTTTTCGGTCACCAGATATCGCTGCATCTCGGCAAGCCGTTCGAAGTCACCCGCAGCGGCAAGGTCGGCGACCATATGGTGATGATGCCGCATCTTGGCGTCGTTCTGCCGCTCGATGCCTGGTTCGCGCTTTCCAGGCGGCTGGAAGATGCTGGCATCGCCTTCGATATTCCGCCCGTCGTCCGTTTCGAAGGGGAGCCGGGCGAACAGCGCACGATGTTCTTCTTCGATCCGAGCGGTAATCCGATCGAGGTCAAGGGGTTCAAGGACTTCGACGGCGTTTTCGCACACTAGACCAGATCACATGTGCACGGGCGGCTTGCGTGCCGCCCGTGCACGATCAATGCAGACGGCGGGCGTTCGCTTCACGCCGAGCTGTTGAGAAAAGGCTTGGCCCTGTCACCACCAGAAGCTGGGTGATTTGGTCAGGAGTTCGTTTTCCTCGTCGCCGATGATGACGATGTTCTCGAAGAAGGCCGCCCCGACGCCGTCGAGGGAAAGAAAGGATTCGACGCCGAATACCATGTTCCTTTCCGCTGTGTCTTCGGGCAGCGACATGCTGCTGGAAATACGGGGAAGTTCGAATCCAAGGCCGATGCCGTGGCCATAGAACGGAAAGTTCTTCATGATCGCCGACACGGAGCCGCCAAACGCTGCGGTCATACGATCGCCTTCGGCGGCGACATCGAGAAGCTTGACGCCGGGGCGCATCATGTCCGTCAGGCGGTGCACGATCCCGGCGGCGGCCTCGATCAGCCGGCGCTGGTCCGCATTCGACTTGCCGCATACGCCGGTGCGGCCCGGATCGAGATAGTATCCCTGATAGAAGGCTGCATGCACCGTGCCGGTGACCATATCTCCCGGTTTCGGCGCATCGGCGCTGTAGCCTGTCAGCGGGAAACGCTGGTCGAAGCCGAGCGTATCGCCGTGGTTGGCACCGATCATTTGCAGCCGGCCACCGCGCCGGACGATTTCGCGCGCCGCTTCACCGGCTGCCTCCTGCTCAGACAGGCCGCTGGTCAGGCCTTCCATCAGCCGGTTGAGGCCCATTGTGGCGCCTTCTCCGGCGAAGCGATAGCAATCCAGTTCGCGCGGGCTCTTTATGCGCCTGACGGACCGCACAAGGTCATCTGCCGGAACCCATTCGACATCCAGGGCTCCCTCGACGAGCTGCTGATAATATTTGATGGGAATGAAGTTGGTTCCGACAAGGGCGACCCGGCCTTTGATGCCACGCTCTGCAATCGCTTTCGCCACGCCGCTGAAGGGGTGCTTGTGACAGTGGATGTCGCGGATCGAAACCAGGTCCCGGCGCGGCTCCGGCTCGTCGATATGCAATTGCGGCTCAATACCCTGCTGAAGAACAATCCCGGAGAACGACCGCGCCGACCAGATGGACGAATCCATGCCGCCGCTGATCGCATAGTGGTTGGAAAGATAGAGAATATCGCCGCAATTGTCAGTCGTGCCGCCGCCACGACCGAAGACGACCGCGGTCTCGAAACCACGTGCCTGCATTTCGGCAAGCACATGGCTCCAGCGCGCTTCATATTCATCCAGCGGGAAATATCTGGCCACGTCTCTGGTCTCCATGGCGGTACCGGATTCCGATCGTTTTTTGTCGAGTGGCTGGTTCGATCGAAGGCGTTCACAACCCTTCGATTTCGGTACACCAATAGTATTCTTCCGTCAATCATACATGAGAGTGCCGACATCGATTGGGTGTTTACGCGATTTTTCTACGGAGGTCTCATTCCGAGAGATTTGCCCATTGTTTAGGCGTGCAAGTTTAAAATTTATGCGAAGCGCACAATAAATATCCTATAAGTATCTGAAATACATACTTGAATTCCATTGGTATACTGAATAAGTTGCCTTCGAGAGTTTTTGAGAAGGCGAATGATGGCGCGCAATCGGCGTCATGTCCGCCTCCCTCCATGGACAGGCGAGTTCGAGATGGGTGAATATTCGGACATTGTCCCAGCTGGTGAGGGGCGCGCGTACATGATGCGCGCCGGCCAGGCCGCGATCATTACCAACACTCACGGCAGTCAGGTTGTCGATCTCTGGGCTGTTTCGGCGGAAGACGCGAACGAAGTCAGTTCGATGGATCACACGCGCTCGGTCACCAGCAGCATCTATTTCGAGAGTGGCATGAGCGTTGTCAGCAATCGACGCCGCCGGATGCTGGCGCTTGTCGGTGATAGCGCAGGGTTGCGGCATGACACGCTCCTGTGTCCCTGCAATGGCGAACTGTACCAGGAGCTCGGTTGCGAGGGCTATCACCGGAGCTGTGCGGATAATTTCCATGAAGCCATGTCCGGCGCCGGAAGAGAGGTGCCGTTTACGCCCGCCTCGCTCAATCTTTTCATGAACGTGCCGGTGAATGAAGACGGCCGTGTCGAACGCCTGCCGCCCGCCTCTAAGGCTGGCGATTGCGTGACGCTGCGCGCCGAAATGGATCTTCTACTGGTTCTTTCGGCGTGCCCCCAGGATGTGACACCCATCAACGGTGCTGCCCGCACGCCGATGGATGTGGCGGTGCGCATCCTTTCCCAGTCATCCCCGGAGGCCGTTTGATGCCGGAGCACATTCTCGCCCTGCGTGATATCCACAAAAGCTTCGGCGAAACGCAGGTCCTTAAAGGAATTTCCCTGAACGTGACGGCCGGAGAGGTCGTCTCGATCATCGGCGCCAGCGGTTCGGGAAAGAGCACGTTTCTAAGATCCATCAACGGGCTAGAGATGCCGCAATCCGGGTTCCTGGATTTTGAGGGACTTTCCTTCGACTATCATCCGGAATCCCGCTTCTTCCCGACGGCGACGCAATTGCAGGCGCTGCGCAAGAAGGTGGGCATGGTGTTCCAGAGCTACAATCTTTGGCCCCATATGACCGTTCTGCAAAATGTCATTCACGCGCCGATCAAACTGCTCAAGCTTCCGCGCGCCCAGGCGATCGAGGAGGCGGAAGCCCTGCTTTCCCGTATCGGGCTTTATGAAAAGCGCCACAGCTATCCCGCCCGGCTGTCCGGTGGGCAGCAGCAGCGCGTCGCGATTGCACGGGCGCTGGCGATGAAGCCCAGCCTGATGCTTTTCGACGAAGTGACGTCGGCCCTGGATCCGGAACTGGTTCATGAAGTTCTGGTTCTGATGGCGTCCCTGGCGCGGGAGGGCATGACCATGCTTGTCGTTACGCACGAGATCGCCTTCGCCCGGGACGTTTCGTCCCGCGTTCTGTTTTTCGACAAGGGTGTGATCGCCGAGGACGGACCGCCGGAGATCCTGCGCAATCCGCAGAGCGACCGGCTGCGCCAGTTCCTTCATCGTATCCTGCATGACGAGGTTGCCGGCGTGGGTGCGGGCTATGGAGGCACTCAACAATGATCACGGATTTCATTGGTGAAGTTCAGATCTACGGTCCAGGCTTCATGCTGGCGGCGTGGACGGTTTTCTGGCTGACGATCCTGACGATCGTCGTCAGCTGGGTCTGTGGTTTGCTTGCAGCGCTCGGACATCGGTCGAAGGTGAAGGCCGTCCGCATGTTGGCCGCCTTCTATATCTGGTTCGTTCGCGGAACGCCGACCCTCATCCAGGTTTTCATCATCTACTTCGGACTACCGCAATTCGGGATCAGGCTATCGCCGTTTACAGCCGGGGTCTTGTCGCTTGGGATCAACAGCGGTGCCTATGTGGCGGAGATCATTCGAGGCGGCCTGACGGCCATTCCGCGTGGTCAGACGGAATCGTCGCTGGCACTCGGCTTCAGTCCGGCCGAGACGATGCGCAGCATCATTCTGCCGCAGGTGTTTCGTATCATCCTGCCCTCGATTACCAACGAAGCGATCTCGACTCTCAAGAACACATCGCTGTTGTCGACGATCACCGTGGTCGAGCTGACACTCTATGCCCAGACCCTGATCGCCGCGACGTTCCGCCCGTTCGAATTCTACATTGCGGTTGCCGTGATCTATCTCGTCCTGACGACTTTCCTCACGCAGCTGGCGGCCTGGCTCGAGCGGCGATACGCGCTGCAGAGCTGATGGTCGCGCAGTTTGCGGCCCCCAATCATCGGCTTCCCCGGCGCAACGCAGCGCCGGGCAAACAAGACTGTCGCCCCCGCGGCGGAAGACTGTGAAACGAACCAATCGAAAAGAAGGGAACAAGCCATGAAATTCAAATCCATCGCATTCGCTCTCGCTGCCATCGCCGCCGTTGTCGCCAGGGCCCCGGCGTCCGCCGCCGATCTCGAGCTTCTCGAAGCCGGCAAGCTTCAGGTTGCCACCGAAGGCACTTTCCCGCCGTTCAGCATGCGCGCGCCTGACGGCTCGCTCGACGGCCTGGAAATCCGGGTCATGACGGAAGTGGCAAAGCGTCTGAACCTGACCTACACACCGGTCCTGATCAAGTGGGATTCGCTGCTGGTTGGCCTGCAGGCGGACCAATACGATGTGATCAGCGCGTCGATGGATATTACCGCGGAGCGCCAGAAGAAGGTGACCTTTGCCAATGGCTGGCTTGAATCCGGTGGCCGTATCGTGGTCCAGGCGGATTCGCCGATCAAGAGCGCCGCCGACCTGAAGGGAAAGGCCGTCGGCGCTCTCGTGTCGTCCACCTTTGCGAAGATCGCCGAAGACAAGGGCGCGACCGTCAAGGGCTACAAGGCGGAATCAGACGCCATGCAGGATCTTGTCAACGGCAATATCGACGCAACGATTACGGATTCGATCGCCGGCGCTTATGCGATCAAGAACGCTCATATGCCGCTTGCGATGACGGACGATTTCGTCAGCCGAATCCAGAAGGGTTTTGCCATCAAGAAAGGCAAGCCCGAGCTGGTGAAGGCCATCAACAAGGCGCTGGCGGACATGGTAGCCGACGGCACGTATGCCAAGCTCACGGTTGACCTGATCGGCTTCGACCCGGCTCCGAAAGAGCCGATCCAATCGGTCGAATAAGCGCGGTTTCGCAAACGAAGGCTGCATGATCGGACGCGGTCGGAACGCGAGTATTGCTCCGGCCGCTTTCCTGCATTTTATCCCGCCATGCCCGGCAGATTTAATGGTGGACTGGTTGCGGTCTTCCCGTTAACGCGACAGCCAGCCGCCATCGACGGGAATCGTCGTCGCTGTAACGTAGCCCGAAGCTGGCGACGCCAGGAACAGTATGGCGGTTGCAAGATCGTTGGGCGTTCCCCATCGCCCCATCGGTATGCGCGCAAGGATATCGCGAGACCGGCCTGCATCCTGCCGGAGCGCCGATGTGTTGTCGGTTTCAATGTAGCCGGGGGCGATCGCGTTGACCGTGATGCCGCTTGCGGCAAGCTCGTTGGCCATGGCTTTCGTCAGTCCGACGATCCCGTGCTTGGAGGTGGTATAGGCAACGACGCGGATGCCGCCCTGGTAGGAGAGCATCGAGGCAATGTTGATGATGCGGCCGCCGCGCCCGGCCTGCACCATTTCAGCCGCTGCCGCCTGCGACAGCTGGAAGACGGCGCGCAGGTTGACCGCGTTGACGGCATCCCAGTCTTCAAGCGAATAGTCGGCAAGATCATTGCGCCGGATGATGCCGGCATTGTTGACGAGAATGTCGATCCGGCCGAGGGAGTCTGTGACTGCTCCGATCAGCTCTGCAGCCTCGAAAGGCGATCCGAGATCCTGCCTGATCGCGAAGAAGCGCCGGCCGAGCGCGGTGATCCGTTCGGCCGTCTCGGGCATCTCCTGCGATCCGATCGCCGCGATATCGGCGCCGGCCTTGGCAAGAGCCAGTGCCGCGGCCTGACCGAGCCCGGTCCGAGCGCCGGTCACCAGCGCCACTTTTCCCGTCAGGTCAAACATCGATCACCTCAAGTCCTGCGACCGCACCATGTCCATGTCTTCGAAGACCTGGTTTTCCCCGGACATGGCCCAGATGAAGGTGTAATTGCCGGTTCCGCAGCCGGAATGGATCGACCAGGGCGGCGAAATGACCGCTTCCTCGTTGCGCATGACGATATGGCGGGTTTCCTGCGGTTTTCCCATCATATGAAACACCAAGGCTTCCGGGGCCATGTCGAAATAGACATAGACCTCCATCCGACGGTCGTGCAGATGGGCCGGCATCGTGTTCCAGTTGCTGCCGGGCGCAAGTTTGGTCAGGCCCATCAACAACTGGCAGGTCGGCATGACATTGGGGTGGAGATAGCGGTAGATGGTGCGCTCGTTGTTGGTTTCGCGCGCGCCGAGGGTCACGGGAGAGGCTTCCTCCAGCGTTACATGCTTGTTGGGGTAGCTTTTGTGCGCGGGCGCGCAATTGCCGTAGAATTTCGCCGGACGCGCCGCATCGTCGCTCGAAAACACGATGGTCCTTGCGCCTGCGCCGATATAGAGGGCTTCCTGCTGCCCCAATCCATAGACTTCGCCATCAACGCTGACCTTGCCCGGCCCACCGATGTTGATCATCCCCATTTCCCGGCGCTGCAGCAGGAACTCGGTGCCGGTCACGCCGGAAACGTCGTTCGGCGCCTCGACCGTTCCGCCAACCGGGCAGACGCCGAACACGATCACCCGGTCGTAGTGTGTGTAGGTCATGTTCATCGCATCGGGTGCAAACAGGCCGGAGATGTGAAAATGCGCGCGCAGGCCGTCCGTGTCGAGCGTTCTGGCGTGATCGGGGTGAATTGTGTCGCGAATGTCCATGGGGATTCCTTGATGTCTTCATTCAGGCAGAGCGCCGTGCATCCGCCCGAT
>Ga0307515_10017721_pt1 | contig 12947 bp, 12 predicted proteins | sample 17_EM_MG_FD_194513 | JGI IMG/M metagenome (GOLD analysis project Ga0307515, IMG submission 194513) | Populus trichocarpa ectomycorrhiza microbial communities from riparian zone in the Pacific Northwest, United States - 17_EM | ecosystem: Host-associated > Plants > Roots > Unclassified | place...
CAGCCCTTCAGCTCCGATAGGTCCGCTACATGAGGCACAGATAAGTATGGTTCGAGAGGAGAGACAGAGAGACCGAACCGGCATCCTAAAAGCCACGATCGATGTCAGATATGGTCTCGACGCACGGATTATGCGACTCACAATCAGGTTGCAGTTCTGGTCGTATATTGCCTGCTGCTGTGCCATCTGCCAGAATGTTCCGATTTCAGTTGTACCCCGGTCGTATACGGTCCGTCGCTACAAACCTGATAGTCAAGAAGGGCATCGCGGATGTCTTCTGCAATATCGGACACAGCCTGGATATCGTTTTGAGATTCATCGTGGCCCTCGAAGCTGATGCGATTGCATAGGACGTTCCCAGTATCCCTGATGAGTCTCAGAGTGCTAGTAAAGGATGAGCGTGATGGTAGGTTGTAGTTGACTTGGAGCACCCACTCAAACAGCTTTGCCCGTTGCTCGTGCCCGATTTCATCCCAAAGTCCGCCACCGTTGTCGTCATCGTCGTCATCGTCATCCTCTTGTAGGCACAGCCGATCCAGTCGTGCCATAGCGGAATCCAGCTTGCTCTTCAACGCCGTCGATTTCTGTCCAAGCGTCAGCGAATATCATGACAATCTCACTGATATGCACCACCTCGTGAAGCCTCAAGACCGTTTTAAGAGAAGACTTGATGGCAGAAACGACCGTCAGCGTAAAGACTAAAGACAAGGCGGGGAACCCTCACAGTGAGGATTGTGATTTGGTCATAGATCGCCTGCTGTTGTGAAACCTGCCCTGGGGTGTAAGTCGCATTCGACGCAACAAACCAATCCTCGCTCACTTGGTAGCGGGTGATGGCTTCCCGGAGCCGTTCGACGAGTTTTACCACCTCCCCAGAATCCCTCCTCTTATCTACGAACAGGGCTGCCTTGTCTATCAACCGATGCGCCTTGGCCTTGTCCAGCAGCGTCTGGGATCGCTTCCCAATCTCTTCCAGCGCGCTGCAGGGGCCGTTGACAGATGTGGCGAAGCGAGCAATCGACGAGCGTACCTGGTCAACTCTTTGCGTCGTTTGGTCTCTCCTGGGTCTCCGTCGATACTAGTCGTGGCAATGTTCTGTTTAAATCTGTCCAACTGGGGTTTGAGGTCTCCGATCTTCTCCTTGACATCTTCGAATTCCTGCGAGCGTCCGCGTCAGTTGTGTGTGGCGGGCATCAGCTCGGCCAATACCTCGCAATGCTTGATGAGGGCGGTCACTCCACCGAGGGCGGACTTGAGGGGAGGGAACCAATCGGAGGACTCTTTCGCAATATCGAGGAGGACCTTCGTGCCATCGACGACTCTCTGCCTCTTTGCTGCGGGGTTCAAGCGGTCAAAGAGCTTACTCGACGAAAGGCGTTGGATCAGCTCACATCGACTCGGATCAGCGCTGTTCCCAGCGGCCCCGGGGTTCGTCAAACGTCGTTTTCGAAACATGGTGTTGTCTGGGATGATTCGTGGTGGGTAGATGTCGTCCGCAGTGTGAGCCGCGAGGAGTCGGTGCGGATACCGCGTGGCGATATGTATGTAATGACTGAAGCGCTGAGATACTTCTGCGTCACAGTGAGGATGATCCTCGCCTGTCTAACCTGACTCTCAACGCGGCTGTCGAACCGTGAAGGTGAGCCTCCGATAGTCGGTTCTTGAGCCGATCTCACTTGTGGGCACGGATATACGCAGTCGCATTACTTCTCTCTTGGTAGCAGGGGATTAACGGTTTCCTGAAGCCGCCTGTTCAAATCGTCCGTCCCTTACCTATACGCAGTCTCTGTTTGTTCCCTCTTCTGACGAGCTTGCCTCCACCCCCGTATCTCATCACCTTCTCCATCTCTTTTTCTCCTCTTGGCAGTTCGACGCCATACTCTTCGAATACACCCTCACCCCGTTCATCCGCTGTTAAAGCATGCGAGTCTCTTCCTCCAATCCTTCCTTGTCTTCCCGTCCTTATCCTTCGAGGCCCGTACCATTTTTTCCTGGATGGCCTCTAGCCCGGGCTAGTGGCGTCTGGAGGCAAACGGAAAATCGGAAAGACCGAGACTCGTGGCTCCGGCGACGCCCCAGCCACGCTCACGGGTTACCGAATCGCCTCTTATATACCCAATTCTTCACAACTGACAGCTACATAGTGTCGCTTGCAATATGCAAGCAAAATGTCTACGATTCCCAAACCCGCACGGACACCATGTCACATCCATTTGTTCTCAGGAACCACACACCATCAGGTAACCCAGACGCACAGCGTCGTTGGTACAGACAAGTTTATCGTAGTTCAGATAACCTGTGGAGCTGGGTTCGCCAATGACCTGGAGAACAGTCACGAAAGACCTCGAAGGACCGGTTCAACCATTGCTTCCCGAGCATCGCAAAGCGGCAAGGCTGGCGTATAGGATACATTGAACTTGGGGCACCATCCGAGTGGGGCCGGTCCACTGGGGTAGAGCGGGGGCGTCACCGTCAAAGGTTGTACTTATTGTCGGTATTGTGGAGGAGAACACGAAAATTGGGGGTGGACCTAGATGATGATCGACTCGATGAACGCCAAGGTCATGATAGAGAACAGACCGGCCTGTCGTCCGGGTTAGCGTGTTTGTCGTATTTCCCTCATATCGGTGTTGTGTTCAGGTCTCCGTCATGAATTCCCTGTCGTATCCTTCGGCCGCTTTGTGGTAGTGCTTGCAGAATTCAGCACGAAGATTCTCCCAAATCAACTGTTCGTCCTTTCCGGGGCTATGGGACTTATTATAGCGTAAATCGAGAGGAACGGAAGGCTGAATGCTACCTGTCGGCCAGTTCCTCGCCCAACACTGCGTCCTCCTCCTCTGTCCTCCTACGGTACCCTGGCTGGGATCAGATGTCAGAGATCCAGTGTGACATCGATGCAAGGGATGACAATACGTTGGTGTACTAGCGGCGATCCAGAGCCGTCCTCCCTCCTGTGCCCTCCCCTTCTAAAATATATCCCTCCCGGCTCTGAATCCGAGGCTGGAATTCAGCCTTAGTAATAGCGACAGCGTTCTCACCGGTGTCGTCCAAGTTGCCGGTGTTTATAACCTTCTCTTTCAGTGCAGGATCTCCGCTTTTGGTTCCGGGCCGGTCACTCCGCTCCGACTCGCATGTCTGCGGCCCTGCCAAGTTCTTCGCGACCTCTGATGCTATTCAACGCTTGAACCGTACCTCGACTGGCTCTAATACATCTCCCTCCAACAAACGGTTTCCTCAGACCATCACTGCAACCTCTTATGGGGACTACGAGCGGACCGTCCCACGCGACTACGCCACCACCATTTGCGCGCTTTTGCCCAGCTCGGTGTCCGTGGAAGCAGTGTGTTGTTTAGTAGCGGAGATTGGGGTGTTGGAGGTGGGGACTGTCAGACGAACGATGTGAGGAACGTGACCCAGTTTCAACCGATATTCCCCGCTTCTTGTGAGCCTTCTCCCATTTGCATTCAACTTGTGTTTTGTTGGAGGTTAACGGCGACGCTCACGCGTGACGCGTTTATCAGGCCCTTTTATTACTGCTGTTGGAGGGACGACTGGTATCAAGCCCAAGACGGCCATCTACCTCACCAGAGGAGGATTCTCGAATTACTTCCCTCGGCCTTCTTACCGAGACAAGGATGTTCCTGCATACATCAAAAACATGGACTTTACAAGTGCGGTCTCTTTTCTTGCATTTGGCGAATCATCTCTCAAGAGTGCGCTTGTTTATCATATTACAGTGCCCAAGGTTGTGGATTCCCGGATATTGCGGCTCGTGCTGACAGGTACAGAGTGGTCGTCGGGGGTGAGACTTATCACATCGGGGGAACCAGCGCCAGTTCTCCGGTGTGTCATCTACAAGGCAAATATTTTTCATGCACCCGACTGACTTTATCCACCCCGCTTTAGACTGTGGCCGGATTGATCTCGCTGTTGAACGTTTGAACGACTACCGGATCTCGCACGGCCTCTCTTCACTCGGGTTCCTCAATGCGTTTTTGTATTCTAAGGGCGCGACGGGTTTGGTCGACATTGTTGTACGTGTTTCCTCCCCAGTGCAGAGACGTCGAGCCTTGTGTTTACGGGATTCGCCCTGCCGGGTTACAGGGCGGAACGAACCCTGGCTGTGGTACTGGTGGTTTCATCGCGACTGTTGGGTGGGATCTGGTGAGTACATGCTCCACCGTCTCTCTCGCCCGGATTGTCATGTTGATGCCGTTGCAGGGGTAGTTCACTGCACTGGTTTGGGAACGTTGGACTCTGGGAAATTACAGACGCTTGTGCTGCAGGAGAATCGTTCGGCTATCACGGCTTATATCGAGCCACGTGCAATGACGGTGGTGTAGGTATGGAAAACGGACCATTTCCGGGGCGGTCGTTGTGCCCACCGCCAATGGAACAACGTAGGAGAGAACAAGAGATGTGAACTTTACGGCAGTTTGTATCACTGGGCGACTGTCCACGAGACTAAAAATATATATACCCGTCATCGCAGGGATCCATATTCCCCGAGATTTATTCCTTGATATCTGAGGCTTTACGCATAATATGCGCCGATGAAACCGAAGCACCAGATATCGAGGCGAGGCCAGCACTTGGTGGGGTTGAACTAGGTTGGATCGCAGTCCCTCCCGTCCCCGGTGTTTCGAACGAAACGGCTCTCGCGTTGTGATCCTGGATGCGCGGTTTGGGCATCAATCGATCATTCCAACGGTCAAGATCCTGGCGGTTCCCTCAGAAGTATTCGTCTAGGCTCGTGTGTACGTACAGTGGTGCACGGCGGACCCTCATGGGCAGAGTTGCCCGGTGATCCAAACTGCTATAGCCTGTAAACGGCTTAGAATTTCGGAAAGTTTGAAAGCCGGCCGAGAGGTGTTGTGGAAGAAACCTTTTTTCTCCAAAGTTCGTTCGGTCCAAACGAGTCGGCAAGGATTGGTGGCTGACTCTCAGGCGGTCTACTCTTGACCTTCGCATATCCCTTCATCGTCTCTCTACATCCTGAGCCTTTGGGGTTACCATTTGTCGATCTATGTTCAAACGTTCAGGTGTGGAGCGGGCTCCTCGATGGGAAATACCGCGACAAAGGGGGCGAAGAGTCCGGTGTCATCAGGCTGGAGCCCTTCCGGTGGTTGAGTCTACGAGTATGGGAAGACAGTGGCAGTAGCCAACGGCAGATGGGACAATCAAACCAGACGGGTTTGGTTCGAAGGGTCCTCCGTGTATCTGATTTTTTCAGCTGAAGAACGGGGTAGGGCTATCAAGAGCTCCAGCGAGTCTGCGAAGTTTGGCTGCATACAGCTCGGGTTCTGCCCACGGTCGGATCTGCCCGTCATTCTGTTGTCCATAGTCGCCAATCGCCTCGGGGTAAGTATCGGCAGAGCCGTCTTCGCCAATGTCGTGTATGCCAAGTTGCTCCCACTTGCCCCGCTCTCGTGATCCTGACAATGTTTTCCGCATCGCGCGTGTATTTGTGACGATAAAATAGCACGCAGAAAATATCCGCAAGCTGCATGGAGGCCTCAAGAATTCTCCTAGGATGGTACCCCGCGTCATGAGTACCCGTCCCACTGCAGATCCGTCGGAGTCCGCTAGCCACTGCTGAAACAATCTCACGGCTCGAGCCCTTCTCCAAGTTGGATTGCGTGAATGGCGCTCCACTCGCAGGAGTCGACGAAGACAACGGACGTCACCGAATTTGTCTCGCGAGGATGCCGAGCGTTGCCTCCACAGGTGACAGCTCTAACAGCGGCGAATGGAGGTTCAATCACCCCCGCAGCCCTTCCGCCTGCGCCACCTTCCCCTAACGGAGCCCCTACCACTGACAATCTACCCAGCGAGCGGAGGGTGGTGGGAGCTTCGTGAAGAAACTGAGGCCCGACGGAAAGATCGTGGCACGGTTGCAATGAAGCCTTCCCCTGTCGATGAACGGGAAACGGAATTCGCGGGGAGTCACCTGGCAGTGCAATCTGATGATCAGTCGTCCGCGGTGTGTCCTACGGAAAAGATTCAATACGTCAATGCCACTTGCAGAAAGCGGATCCTTTGGAATATGAGAACTCCTTGTGTCCCAGCTGCGGCCCGAACCGCCATCGATGCCCCCCTGATGCAAGCTGGGACCTCCGCTGTGCGTGTTGGAAGCGGTGTTTGTGAAACTGTTGTTCAGAGGGATCGGTCACTCGACATGATTTCTCGCGGCGTTGCTCAAGTACTAAACAAATAAACATGGTAATACTGTCATACGATACAACTCCGAGGCAAATAAAGTGGTCCGACCTGGGGGGAACATACATCAGGAAAAATCTCCGCAGCTAAGCGAGGCTAAGCGAGGCTATGGGAGTGCTAGCCGAAACTATTCCATAGCTACGGTATAGCAGTCCTCCTATACGATCGCTATTGAATAGCAAGTCTGTAGCACTACAATAGTCACGGTTAGCTGGTGCCTAGGATGTTTATAGCGGCGGTTAGATACCCACTAGCACAGCTGTAGTTGTCTTCCTTTCGCATTTATCATCCAAATATTTTTCATAAAAGATGTATTCGAGTGGAAATAAAATACAGAAGGAAGTACTACTACATGTACGAAAGCGTACCGCATGATGGGAGTGGCAGGGAGGAGCTTCAGACCAAAGAATTCGTCGTCTCCCTCCACTTCCCCCTGGTGGCACCTCCATTCTTCGGCGTCGTATATCGGTTCTCGTGGGTTGATCGTGGTGTCCGCGCTCTCGGTCAGTTGCTCCAGATGTTGAGGGGACCGGCCGCGTGATCGACATTGTGGTGGTCGTGTTCTTGAACGTGGACGTGGTTGTTGCCGGTTTCGTGGATCGAGGCCTCATGTGCAACGCTCCGGCTGTCTCGGGTGGTTTGACCGGCAAGCCTGGGGGTGGTCCTCTTTCCGCGAGTGTGAAGCATGTGACGCGCTTGCAGGTGTGAGGCGGGGGAATCCTAAACCCAAGTCCGGAGGGGTTAGCGCAGCCAGAGTTCCCAGGGTTTAATTGCTGACTTCGGCGGTTGTTTTCAGGAGCCTCGTGCGGGGACTCGGAACAGTGGATGAGGCGAAGGTTTAGGGATGCACGCGCTTTAGGAAGTATGGGCCCTACTTGATTAAAAGATGAGGGACATTAGTAAAAGACGCTCGCAATTTTAAGTAAGTTTAGCAAGAGTGAAGACTGACTGTTGAGCTTCCTATTTGCATTCGCTGTGCAACGAGTGGGTGTCCGATCACGCGAAAACATGCGGCAAACATATCTTTAGTCTACGAGACATCCTAAGGTTGCCCGAATGAGAGACCTATTCGGAGTTTCTCGGATGCGTGAGGGATGGTCTGGCCTCTAAAAAAAAGCCCGTGTTTCCAACTTTCAAAAGAGAACAGACCTTGTGGTGTCAAATCACATCCAGAAACTTGGCCTCGATGCCGGGTAAGCGAGGGAGCATGCGCTATCGTGGGAGCCGGGCACGGAAGGCCAACGATACAAGCGTAGTTGCATAATGCCAACCTTGGGCTGTCGAGACTGTCCTTCCTGGCGCAAAAATCAGTGCAGTCGCCTTGGGATCACGAACCTCATGACAATGGCGGCGAAACAATATAGAGGCGGATGAACGCAGGAGTGGTTCGTGCACTGCAATAAGAACGTAGCTCAAACCTTGGGGTTATATTCCACATTCCTGGCGTGCGGTGTAATGGTTTTCAACTCAAGTTGACAATGCAGATTCACGGTAACTACAATGTTTTGAAGGGCTGGAACAATGTCCTCCATGGCGGTGATGTGTTGCTGCTCGAGAGCCAAAGGGAAAGGAATCGTACGGGACGATGGTTTTGGTGGTGGGGCTAGTAAAGACGTCAGTGGCGGATTTTGTGGAGGTCCTGGAAGGCACCGCAGACGTCGAGGGTCCAGGAAGGAATTGGGGGACAATGAAGGGGGAAGTGCCAAGCTGCTGGATGGCATGTTCTCGCGCCACGCTTTATAAGGCGGACGGAAGCTAAGCGCACCGGCTTTGTGTCAACTCAGTTGACACCAACCTACGGTGGCGCATCGACTCGATTGGCGCGTGCTCCCAATGGCCCGGCGGCGGACGTCCGACCAGCAAACAACCCCAGTAATCAATCCACTCGAAATCTCACCTAAGATCGACCTTCACGGTGTACAATCTAGAGCCCCGCATCAACTTTACCGTGGGCTGTGGTGGTCGAGTTTAATGAGTAAATTACACTCCACCTGCACTAAAATGAGAACGCGGCGAGTATCCTCCCGCTGCCCTCCATTTTTCATGAGTTTTCTCCGACTGTCTCCCTTCTCTCTTATTCTGCCCCTCTGATTGTAATTCCCTGAAGGTTCAGCTTAAATTGCTGCGTTGCGCCCGAGTTCTCTCGGGGTCTACTGATTCACACCTAACTTGAATACCGTCTGAAATCGCCTCACTCGTTACAGACGACGTTCATCTTAGTGGACATCATAGTCTGTCACTTCCCAGCCTACACGGAGGCTTCTCTGCCACACTGGCTTCTTCCTTAAAGATGCCGGGGCTCCAATGAGAGGGGGTCGGACTTCTGGTGGTGATCCATAGTTGATGGCTAGTACGGTATAGCCTGTCATAGCATCAATTAGCGTCGCCTAGTCGGGGAGATTTTTCCTGATGTAATCAAACGAGACCGTGGTATCGAGGGGGCACGAGAGGTCAACGGTCACTGAGCTGAGTTTCGAAGATGAAGGGACTCCAACTAGAATTTGATGACAGCGATTCTGCCTCCTAAATAGCTGAACTGTGTTGTAACATCGTGACGCCAGTCCGCAGGATTCCACTCCGTCCTCCACTCGACAGGTACCCACAACCGGTGTTTCCCTTCGGCATCCTTTACCCACCCCTCTCGCAACGTGGCTTGTGAAGTTTTCCAGCTGTCTTCGAGGGGAGTATCGCACTGAGACAGATTATGGAAGCGGAGATACTCCCGACCCGGATGTGGATAGCCGAGGGCATCCTTCAAGCCGCGAAAATCCTGAGTTACTTGGGCGAGATGGAGAACCTCTCCAGTTTCTGTGTGGTAGGTATGTGGGGCATTTCCAGGATGCATGATGAACCCGACTTGACCTTCGACCTGGAATTGCCACTGGGGGGTCCGGGTCGATTTCGATATGGCCCAAATGCTATCGCTGCGGTCGACCCTCCTGTCTCCAATAACATGATCCACCAGCCCGTTTTCTGTGAGCAACCAAGCTACGAGCTGTCCGGAGCCCTCTACTAAGAGAACATTGCCGGTGACGACCAATCCCTCTATTTCCACATCCGTGTCGATGAACTGGGGAGGGTTTTGTGCGAGGAGGTCGGTGATTGCGATCGCCTTCTCCAGCTCATGGGCAGTTGCGATGTGAGTCCAAGAGCGGGAAAGTCCCACGTATTGCCGGTGACGAGTCCTGGAAGAAGTGGGGAGTTCATGTAAGCGCCACACCTGAAGAATACCATTGGCACGACCCAGGATCGATGACGGAGTTGGCGAGAATTGAAGAGGCGAAATGGAGATGTGATGACACTGGAATTCCCCCAACAGGACGTAATGACCGGAAACATACTCCCAGACGTATATTTTGATCCTCCCGTAAGCTGCAAAGCGACTTCCATCCGAAGAGAAACAGTGGGAGGACAGTTGCAGCGGTTCATTTAATAAGCACTCTGAGCTTTGTATGTCCAGGATGCGGAGGCTATCGCCATCCGAAATGGAAATACGATGAGCGGTTTGGGAGAAGGACCCGACCACGGCTCCGTTTGTGCGGGGGAGAGTGAACGATCGGATCTTGGTGAGACTAGTGGATCCAACTTTGAAGATGTCGATGGTGTGACCGTTCGGATATTCGCCCCACAACGTCGTCATAACCCAGAAGGATTCGTCGTCTGTCCAGAGGTGTGGGATGTCTCGCGATAGGAGTGTGTGGGAGGATAACGTTGTACTCGAGGAGGCATCATACATATGCACAATGAAGGCCCCCCGGTCCCTCCGGCCGATTGTACAAATCATCCGTCCATCCGACAACCACGCCAGTGAGACATTTTTGGAGCTACACTTGATTTCTTTGGCCACTCCACCCGTCTGGACATCCCAGATTATGATGGCAGTATCGGAGGTGCAGGCAATGGATCGCCCATCTGGCGAATAGGCAAGTGGACCCTTGAGATGAGGGATCGTCTCGGTGGGGTGGAGGGTAGTGATCAGTTCCAGGGTGAGCTGGTTCCGGATATCCACGGCTCCTCCCATCTGAGCGGCAATGAACCGACCACACGGTGACCAAATGCAGGGTCCTTTGTAGTTTTCCTTGCTGTAAGCACTTATAGTCTGCGCCCATGATTCCGGGGTTCCAGTAATCACCCTTGGCAAGGGAGTGATGCGTCGGTGATAATACAGCTTCCGGATAATCGATGACGTGGGGGATATTTCCAGCGCGGAATGATAAATGTGGGTGGCGGAGGCATTGATGACCTCGAAAAAATTGGTCACAAATTGCAAACAATCTTTGGTGATATGAAGAAGCTGCTCGTCTTTGGCAACCTGATTCACAACATGTTATCGGGGGGTGATGGTCTAGGGAAGATCAAAAACAAACCTCCTGCAACCACGGTATCAGTCGTTCGAGCGCAGCAACTGCTCCTCCTACAGCCTTCATGACACTAACCACCTCCAACCAAGCCAGGAATTTCTGCTCTAGGAACGTGCGTAGATGGGAGACAACGTCGGCGACACATTCCTCGGTTTTGGTGAGGTGGTTGTGCCAGGACAGGCAGGCATACCGTAGGGCAATGTTGATTCGATTATCAATCCTCGTCTCGAGATCCTTGACCTCCGAGTTCAAGGCGTAATCGGGGAGTGATAGAAGGTTCTGCTCCAACTCGTCGTCCATTATTCTCAGGCAGTTCGTGACGAGCTCGAGGTGTAGGTTTCCGGGCGAGATGTGGAATCTTGGGTCGGTGCAGCGGGACGGATCGGTGATGAAGTCGGGGAATGATTTGTGGAAGGGTTTTACAGGTTGGTCGAAATCCTCGCCAAGGCTGAGCAGTGATTGGATCGACGTAAGGAATAGTATGACTTCCTCAGGGTCCAGACCAACGAGCTTGGCGATCCCAGATGGTAAAATGGGATTGACAACCAGGACGACAGCACCGATCGTGGACTTGACCCTGGAATGCGCCTTGGGGTCCCCCGCGCCAAATGCCGTCTGGAGGATTGATGTGTATAGGGAGTCAAGGGTTGTCCTGGGGTTGAACCGTGTTTTGCCCTCGGGAGCCGTACATTCCGGAAGCTTTAGAATGACATCCAATTGATGTTTGGGGAGATGAAGATTACTGTCCAGAAACTTTACAGTTGCAACGGCATAGACGAACAGTCCAGCCGCTCTGCTGCACAATAGATCGATGTGTTCTTCACTCGGCCACCTCCCTAGCTGACGCCGTTGGGCAATTTCGGAAAGTTCGTGTTTCAGGAAGAGTCGGATGTCACTGTTGATCAGAGGGGGGTCGACATCGTGTAAAACGAAGACCGAGGTCAAGTCCATGAGCATGGGGAGACGAAATCCGGTCCTGATCCGTGGCTCGGGTCTCCCGGTGACGAAGAACTTCACCATCGGGATCCGTTTCACGAACCGAGCCAACACCGAGAGGATGGCAGACGACGGTTCCTCGTCCTTGCACTCGTCGAGAGCATCGATCACGATCACCGTCGAAACATCCACAGATTTGAGTGGCTTGACTATAAGCTTCTCCATCTGCTCGTAGAGCGACTCGTGTGCAACATCGGGATCCAATCGGAGGAGGGGGACGAGGTCGGATCGGAATTTCGGAAACCTGTATGCCAACTGGAAGGCGATGGTGGGAAAGATGAAGCGCAGGTCGCTGCGGTCCTCGAAATCGCGGGAACAGAAGAAAGACGCTCCGAGTTGCCCGTCAGCAAACATCCGCTCGCTGACCGTCTGCGCGATCGTAGTCTTGCCCGTCCCGGCGAGCCCGTTCAGCCAGAAGACAGGGGACTGATTGAAGTCGTTGGCCCATGACTCGATCTCGTTCAGTACCGTCTCTCGTGTCCCTTTGAGACACCCGCGTCGGCTACCATGGCGATACCCCGCTCCTTGTGCGCGACGGCAGCCCTTCAGCTCCGATAGGTCCGCTACATGAGGCACAGATGAGTAGGGTTCGAGAGGAAGGACCGAAGGACCGAACCGGTATCCTAAAAGCCACGATGAATGTCAGATATGGTCTCAACGAATAGATCATGCGACTCACAATCAGGTTGCAGTTCTGGTCGTATATTGCCTGTTGCTGTGCCATCTGCCAGAACGTTCCGATTTCAGCTGTGCCCCGGTCCCATACAGTTCGCCGCTACAAACCTGATAGTCAAGAAGGGCGTCACGGATGTCTTCTGCAATTTCGGACACGGCCAGGATATCGTCTTGAGATTCCTCATAGCCCTCGACGTTGATGCGATTGTATAGTACGTTCCCAGTGTCTCTGATGAGCCTCAGAGTGCTAGCAAAGAATGAGCACGATGCTAGGTTGTATTGTTGACTTCTCGCACCCACTCAAACAGCTTTGCCCGTTGCTCGTGCTCAATTTTATCCCAAAGTCCGTGGTTGTTGTCGCTGTTGTCGTTGTCCTGTAGGCACAGTCGACCAAGCCGTGCCATAGCAGAATCCAGCTTGCTCTTCAACGCCGTGGGTTTCTGTCCAAGCGTCAGCGAATATCATGACAATCTTACTGATCTGCACCACCTCGTGAAGCCTCAAGACCGTGTTGAGAGAAGACTAGATGACAGAACCGATCGTCGGTCTAAAGACTAAAGACATGACGTAGAACGAGGCTCACGGTGAGGATTGTGATTTGGTCATAGATCGCCTGCTGTTGTGAAACCTGTCCTGGGGTGTAAGTCAATTCGACGCAACAATCCAATCCTCACTTGATAGCGGGTGATGGCATCT
>Ga0307515_10017722_pt1 | contig 12947 bp, 14 predicted proteins | sample 17_EM_MG_FD_194513 | JGI IMG/M metagenome (GOLD analysis project Ga0307515, IMG submission 194513) | Populus trichocarpa ectomycorrhiza microbial communities from riparian zone in the Pacific Northwest, United States - 17_EM | ecosystem: Host-associated > Plants > Roots > Unclassified | place...
ACGAGAAGAAACGGTGAAACAGCGATCAGAGGGCGATATGGAACGCGACGCGTTGAATTGACGCCGGGCGCGGAGTAATCCGCCACCGGGGTGTCTCTGACGGCTCTGACGGAGCGCGTCCACTCTCACGGAGCCATTCCGCCCGGACGGAAATATTTTTTGCTGATGCACCCAGTACAGTGTACACTGAGTACAGCATCCACCCAAGATTGTTTGTCTTCCCTTCATTCTCCTGATTACGAGTTGACCACTGAATGTAGCTTCAGCTTCCAGCGTACCTCCCTACACGATCGACCGCCATCAGCCAGCTCTCCATAATAGCTCAAAGGTGAAGTCACATTGTCATATTCCCACGGTTGCGAGTTAACTGACTGATGAATACAGTCTCATCACCCGGTGCGCCGTCCATCAACTGCCTCCAAGTACTTGTCCAATCTCGCTCGATCACGGCCTCCAAGTGCATCTCCAACCTCGCTCGATCAGGGCCTCGAAGTTTATCTCCAAACTCGCTCGATTCCGGCCTGCAAGTTCGCATGAGCATGGCCTGAAAGTGCATCTCCAAACTCGCTCAATCACAATCTTGGAGTGCATCTCTAAGTTCACTCGATCACGGCCTCCAAATGTATCTCCAATTACACTTGATTACCACCTCCAAATTCTTCTCCACACCCGCTCGATCACGGCCTCGGAGTATATCTCTGAGTTCACTCGATCGTCATTTTCAGGCGCACCTCGAATTGCTCTCAAGCCCAACCTGCAGCCAGTCCAGACATAGCGTGTGTAGATGTGTAGCTATATGGATACATAGATACATAGATGAGAATACAAACTGAATAGATGACTGTGATTCGAGGTGCTCCCAGACATGTCGCTGGCGCTCCCAGGTGCTCCCAGGCTTGTCGTCAGCGCTCCCAGTTACTCTGCAGGCCGGCAGGAATGCCCTCCTAGGGTCTGATACTCCTGTTATTGAAGCATCTAAGTTTACACTCCACATCCTCTCAGACACTCCTGGAGGCTTCCAGTGACAAACATACATTTTGCTGATGCAATGCAACGCGACCCATCGCCTGGGCAACCAGTAGCGTGTGTATCTCCGTCAGAGGGCACGAGGTTCCGTCAGAGCCGTCAGAGCCGTCCGTAACACCCGGGTGTTTCCGACGGAAGCTAGAGTTGTTGCTGATGAGCGAGAGGCGGGAAGCAAGACAATATCTGGGAGATCGAGCTGTTGGAACTTCACAAGAAATCAACTGGATGACGAAATTCATCTCCCCGACAACTATTATCCTACTTGATATGCTTCATACCGTGTGTCTCGGTATGCGTCATCATTTGTCCGACTGGGTAACATCCTTCCTCGAACAACATTCCATGATTGACAAATTCAACCCGCTCTGGGCGATGATGCCTCCATATCCTGGCTTCGCTATATTAAACAAGCCATACAGCCAGGTGACGCAATGGAGTGGTCCGGAGATGAAAGCACTGTGGCGAGTGATTGTTCCAGTTTTCATGGCGACTCTTTGTAACCCTCCGGCAAGGCAAAGGATTCCCTTCACAGAAGCCCTGTGGTGCATCAAGAACTTTTTGTATTATGATCTTACGACACAGTTCCAGTCCCATACTGAAGCCACGATCGAGTATATGGAGAATTCTCTGGAGGAGATTCATCATTACAAGGATGTTTTCAGTCGATTCAGTGCCAGTAAATCTACAAAGATTTCCTCAGCAGCCTTGAAAAAGCAGCTTACTTTGGACAAACACGAGTAATGGGAGAGTGACCGCACTTGGAACAACCTTTCTGTGGCTGCAAAGCGTCGTCGGGTTGATGAAGATAAAACGCCTATCAGGTCAGGAATTGCACAACATCTTGTTGACAAATCGGATTTCAACTTTGTGCAGATGCATCTCCTAAACCGTTTCTCTGACCATATCCGTCAGCTTGGTAACTTGTAGAATGCATGCTCTGAACTCGCAGACAATGAGATGATGGATCTTGATCAAGGGTACCAACAATCAAACCATGATGAGGCCGCCTTCCAGATTGTCCGAATGGAAGCCCGACAGGAGGTGTTTCAGTATCGATATCTGAATGCAAATGCAGCAAAACAATGTTATGACAATGAAATTCCTATAACCAAAGAGCCTATCAAGTGAATATTGAAAAACCCACGACCAGAAATCATGACCCTTGACGACTTGGCCGAGTGGTGTGCAATGTCGAAAGGTGAGCTACAGAATAACATTGCATGGTGTTTCAAGAGATTTGCCGACTTCACAGACTATGTCGATCATGATCAGTATTTCAGTTGTCTCAACCAATCACAATGCATTCGGTACAACGCAGTACCTGTTCTGGTGTCGTCTTTTCAATGCGACAAGCAGGCAGTTCATATCGTTCTTTGCACTGGCTCCACAAGGTTGAGAAAGCATAAGCGACAAAGAACTGATACAGTGCTTCTCTGGATGGGGATGAGTCCGGAAACCGACTTTAAGTCCACTGCAGGTCGCGTTCCAGCACGTTTGAAATGTTTTTTTGTTGTCGAGCATGCTGAATCAAGTGTTTATGGGCTTCTTTCCTTTGCTCAGACGTTTCCAACAGGGCGGATACGTTAGACTGCTGGTATGGTTATTGTCGAGGAGAGACATCAACCTGTGATGCAACACTTGAATGATGGAATGTACCATTGTCAGCCTCTGTTCGGTGTCGGAACCTCTAATATTTTCCCTATAAGCGAGATCCTAGGGGTTGTACACCTTCTTCCGCTGACGCCGCAGCCAGATAGCACATGGTGGTGCCTGAGCAACACGATTGGCTTGAATGCTTTGAATTCGTTTTGCCTGTACAATGTTCGATTCGATGCTTGAAGTAATCATTGCAGCACATATAGAAATCTAATGAGTATTCACTCCGAATTTTTGTTATGGGAGTTGTGCAAGCTTCTGTATAATCAATGTCTGCAGGGAATATATAGTTAAGAATATTTTTGAAATCAATGGAAAAGTTCAAAAAACCGTCGAAACGATTAAAATCTAGAGGACCAATGTCAATCCAGAGCAGTAAGTTAACCTACATGACTAAACAAGTTTTTGAAACATCATGATGACGTGATCACATCATTGAACTCCTCGAAGCATGGTGGAACATCGTAGATGGATCGCTCTCATTATTTATGCATAATGTGGTGAAGGATCCGTGTTTGGGGTCTGTTTTCGGAAACCAATTTCGCTTTATGCTGATGTATGGCATCTCTTGGGTGAAATCCTCAACATACACACCTGATTTCCAATACTGATTAGAATACTGACAATGTGGTGTTTATATACAGTAATGATAACTTAAAATCACATGACACATCAGAGCAATCATGTCATGAATTATGATATATGGTACTTTTTTTGTGTCGAATCCTATTCACAAGTCATATACACAAAGCTTTACTCTTTCACCACTCCAACAATAACTTTTGCCCTTCCAGCAAACCAGTCTCAAACTAACACTATATCTCAGTCAAAGGTTAGTATATCAATCAGAAAACATGTTCAGCATCACGTAGCAGATATTGTTAGGTAGTCTCCCTTGGCTGCGATAATGGTAAATGACAGATTGTAGTAAATTTGAGAGGTGTCTTAGGACTACAACATGAATAATACATATTCACGGAGGCGATGTCATATGTGCCAGTCATGTAGTCTTGAGTGGGATTACACCTGAGTCACATGTCAATTGATTGGGTATTCCATGTGGGCTCTAGAGGATTTATCTGTAATTAGGCAATTATGTTGCCATACCTGGGATGTTGATAACACCGTCAGCAGTGCACAATGTAATCAGCCACACCGACTACATCGTATCTAGGAGGACGACACACAGTTCAATAGCGATTGCGCGGAATTCTGTGTGCAGCAGACATCATGTAATATACCCGAAACCAGAAGCTTCGAGCCTATGTTCAAATGAAGTCAGGATATCTCACAGGATTTCCCAGTTATTGAACAGTCGACATGTTAGCATAAAATGTCTGAGAGATTCATGACGCTGGCTGAAGACATGAGCTCTGAAGTGGTCCTGCTCATTGGATGGAGTTAGTATACATCATGAAACTACGTGTGTGTCGAAATCTACCTTGGCAGAATATCAGTTGGTCGCCAAATCATCCTCTGATGCAAATGGCACTTAGTCAGATTATGGTGAGGCATTAAAACAATTGCAATATGCACTGGTAGGATATGTGCTGGCAAATGTACTAACTACTGAATAAACGAAAACAAGATGTCTATGTTACAGTGATGAGTTGTTATTTGTGTGCATTTGATATCTTGTTTGAGAATAGCAAGATACCGGACCATAGCATATTCAAACTACTTATTTATGAACACAGCATTCCTGGGGTAATCATTGTTACGTCAACTCAGTATTACTACATGCGTTCCGAGATAAGCTATCAGACTATCATTGTGTCATAACAAGAATCCTGATGGGGACTATCCTGAAGACTTGACTTTTAAGAGCTTACATTGTTCCAGTAATGAGAAGAACCAAGCTCTAGCAGCAATCCACAGTGAGACGTCAGCAGTAAAGAATACCTTAATATATTATTAGGAATTCTATTCACTATTGCACACCTTACCCAAACCATTGTGAAATAAGGACAATTATACATGCCTCTCAAACAAAGTGCATTCAACAAGTATACCTTTGATATCATCAAATGCCAACTGATTGATCGAGAGTATTGCCAACAGCAGCAGACCACACAATTGTTCTGTCTGGAGACTTATACATTTATTGCCAATGATGTGGGCAAATTCACTCAGGTACATTTGTCACACACCTCACAAACCTGTTAGTGATTAAATACGAAGCCTGGAGATATGTCAGCGCCAGACTTGCCCCAATCAAACAGTTCAAAAATATTTTAATCATCACGATATATGTGCCCAAGATCATGGCTATTAGTTTGTCCTGGGAAAGGAATTAAAGAAGTTGGGTCATGTAATAAGATGAAGAAAGAAGCATAGAACAATTTGGTGGATAGGCAGCTGTGCTTAGTTTCAATAAAAATCGTATTGATTACTGGGATTAAATACCCCCAGAACAGATATTTGACACATATTAATCAACTAATGGCACTGTGCACCTACTGAACATAACTTCATTTGGCTGGTGTATATGCAGAATCTGGCCTTTTTGATATGCTTGATGTCTTTCTCATGAGATTGGTTCTGCAAAAACTACCTGGAATGTATCACCACTCAGCTTTAACCATCGTGGCTCAGAAATGCTCTTCAGGCTGATTAATATAGCTCTGTCAAGTATAGCTATGAAATGATTCCTAATAAACCCAACTATGAATGTGTACTCTGACTTAGTAACTGACAATTCTGGCTTTGATAAATGTGGCTCAGACACATATAGCTCTCAAAAGTGCAGCTCTGACAATGCCAGCTCTAATAATCATTGCTCTGACAAGTGCACACCGACTTGATCTGACAATTCTGGCTGTGATAAATATGACCCTAACAAGTGCAGCTCTAACAAGTGGGGCTCTGACAAGTATGGCTCTGACATGTGCAGCTCTGAAATGGTCTCTGACAAGGTTTCTGACATTCCCCGCTCTGATAAACATGTCTCTAACAAGTGTGCTGAGAGATGATCTGGCAATCCTGACTGCGATAAGTATGACTGACAACTGTGCCTGTGATATGGACTCTGGCTCTGATCCACTCTGACATTGTGCAAAAGGTGGCACTGGATTCCAGTCATCTTTGTGCTGATCAACATATCTGATCAATCAAGTATATCATGTTATATAATTCCACAGCTGTATACTGGTTGAGTAGGTATTGCTTATCTTTGCCTCTGGAAACAACTTGCATGGGTGTAATAACCAAAGAATATGTACAATGTGTCATGCTCTTCACAATTCATCATGCAAGATTATCATTCCATCATTGCTGCATGGCATCACAAGAGATAGTTACTTCAAATCCTCAACTAACATTACATTTTAATGTAACATCCACCATGTTACAGTCCAATTAGGATTGGCTCTTCCTGTACTGATTCTATCACTGAAACAAACATCGTATGGCTGTTTCGTAGTCCAGTTTCTTTGTTCTCTGGGCCAACTATTTGTTCATGGTACATGAGCTCTTATTATAAATAAATTGTCTAATTGATTGCCTCGTCCGTGCCATTTCTCCACACATCTAGCCTTTGAACTACAACTGCATTTGGATGATTATGCTGCTGTATAGTGACGTTGCCACAATTTGCTAGGTATTGATTTTGACGGAGAATGCACAATTCATGGGCTCTTGATTTCCCTTGGTGTATACTGGTGCTCATACATACATTGAATATTGAAATATGGAATGTCACCACATTAATCAACTCTAATATGTTGATACCTTCTGAACATGACAGAGTGACAATCATGTTGGGTATTGTGATCACTGTGTCGATTTGGGGTATCAAACTAGGTGTTAATTTGTCGGACCCCAGAGAATTCCCCACATGCAGCATTCTGTACATATCTGCCTTTGGCCAGAGGAGATGAGAGGAAAGAATATGTAGTAAAATACTGACTCTGGACTTGATATGAAATAGGCACATTTCACATCATCACATCTGTGAAATGCAGGTACCCTGGTTGAAAGAATGGTAGTGAACCTTGTTGAGGATTTTGTATACAGCTTCAGATATTTTGGTGTCACTATTATTGGCAGAGCTGATTTCCCTAATACATTCAATATCATGGCATTGGTAATGAATTTTGGGTATCTTGCTCATAGTGTGGATTTTGCAGTATGGTAGAAAGAGGTGGACATTTCTGCTGATACCACTAAGTGCATCCTCACAATATTTGAGCATGGTGTCAGTGGGTAACTAGTAGCTAGCAATCACTTGGAACTCAGTAACAAGTTTGATATACTTTATGTGGTTGCAATGTCCTTTAGGAAGAGGGGCAAGCGCTGGTAGCCAGACCTTGTCCATGTCCTGGTAGTTGGCACCAGTCCATTGTTTCATGCCAGTGCATGTGGCTCCAAACAGGCATAGTTTAAAGAAGCCAGACATTATTGATATTCGTTTATCTAACACATCCAAACCTTGTCCCTCCTGACCAATTCATTTCAGAAAACCCACAATCCATTCCGAGGTTTGATCTCTGAATATGCCCTTCAGTAGCTGGTGCAACCAGTCAACATTTATGGAACTATGTATATTAATACATGCATGGGCATTGACCAAATTTGGACCGTTGGGAATCTTCCACAGCCCTACCTATTCAGCAGTAATCGTTAACAACTAAAAAGATCATTGGGAAAGGTGGCACTTCGACCTGTAGGCAACACCAGAAAGGGGATCCATGCATAGCTCACATCAAGTGCACCAACTATTTTGCACGATTGTTATGTGGTATTGCTGAGGGTAGTCAGCAAGGCAAAATGCAATGTTGGGAAATACGTACCTTTTGCTACCATCTGAAAGCCAAACCTCGAATCGACAGTTTTCAAGCTTCGGGAGAGTACAAGATAGTAATGTAACAGATTCCTGAGCGGGGAACCAATTGGTGTGGGTTTTTGGTCTGTTTGGACAGTTCAGTAAAGAAAGGAATAGTATTTATCCAGTTATCTTCAGTGATTGTCTAGTCACCTTGGAGAGGTTGCTCAAAAAGAGATGAGCTGGCTAGCATTGTTGTGGTCACGTAATGTAGAAACCATTGTTTTGGGATTCCCGAGTATGACAGGGATAATAGTTGATATTTCTGGCAGATGATTCATGAATATGTTCAATATGAGTATGATGTTGCAAAATCTACAGGAATCCGGTCAACACTGAAGCTGACACTCTTCAGATGCTACCTACTCTGGTATAATGACACTCTGACATGCTCTCTATCACCCAGTCTCTATCACACACTCTCTGAACCTGAATATATGACTCCGACTGTATCTACCACACTCTCAGACAATATCACTCTGAAGCTCTGTGGCATGCTCTCTGAAATGTTCCCCCTGACACACACTCTCTGACATAAACTCTCTGACATGCTCTCTCTGTCACTATTACTTACCCAATCACAATAAAAATGTGACAAGAAGCAATCTTAATGGCAATACAAGGAAGCTGGCCTGTATTTTCCCCCACTAATCTGAGGTCCACATCTCAGTGTAAATTCATTCACCTCTTGAATCCAGTTGTTCAACTGGCCCTTATGAGAGATACTCCTTACAATGGGGATGTTCTCATATTTATCATACCTCTGTAATACAGTGGTAATACCAGATTAGAGTAGTTTAGCTTTTAATATTGAGAGAACTCTCTTCCCATCGCCATACAAGTTCATCCAGTTCATCCATGTCCACATTGAGTTAAAAGAGCTAGTCAGCGTTTTTGGCATTGGCATCAGGTACAAAACTTCCCATCTGTGTGTGTCATCGAGTTTTACTTTACTTGGATTGATATCCGCAATCAAATGACCAAGTTGCCATTGTTGGGGTGTTGCAAATGGACCAAGGGGTTCACAGTCACTATGCTCAAAAGGCAGAACTTGTAATGTGTCATTGACTGGGCTGCTTCCATCAGGGAATATCTTGAGTTCAGGTGGCTGCATTTGGATATTTTCGTCAAATTGGGGAATATTGCGTACTCATTTGTAGTCTGGCTTATACGACATGGAAAGATTACTGGGATTCAGGTGATCATGAGGATATGTCAAATGGTGGTGATGAGTGAGACCACTTTGTTGCAAAAGATCCCCGATGCTTGAAGTGCAAATCAAGATCATTATTTTCCAAGGTGAACTGTTTCCAACTCAGTGCGCTGTGGAAATGCTCATAGTGAGGCTCTTATCGGGTGTTTCAATACTATTTATTTAGCCCAAAATAAATGGTACTTAGATGCTAGCCTAGCCTCATGATATTGGCATATGACACACTATCTTTGGGCTCTGAGTATAGTATCATTAGCCTCACCTTGTTGCTTGTGTCGAATGCTGCAAAGTTCCGCGCCTAGGCACCTGTTTAACCTTCCCTAACCTGAACAATTTGAGTCGATGTTTTAGCTGTAAACCTATCGGTATGTCTGCACTGTACAACCTCTCACCTCCTGCTGAACCTACTTGAGTTCAGCCATCCAAACCACCAACATTTGTGCATCTCCCTATTTGATCTGTATTTACTAAGTAGCAACTTGCATCTTCATGCTCTTCTTTTTCAGTTTGCAGAGTTTTCTTAACTAGATCAACTTGCATATTGGCATCTCGGTTGAAATCTGAGTTGGGGTGGTCATGCCGTTGAACTTGGGTCAGTGCCTATAATGTAACTGTTGGTATATACCCCATTCAATTGTTAGCTATTCACTCAGATGATTCAACATTGTCTTGATGACTTCAATATTGACTTGGTGACCCGAATATCCACTCAGCAACCTTTAGTTCACCCAAACAACAATGTTTGTGGTATCACTGTGAGTCCCACTAAGATGGTCTACCAGGGTTTTGAACTGGAACCCAGAAATCAGTGCCTCAGTCCAGAAGAAAATAACCCTGCATAGAGAGTTGGTGAGTCACCAGTCTGCATTCACTGGAGGCCTTGCAGCAGTCCAGGGATGGAGTACTACACATCACAATGTTACTATAACTTTATATACTAGAATCGAATTGTACTCCGAGGTGCAAGGTGTGTCAATAAAATCTGATCAGCTTAGTAAATGGCACTCTGACATCAAGTCTCTGACATTGAGTCACTAACATTGAGTCGCTGACATTGAGTCACTGGAATTTAGTCTCTGGCATTGAGTCTCTGATATTGAGTCTCTGACATCAACTGACATGGATCTGATAAATTGGAGATTACTAACAATTCTAAGATACTTCCTGATAACTCTCAAGATCTTCTGCGACTTACCGCAAGGGTGAAAGTAAAATATGATGATATCAATACAATTCAACGATGAATCTCGTGTTCACAAAGACGCATCACCCAAAGAGCCACTACCACACTCATTCGAGCCCCTCCAAGCCCTGCCAGAAAGTCAAAGACTTCAACAAACCCTGCCACTAAGCCATATGCTACATCAATCCCCACACCAAAGATCGCATCAACTTCTGCAGTTGACCACCAACTGGTCCCTCCTCCTGCACCAATCAAACATTACACTTCCAATGTTGATATTGGGTCTACAATTTTCACAATTTCAAGCACAACCTAATTGTGACCAATGTGCGATTGGGTAGCACAGGGTAGAAGTACGACTTGTAGAGAGACAACAGATCAGTGGTATTGTGCCTGATGCTCTCTCCTACTGTTTTTCCAGTTTTCTCAGGCATTGGTGGATGTTCAGTGGCCTAGGTTTAACCTATGTCAGATTATCAGGACTGGCAGAGCCCACCAGGGACACATTGTTGGATGGAATGATGCAGGTGATTCCTAGCCACTTTGACTTCTAGATAACTGCAGCAAGAAATCTAAACACAGTGCAACCAGCTTACCAGCTGACACTGTTGTGGGAGGCACCTGTCATCAAAATCAACAGAACCAAGCCAAAGAACACCATAATGATCTGTTTATGATGTGGACGGATTATGATTACCTGGTATATATCACAGATGGGTTTGAAAGGGCTCAAGTTCTGAGAGACTTCACAAAGAATCCTGACATACCCCTGTGTAATAACCAACTTGTTGGCTGTATAATGTGGCAATATAATCTAGCAACATACTTGCAGGCTGGTGACTCCTGTTTGTTAAGCACAATAGCCACCCAGGGTAATAGTTCATTGTTCCAATTGGTGCTGATTGACATTCCATTGATCAAATCAAGCTGGGAGGACTGTCTAACCTTGACCAAAAATGCATGCGCTCTGATTGTGACATTCAATACAATCAATCACATAGTCATGCTAGATGACACAAACAATGAAATTGAATATATCAAGACCAATCTTGTCAACCTGACATGCACGTTGACTGTCAGGATGAAACAAGAGGTGAGAGATAGCGAGTTGTTATCTATTAACGTACTACACAGTTCTGGAAACATAATCAGTACTGATGAATTGCATCATAGGAGAGGGAGAAGTAGCAGGGGGAAGGGTAACTGAATGAAAGACTACTGGTGATGAAGAAGGAACAGGTTCATTTCGAACTGGGGATCATGCCAATTACTAACTAAGCACCACTGAGATATTCCTGCACACAAATTGTTAAACCAGGGGAACAAGATATCGAAGTTCAAGACACAGAATACTCAGTTCTGGTATATGCTAACTTCCACAACATTACCATATTGAAACTAGATGCGGCCAACAACTCCGATGTGCAAATACACCAGGATAACCAGGTGCACAATGTTGATGTGGACTGGTAAGTTACTGTCCTTCTCAGAGTGGTTGTTGTCAGAGGTGTGGAGCCACTGTCACATCAGCAACAACCTGGGATTCCGTCTGAAACACCCGGGTGTTCCGGACAGCTCTGACGGCTCTGACGGAACCTCATACCCTCTGATGGAGAATTACACGCTGCCTGTCGCCCAGGCGACAGGTCGCGTTGCATAGCAGAGCACCTGGGAGCGCCAGCAACAAACCTGTGAGCGTCTGGGAGCACCTCGAATCACAGTAGAGCATTCTGGGAAAAACAACATCTCCTTTGGGAACGCTGCTGGTGCGCCTGGAACTCATAGCTACTACTAATCGTGCAACGATTTTTAAAACTCATGTATTCAGGTTGTATTCTCATCTATGTATCTATTTATCTATATAGGTACCAATCTACAGCTCGGAGATACACTCCGAGGCTGTGATCGAGCGAGTTTAAAGATGCAATTGGAGGCCGAGGTCGAGTGAACTCAGAGATGCACTTCGAGGCCGTGATCGAGCGAGTTTGGAGATGCAATTGGAGGCCGAGATCGAGTGAACTGAGAGCTGCACTTGGAGGCCATGATCGATCGAGTTTGGAGATGCACTTGGAGGCCGAGATCGAGTGAACTGAGAGCTGCACTTGGAGGCCGTGATCGAGGGAGTGTGGAGATGCACTTGTAGCAGGCTATGATCGAGCGAGATTGGAGGAGTACTTGGAGGTGGTCAATCTGGAGGCGGTCGGTGGGAGGCGCGCCAGGTGCTGAGACTCTATTCATCGGTTAGTTAACTCAAAACCGTGGGAATGTGACAAGGTGACTTCACCTTTGAAGCTCTTATGGAGGCCGAGATCGAGTGAACTGAGAGCTGCACTTAGAGGCCAAGATCGAGTGAGTTTGAAGATGCACTTGGAGGCCGAGATCAAGTGAATTGAGAGATGCACTCTGAGGCTGTGACCGAGCGAGTTTGGAGATGCACTTGCAGGCTATGATCGAGCGAGATTGGAGCAGTCCTTAGAGGCGGTCGATTTGGAGGGAGGTACGCCGCAAGCTGAAGCTACATTCAGGGGTCAACTCGAAATCGTGAGAATGTAGGGACGACTGACAATCTTAGGTGTATGCTGTACTCGGTGTTAACTCATGATTATGGCATGGAGAGATAGAGAGGGATGACTTAACTTTGTGTTCTTGTGATGATGGTGGAGTTGTGGACAAGAAAGAGGGAGATGGGGGATGAAGATGAGAATGATATGGAGAATACGAGCGGCTATGAGAAATCAGGAGTACAACTTGCCTGATTGGGTTTAGAAGACCCCGTATCTGTGATATTACCCGCCGGATCGGGAATCGTACCTGCCGTATCGGGGATGGTCAATTGACTGGCACATGAAATTTTCTCAAGTCCCAGTTTCTCATGATGATTTCCCCGATCTCCTCTGATCTCTCTCTTTCTTGTGCTCAACACTACCATCACCTAAGAACACGAAGTTAAGTCATCCCTCTCTATCTCTCCATGCCATAATCATGAGTTAACACCGAGTACAGCATACACCAAGTACAGCATCATCCCAAGATCGACAGTCCAGCTG
>Ga0307515_10017723_pt1 | contig 12946 bp, 5 predicted proteins | sample 17_EM_MG_FD_194513 | JGI IMG/M metagenome (GOLD analysis project Ga0307515, IMG submission 194513) | Populus trichocarpa ectomycorrhiza microbial communities from riparian zone in the Pacific Northwest, United States - 17_EM | ecosystem: Host-associated > Plants > Roots > Unclassified | place...
AATGAAGATTTAAACTGATGCCGACAAGAGACAAATCATTCCAAATCATTGAGAAGATCAATGATAGTGTCTACAAAGTGGAATTACCAAGTAGATATGGTGTTAGTTCTATATTTAATGTAGGGGTGTTTATGGTTCGGTTCGGTTTGAACTAAAAAAAACCCGCTGAACCAAATTAGATTAATTTTGAAAAATAGAGACTGAACCGGACCGAAATCCGGTTCAAACCGAACCGGTTCGGTTCGGCTTGGGTTTTTTTAAATAAAACAGGTAAACCTAATCATACAGAAGACATGCATATTTAAACAAATCATTAATGTTCGTTGCATCTAAAACAAGGATCAACTTCATCATTTTCTTTTTAAGAAATCAAAAGCTGGATTGTCATTTTTACAAGGGATTCAAAAGCCCCTCTTAACTAGAAAACAAGAAACAAATTAACTCTTCATCTACTGACTCTCTTTGTCAACACCAGAACCACTTGCCTACAACTCCAAACAAACCCCTTTCTAGATTCATAGATTGTTATCCCTCTCTGTTAAAATCAAAGCAGACCATTGCATGCATCATTTCTCCTCCAACAATGATACCTCTCTCAATATTAGCCACAAACCTATCATTCCTAGACCCATAAAAGAACCTATGTTGAGCTTTTTCTTCTAAAAAATTTGTGACAACCTCCCTTCTTTCTCCTTTTCACTACCATAACACCAACACATTAACCAAGCCATTACACTACCATAAAACTCAACTAACAAACCGTAATGTTAATCTTCTTCCAAACACCCAGCCATTGTTTGCCTGCATGAACTAATGGAGTCAGAAAAATCGATGAGATCTAGAAAGTAGAACAAGTCGTGAGAGCTTTGGGTTAGAGGATCCAAATAGGAAAAGGAAAGAATGAGAGGGAGATGAGGCGCAGAGCAAATGAAAAAAAAATAAAGAATGAGAAAATTATGCGGCGGCTTTTTGTGAGGGAGGTTAAGTTAGGGTTAGGGTAATTTATACCTTTTTTTGGGTTTGACCGGTTCGGTTTACCAGTTTCATCTGTAAAACTGAAACCGAACTAAACCGGTTAGATTTTATGGTTTTAAAAATTGGTTTAATCGGTTTTTTATCTCGGTTCGGTTTTTTCGGTTAATTTTTCTTTGATTTTCTCGGTTGATCGGTTTTTTTAAACACCCCTAATTTAATGTATTTGACCTTTCTTTGTTTGATGTAAATGATAATTCAATGGGCAAATTCTTTTAAGGAGAGAGGGAATAATGTGATCCTAACTTCAATACCAATAGATCCATTAGAGGTTCCATTGGATCCATTAGGAGGCAATTAATGGACTTCTTTAAGATACATAGGTTAAGGTGGACTTTAAGAGGATATCAAATAATGAAGAACAATCCTTGACTAATTTGATTAATGTTCAAGAAGGTCTTGTAGGGAAGCATCCAGATTACAGAAAGATTGAAATAAGAAGATTTGAATATTCTAGTTTTGACCTTTCACTAATGTTTTGGCCATAAATAGAGCTATAAAATAAATTTTGATGTGATTCTAGTTGCATTGTAAAGTAGACAACCACAAATTTCCAATGATATATGATAGACCTTATAATTAGTTAAGACTAGAGAGAACCATTCATTTGAAGTTGGGCTTCAATTCTGCCTACAGATTACAAAATTCGACTTTGGTTTTGTTTTAATTAGTTAAGCTATTATTTATTTATCTTTTAATTTATTTTAGGGCCTATAAAATTTAAAAGTTTATTTGGGTTAGGTTTTATTTTATTATTTTAGGTTTTTAATGTGTAAAGATTTATTTATCAAGTTTGGGTCCATTAAGTCTAATTAGGGTTAGCTTTCTACTATATAAACCAATTGTTAACATTATTTTTCAGTTTATGAAAGTCTCTTTAACGTTGTTGCATGTTGTGAGCTTTGTTTCTCTTTGCGTAATTAAGTGATTCTCATACCAAGTTCTTAATTGAACCTGCAAACTTTTCGAATGATTGATTAACTTTGTTATGATTTATACTTTTTGTTCGCGTCTCGTTATAGACATAGGATGGGGGTAATCAATTATATATAACTTTAGTTCTCCAAAACAAGGTTCTTATTGGGTCAAGTTGCAAATTTTTCTTCAAAACTCAAATTAGCAATCTAGGGGATAATTTTACATCACAAACAATCTAAAAATAAAATAAGAGATAAAGTTTTAATTAAAACTTAAATAAAAATATTAATGAAAAATAAAAGCCTAAGAGATGCTGAGCTTGATAGTTTAAGCTCGTGCACCTGACCAGTACTTCGGAGCCTAGGTGTGCCTAGGGTTAGAATCCTAAGCCTACATGTTTGGGCTAATTTTTTTATGGAGCGGTGCACTTCATAAAAGCCTTTAAAAACTTTTTTTCAACCATAAAATAACCTATAATCTCTCTAAAAAATAAAAAATAACATAGTAAAAAAAATTAATAACCCCAATCTACTTTTCCCATCATTTTGATAGGAAAAACTTAACTCCATTGAACTCCTCTCAAGAATTCCAACTTATTAACACTAAGATCACCTATTATTGTGGCTTAAATATCGATATGCAACAACTTTCTCACTTCTCGACTTTTGTATTTTAACGGCTATGAATATCGACATTCAACAACTTTTTCACTTTTAAATTTTTATCGGTGACTTTCTCTTTCATCTTCTAAGTTGAGGGAATGAAAAATAAATAAAATAAGTTTTTAAACCAAAATGTAAAAGTTTCAAATTAAAATGACCAAAACTAAAATTATAAAAATCTTATAGACTGTTTTTCTCAAAATATCACTCGATGATAATACTTAAAAGAAAAAACCCTCCTAATTACCTCATTGTCAGTTTTGATCTTTTCATTTTATTTTTGTAAATAATAAAATTGAATTTTTTTCCAAGTAAAATTTAGCACCATTCCAATGTTAAAATATTGTTATAAATCACAATCATTTTATAAAAAATAGATTAAAATAAAGTTAAATTTTTAATAAATATAATATAAAAATAAATTAAAAATACTTTTTTAATAAACAAAAGATAAAAAGAACAAATCATTGTGATTGGTCTACAGTGAAACCAATAGCTCTTAGATTTTTGTTTATTTAATATAACTAGCCAATACTAGAAAGCAAGAGTGAAAACTCAAAACCAAACAAATTCGCTCCTCTAACTCTCCGAAAGCAAGCAAGGAAAAAAAATGGAGAAGGCGGCACTGCTACAAGTATTCGCTCTGTTACTTGTAATCTCATCTCTTCACGCATTCCAATCCGATGAACTAGACGAAGAGTTCGGCCTCGAGGGAGGGAATCTTCAACCTCAAGAACGAATCCCTGATCCGGTCGTACCCACCAGATCAACTCCCAACCGAGTGAAGTATTCGGATTCAGATTCGGACTCAAAGATCCAAATAACCCTTGAACACGCCTTTGGCGACTCCGATTTCTTCCCTGCTGCTACCTTCTCAGCGCGCCTCAAAACGTGGAGTCACGGTGCTCAGGTTTGCTCTTCTTCTTCTTCTTCTTTCCATATTTAATTTTCAAGATCTCGGGAATTCTGAAGCCCAAATCCATTGCTTAACTGATGCAGACACTAACAAAGCTGCGGTTTTCAAGAAATTCTTTTACGGAGGTGGAGAAACAGAAATTCCAAGTAATCCCGACGTCTTTGTAATATTCTTGATGTTTTTTATTTCGCACCTTGCAAGTTAGTTTGATTTTTCTTTTATATTTTATTTTGCAGAAATTGCTGGAAGACGATGAGTTTTACAGGATAAGATTGCCTTCCAATGTTTTGAACCCTCCTGGAAAGGATTTTGTCATATCATCTGTCAGGGCTGTAAGTTACCCAAAATTATTATTTTTCTTATTCTTTCTAAAGCTTTTTGGATGATATTGGAATTATTTGTACTCTTTGTGATTGCTTGCTTAAATATGAAAGATGAGCTGACACTTTAGCTTATTATTTCCTCCCTTTTCGTGTTTTTTCAAATTACTAATTTCTATTTGAATAACAAACCCCCTTTTATGGACTGGCTGTCCTAGATCATTAGGCATATCAGGCGAGCGCTGGTATGAATAATCAATCCTCTATTATTGTTGCTTATGCCATTAAATTGTGAAACCCTCAATCTTTAGCAGAGGACTATATTTAATGGTTACTATATTGTCTTTCTCAAATACTTTTCTAACAAAAATCCTGAGTCATGTCTATTCCAGTATCTCTGGATTTAAGGCTTGTGGGCCCTAGAACCAGCCTTCACCTTACATTAAAAGAAAAGGAAGGAAATGTGAAAAGAATTCAAGGTTCTGTTCTAATTACTTCACATTGCTTTGGTTTTACCCGGAACTGTTTGTTTTTCCTCTTGTTGGTCTCTGCCTCTCTCCCCTCCCTAACATGCTGAATTTGCTGATTTTGATTGTTGTTCTTTTTTCTTTCCCGTAGTTGTTGTTCTTTTTTCTTTCCCGTAGTTGTTGTTCTTGCTGATATCACAGCTTTGGGTTTAGACCTTTGGACATCTCAAACGCACTCTGTACCGAGTTTTCAAGTCATATCTTCCTCCATTGCCTGAGTTTCCTTTTTTCATGATTTTGTTAAGTTCGTATCTAACCCACAAAAGCTGTATCTCTCTCTCTCTAAACCCATGACTGCTTTTTTAATACTTTCCTTGACACAAGTTCTAATTTCGAAAACAATTTTTTTTTTTGCTGTTGGTTGCGCATCTTGAAAGAAACTGAAGGGTCTTGTTTCTGGAACAATCTCAAATTTGCCATCTTCCCCTCTTTGCATGTAAGTAAAACCAAATGGATATGTGTCGCTAAAACCCCAAAAGTCAGATAAAAGGGAAAAACAAGAAAATAACATTAAAGCAGTGTATGCTTCTTTATTCATGTATGTTTGTCTAGTTCTGCAAAAGGCATTTTGCCGCATTGGGTCTAGAACCTTTTCAAGGCTACTGGCTTGGGATATAGAGATCTACAGCCCCAAGAGTTTTCTTTAGTCATCAACTGCTTTCTTCAATACTCTCTAATGGTTAGCTATTCTTAGTTTTATCTGGTTTCTATCATCCTTTTGTCTTCATATGCTGGAAATAGTACCACTAAATTGTGCTGTTTGGCTTGCAATAGACATTTTTCCTTGACTGAATTTTAACAAAGTTATAAAGAATTAGTTTTATCGAAGCAATGTTTTTAGATGCATCCTTTAAACCGTTCCTTTCCTTTTTTTTGTGATTTCATTTGTTCTCTAGATGGGGATATTTGATTGTTTGTATGATTTTGAATTCCTGAAATGTTATTTGCTTATCCATGCTATTCGTTAGTGAAGCTCAAATCTTATGTAGTAATGAAGAAAAAAGCGTATGCTTTGGACTTGAGATTACCAAAGTTTTTTGTATCGTGAAATTGTAAATTTGAAAATTCAAATAAGAAACAGACGATTCTCCTCTTTGCAGTGCTATAGGTGTATGTCAGTAAGGCATAATGGAACACTGTGTACCAAGACTCTAAATGCTTCTGAAGGTCCAATTAATGAACCAATTCATCTAACCTCATATAAGCTGAAATCTCAAAATGTTAAAGTAGGCTACATGAATCCTCACTTTCAATTCTGTGCGATCTAATGTTGCTTCGTGAAATTCTTGGCAATTAAATCCTGAGCATATCTAGCATCAATTTTTTTCACATTAAATTTAAAATTTCAAATCCTAGGTTTAACGACTTGGGAAGGGTTCCAGAGCTGGCTATAGATGCGGCACCACATTATCATATATCTATGTATATGATACTCACCCCATATTTTGCACACCTTTGTTTATGTGTTTCTCTTGTCTAATGATTATTGCATATGGAAATTCCAATTCAATATAGCTCTAACCCTCATTATTCTTCAACTACAGAGATGTCTTCCACGGGATGGCTTGGATGAGCACTTTGTTATACACACGGTAATCTTCGGCTCCTTGATTAATGATTCATGCCTGCCTTTTCTCTTCAGGAGTTTGTTCTGTTACATGTTTCACATTTGAAGTAAATATGGGTTTACACACACTAAATCTTTCTCAAACATTTTTCTCTTCAGGAGCTTCTTCTATGACATGTTTCTCTTTTGAAGTAAATATGTATTTTCATGCATTAAATCTTTCTCAGTCAGTGTTGGACGCTGTAATCCTTTGTTTTTGCTTTCAGTCTTCGCTGATGAATATACACCTGTGCTTGCACACGATCTTATTTGCATTAATTTTTAGATTTTTCTTGGCTTTCGAATTCAATGAACTCTCCAATTGTGCACTGAAATGGAACCAGAGAGTCAGTAACCTTAGTTTGCCTACGATCCTATCTGACTAGAGTGAATGTGATATTGGACTATGCTTTAATTTAAATAGGTCAAACCATGCTACTTTTTCCATATATTAAACACATTGAATTTTTACTCGTCATTAGTGACTTGGCACGGCCTTTCTTACTAATCTATCAACTCAGGTAACAGTAGATTTCTGATTCTTATAAATGGTAATTAATTTTAAGGAGCTTAAGAAAATAAATTGTTCGTTAAAAACAATTTAATTTCTCAATCAAACAAAATCATATTGCATGAGTATGAGATAATTTAATAGTTCACTGAAGCTATTGTTTAAAAAATGTTTTAGGTTTCATGCCTCTCATATGTTGGTGCGCGTATATGATCGTGTGCATGGTATGAGATATGATTAGTGAGCCGCTTTTACTTCAATAGAAAAGTGGAAGGGCTGTCTGCTTTTTGAGCATTTTTGCTATTATGGCTGAGATTCATTGTTTGTCTTGAGTTGAATGCTAGGGTTTTTAAGCATCAAACATTGTCCATGAATTTTTTTGCAAGGTAGAATGACACTTTTGGTTCCTTTCTTTAGTTGCTTCTGTCTCTGATTAGATTTCTTTTTTAGTTTGGTTTCATTCTCCCAGTGGTGCTCTTAGGCTCTAAGAGAGATATGCTACACCGTTATAGAATGTTTACCTTTTAGTACTTTCATCCCTTCTCTTTTTTTATAAAATTAGTTTCTATCGTGAAAAATAAGCAGGTAAAGTTAGTCTTTGAGGAAATTTGAGTACTTCAAAAGAAAACCTAATCAAGGGATTTTCAAGTTACTAATTCTCCTCTCATGATGATGTGAGCATATGAGGTAACTGTGGTGTATGTGGGAATATGCTATGTATATCTTGTTACTGCCCTGTGAAAACCAAGGCTATAAAAACATACTTAAATTATCATAATAAAAGGGAATATTTTTTCTCTGCAATGTACAAGTGCATTTCATAATCAGAAAGGTGTTATTTTTCATCTTTTGTTGCAGGAAGGTGTTAATATCTTGGCTGTCAATTATGGTTCCCCTGGGACATGTCCCTACCCACGGCAATTGAAACTTGTAAGTTAGAATTTCTTTTTCCTTTTTCTGTAGAGTTTCTTACTGTAACAAAGCAAACTACAAGAACTAATTTGCTCACATAGACAGAGGACTTTACTGAGACCATAATTTGAGCATCAGGATTGTTTTCAGAACTGGAAGCATATAGTTGAAGGGAAAGTTCGTAGCTTTCCTCCTAGTTGAGCCCTTTTCTATTCGTGAATTATACTACTATTACTAAATATCTGAAACACCTACAGATAGTTGAAATGTTGACCTCCTGGCCATACGACTTGTTGCAGCTGCATTCTCAAATTTCTTGATTATGGAATTAGGCCCTGTTTTGGTGGCTTCTTTCTACAGAGATCTTGGGAGATGCTTGATGATTTGTGTCATAGCCTACCAAGTATCCCATGATGAGTACCCGAAGCATGCTCCTTCCCTGCCAAAACACTAGTTAATTTTTTACTTTTTTCCTCTAAGAAGTACATTGGGACAGCCTCAGTATATTTGTCACTTCCCTCCTCTTAGCATTTTTTGAGTCCTTGTGTGCTGAGAAGTCACTCGCCAAGCATTCCATTCATAGTGGATCACATTTTTCATGTTATTTTGTCCCAATGAGAAATTTCCTTAATCAAATTGACAAGGAACTAGTGTTGTCAAAAGGCACTTAGGCTCTTGCTTAAGCCCTATAGGCGAGGCCACAACACCTTTATTAGCCTCAGGTGATGAATTTCAACGACATGCTGCCTACGCGAGCACTTAATGCCTCGGGCATGGCACCTTTTAGCACCTTTCACATTTGACAACACTGTTACTACTTTAAATTATCTTATTTTGTTTTAAGGGTGAAAATGTAACTTTATATGACTGTTATGGTATTTTATATTGTCTTTTGATTTTCTACTGATCTAATATATATATATATATATATATATATATATATTTTAGATTTATATATTATAATATAATATCATACATATATTTTTTTGCACCTAGGCATGTGCCTAGCACCTCGGGCATTTTACAGGCTTGGTGCCTTTTAGCGCCTTTCGCCTTTGACAACACTGCAAGAAACCTCTGGAATATTCTGAGGATTGATGGAGGTTTTGAGGGCATATTTAATTTTTTCCAGTTGCATAATCTCTCATACAGATGTTTATGTCCTTTCTGTTTTAGCCTGCAAAGTGGTCATTCAACTCTCATACGGTTCTGAAGAATAGTGAGCAGGCACCAAGGTAAAATTAAGTATTTGCATATTTTTCTTTGCACTCTGCATTTCTGAGACATGCCTCATATTGGGGCATACACTGTTTTTTGTGTGGTATTTTTTGAAGCGAGTCTTGAAAGATGCAAGGAGAATTTGCTTCTGGTGTGCTTTGTTTACTATTTATCACCATGTTATAGCAATCAACTTTCCAAATTGTAAAGCTAATAAGAGTTTTATTTTTAACTTAAACTGTGGTTCAAAACACTTAATTACAAAATGATCAGAAAAGAAATAGTATATCAGCCAAAACTGTCTTGTACCCTTGTGACTGATTTTATTTCGAGTAAATTCTACTTATTATGGCGCAGTCCTAAAATTTTTGTAGTTAGAAGTATAAGAGAAACAAAAATATAAGGTTACCAAGGGATATGAGACCACCCACTGATGTGTAAATTGCTTTCCTTGTTTTTGCATTTGTTGTTTATACTTGCTTTGCCCATTATCTCAAAATGTCGTTGTTATTATTTCTGTATATACTTTTTGCAGAACTCCAATATTTGCTGAAGATTTGCCAGGAGAACAAGGAGAGGGTGTAGACGTACCGCCACCAGAAAGGTCCTTTTGGGCTAAATATGTAAGTATTCTGCTAGTTGATTGTTTTTTGGACACTGCAAATTTTTATACGTATGAAAGAATAAAATTTTAACCTATGGAGGTTCATTTTCTCAGTGGATGTACTTGATCCCTCTTGGACTCATAGTGATGAATGCCATGACCCAAGCGATGAATTTGCCTGAGGAACAAGCTACTGGCCAATCAGGTGCTCAGCCAGCTGCAGCAATCCAGCGTGGGCCCAATCCTGCTGTGAGAAGACGATGATGGAGTTAAATTGTCCTTCCAACATGCATGCGTTCAATATCCCAATACCGGTGGAACTTACGATGGGATCTTAGATTTGCATCTCTTGCATGGGGACTGCAAGCGTTTTGTAAATTTTCTAGTCACCGATTCTTATTTTCCATTTGAATCCATGTTGTACTTTAGGAAATTAAACGTAATTGTCATGCAGGGAAGGCTTAGGAATTACTCGTAGAGCACATTGTCAAATTTTATGGTTGATTTTAACATTTTCTTTTGCAAACGATCCAATCACATACAGAGCTCGTTCTACTGCATTATTATTTGTTGCCCAAATGATTTTAACTTCTTCTGGCATGCATTTGGTTTTTGTCCGAAATAACCGAATCAATGGAGGGTCGTTTTGGATGCAATGACTCGTTTATGCTATCGAAATTCTCTTCTCAGGAAGGGACAATAGAGATTTCTTCTTTTTTGCATTTAACATTTCTCCTTGTGACATCCCAGTGATTTAGCACATGTTCATGGTAGCAAAATTGTTGCTAGAAAGGGTATTTCATGCATGGAGTCGAAATGTTTTGTGGGGAATAGAAAGGGGCAAAAACAGGACTTTCAGTTTTTGGGCAGGTGAGAGGCACAACCAGTCATGGCTCCTTTACTTCTTGTCAGGATCAAATTTCTAGTCTCTCCTCTTTCTCCGTTATTGATGAGTTATTGCGTCGGAAAACCGATAAGCAAATACATTATCACAAGCCTGATATCCATATTTTCTAAACTGGTGCATTCGCTGTAAAATATTTTTTTTGGGGGCCTTCTTGAGCATCCAATACCAATACCATGGAGTCAGAATTTCTAGTGCTGTCTGTGTTCTCCCTTGCTACATTTTAAGGCATGATGAGCTAACTTCCCTAAATAAATAATAAAAACTAGACTCCCTGTTTTATTACTGGTCTCTAGCTAGCTCAATCGCAGCGCATTGCAGCACACAAGGGTTGTTGACGTGCTATCGTTACATGTTTCTTCCCTCCAATTGCCAACAGCAACACTGCTACAACAAGCCAAAGCCATTTCATGAGGTGGGTGGGATTTAAATCTGATCACACTCGCAATTCTCCAATTGATCGTTAGTAATTGGGCTAAATTGTAAGAATTTTGTTTTCCACGACTAGAATCAACATTTTGAGGGACATGAACGACCAAAATAAACAACATCAAGACATACTTGAGCTTGATAAGGAGTGCCGTATTCAGCGGGTTTGATGCAATGTTTCCAAGGTGCTTCTATCAAAGTTTTAAAACCGCATGGAGGGCAACACTTGAGTTAGGTTGGAAGGCTTAACTTCAATTGAGCTGCGTTGATTCAAGAATTGTTCTTAACATAAGTTAAAACAACGTGGTTCGGTAAAAATTATATAAAAAAAATTAATGATTTAATTGAGTCAACCCGTGTTGTAAATTAATCCAGTTTCTTTTTTTTTTCTTTTTTTTTTTCCAATCCAATTGATCAAAACCTTGAATCAACCCGCTAGCTAATCTAGCTTTTACAACAATATTTTTTTTTATCATTGCTCTAAATTTATATTATTACAAGTTTTATTAATATACTAAATTATTTATTATTTTTAATATAAATACAGAGTAACTTATTTTGATATAACAAATTTTATTGATATTATTTTTATTATTAAAATTAAAAATTAATTCAGATAAAAAACAAGAAATATATAAAATTTTTAAAATTTGAAGATATTTAATTTCTTTATTATATTTTTTAAAATAAATATTTTATTAATGAATAATATTTTAAAATAAAAAAATCTTTAATTAGAAAAATATAATACGACCAATTTGTTTTTGAAGAAATTAAATTTTGTGACAGGTAATGATAAAAGAAATAAAATTGAATATCCTGATTACAATTTTTTTAAATATAAATGCAACTTCAATATCTTACATATATTATTTGTCAAAAATTTAATTATCTAATTAAGAATATTTTATTTTATCTAATAAATAATAAAAGTAGATTATGGAATGTGCTAAACAAAATATGGAGCGGGGATAATTTCATCCATTTTAAATTGTACATTGTTATTTTTTATTTAGAAAAACCAAATTTAGTTAAATTCATATTCCTAAATAGTCTCATTTGCTTTACTTGGCTATTAATTTTATTATTTTTCTATAAATAGAGAAACATTTTTTTTACCAACTCCAATATAAATATTTTTCTCTTGTAATTCATTTTTTAAGCTTTATACTTTTATCTTAATGCTTTTTTTTTTTAAGTGTAGTTCTTATTTCCTTAGCTTTTCCTATAAAACAATCTTCATAAACCTTTGTAATTCATTAGATTTTTCAATCTTATAACCTTAACTATATGGTATCTTTGGTTCTAATTATTGTAAATTTATTACTTTACTATTTCTTACTCTTGACTAGTTTGTCTAAAAGGAATATGTTTTTCCATTTGGTAATACAAAAATTCACCTTTTTCTTAAAAGTTAATTTCTTGATATCACTTCATTTACTCTAAGAAAATTCATTTACTCTAAGAAAACAAAAAGCAAATAGAAACTTAAAGAAGTAACAACATGAGCAACAATTTATACTTAGATGGTCTGGCAAGGATTTGGTTGGAATGACTGTAAGGTAGGCCTCTTTAACAGTAATGATCTAGTCTTCTTCTCACTCTTCTTCCCTACTTAAGACTTGATAAAATGAAGACTCAGAACCTAAAACCCTAAGTTTCCTTTTGGTTTACCTCTCTTTATCTATCAATACCTTTAATTATCGTTTTGTTTCTCTATTGCTATTGTTAATTCCTATTGTCTATTTGCCCTTTTCCTTTTTTTCACCCCCTTTAAAACCTTAAAACTAGGGTTCTATTTATAGAGGAATAGGAAACAACTTAAGCTTAAGTCTCAGAAGACAAGAACTAGGGTTTCTAAGTATAAATCTACACTGTTGAGGCTTAAAACAAAAATGAGGATCGTATATTTTGGTAAAAGAACACAAAAAGAGACAATGAAAACTACAATTAAAAAGTAAAAGACAATGAGGTTAGACTTGTTGCTATGTAAAGAGAAACAACTAAATACAAAATGATGCCAAGATCATAAGGGAACAACACTTAAAATCAGAAAAAATAATGCCAAGATAATAAAAAATGACTATGGTTAGTTAGGTTTGCTTGAGAAAATGATAAAGGTGTTGGGTAGGGTTTCTAGTTTTTACCTTTGATGAAAAAGACAAAACATGGTCCCCAAATATCAATGTCTTTTTAGATTTGACCCTTCACGAGTTTTAATTATATAATATGGGATGAAATCGAAACTAAAAAAAAAAAATATTCAATTGGGTTCTTGGTCACAATCCAAGGCACCCTTTAACCTTTTTTTAACTTTTTGAAATTGTCCTTGGATTTTTAAACTTTTAATTGGAGTCAATATTAGTCATGAAAATAAAAAAAATATT
>Ga0307515_10017724_pt1 | contig 12946 bp, 5 predicted proteins | sample 17_EM_MG_FD_194513 | JGI IMG/M metagenome (GOLD analysis project Ga0307515, IMG submission 194513) | Populus trichocarpa ectomycorrhiza microbial communities from riparian zone in the Pacific Northwest, United States - 17_EM | ecosystem: Host-associated > Plants > Roots > Unclassified | place...
TCCAACGTCCGGACTAGGGTAATAGGATTGCCCTAACTAATAAGACTACCGCAAAAGACATTACCAACTATATTAACTTTAAAATTAATAAGTATACTAAGCGTAACTTTAAGGATAAAAGCTTATAGGAATTATACTAAGAGGACTTTAATAATTTTAAGGTATAGACATTTAAGGACGCTTATAGGTCCGCAATTAAGGAACTTAAATAACTACTCCAACGTAATGGAGTATGGGTCTTTAATAAGAAGAGTAAGTTAGTACTATAAGCACTATATAACGTCGCTTATAAGGACAACCCTACGGAATAGTTAGATGTAGAAATTAAGCTATATATTAACAATAAAGGACCTTTTAATTTATATGTCATTAATCGTTGTCTCAAATTACGTCTATTAACCCCCTTAACGTCGTCTACTACTCTAGCTTTAGCTGCCTTAAATAACCTTCCTATAGACGAGCTCCCCTTACCTATAAACGTCACGGCTACCTCTACAAACGTTACGGCTCCCCCTATAAACGTCATAGCTCCTTCTATAGAAGCTAAAGCCACTACTTATAGCAGAGACTTAGTAACCTTAGTAAAGATATATATAGAGGAAAGTAAGTACAGTAGAGAAGATAATAACTTTAACCGTAAGCTTACGATTTTTAACAACCTTTATAATAGGGTTAATATACTATAAGAGGCAAAGATTAAAGGCTTTCTAATAATGCTACGTGGTATTACTCTTAACTTTTACTACAAGAATAAGGCAATCTATACCACCTTTAATAGCATCTGCAACGCTATATGTAACTACTTTAAAGGACTAGAATATAAGCGTGGAGTTCTAACAAAGTAGAACGCTATAACTCTTAAGATAGTAATAATAAAGAGCGAGGGTAAGTCTATAGAGGACTGCCTATAGCTATTACTTAACGACCTCCGTCACTTACAGCATAGTCTTAACGCCAACCTCCGTAATAACGACTTCCTCTATAATAAGCTTATTATCGCTTACCAAGACGTCGCTGCTTACTAGGCAGCTTACTTTAACCTACCTACTACACTTACCGGACTTATAAACAGCCTATAATCGTCAATTATTACTTATAGGAAGATTAATAGTACTATAGGACAGCCCACTAATATATTTTTTACTAACCGTCACTACTACCAATTAACGTCTTAACTAAGTTTATTAAATAACCGTCACGGTAATAATAACACTAGGATATACTTTATATGTAAGGAAGGAGACTATTAGTTAACTAGGTATACTAAAGAAGAACATAATAAAGTAAGAGAAGGATTTAAGAGATATATCTACTAGTACCTTATAGACAATAATATTAATAACAATTTTAATAAGGATATAGTTCCGACTACTACTAGCGGCAATTTCTTCTATAACGACTATAGTGTTAAGCACTTTATAACTTTAAATAGGCTAATACTAATTAAAACCGCTAAGAATATAGTCATATCTATAAATAATAATGCCTTTATCTATGGCCTTACTAGCAATACAGAACCTAATAGTACGGAACCTAGTAGTACGGAACCTAGTATAGTAAGGCGCGGTAATAGGGTTAATATAGAGAACCTTACAGTTAATATCGACTTCCTTAACTATTATTTCGACGACAATGGATAGGACTTAGCCCTTCTACCTATTTCCCCTATAGTCTGTAACAACTTTTATACCTTTTAAAGCCGCTACCCCTTTAGTTCTAATTTTAACTACGCTCTATTACGGGACACCCTGGTAATACCTTATACGCGCCTACCTGTTTCCACCGCAATATCCGCAATATCCGTAGCGATATCTACAATATCCGTAACGATATCCGCAACGTCTGTAATATCTATAATATTCGCAATACCTAAGACATTCGTAATTACTGCCCTAAGCACCTATTAACCTATATACTTCTCCTTTATACTTTCTTACCTTCTTTTCTTTCTTTTTATAAATATCGCCAGTGTCTATATAAGTAGAGGTTGTAAATAATAGTATATGCAGAGCGTATGCGATAGGGGCTATATAGCGTAGCGTAGGTCACCTAACTGCCTACGGCCCGATAAATAGCCCGACCTTTACTACCCCTTTTTTTCTCTTTTAGTAGACGATGACAGAACACAAATAAACTAAGAAACAGTTACCTTATATTGCAATTACAGTACCCCCGGGTAATACCAACACTACCCTTTAAAAATAGGTCTTAATAGATATTGTCTATATACTAACGGCTAAATCTAAAAAGCAGTATCTAGCGGTAGCTAGAGAGTACCTTTTAAGCTAGCCTACTATCTATAAAGACAAGGCCTAGTTAAGAGAGGATATTAACCCCTAGTAGTAGCGTTAGTAAAGTATAGAGGTGGCTAGGTATAGAACCTACTAAAAGCCCTTTAGATTAACTAAATAATGGTTAAGGTAATAACAGGAATAATACTAGCGTAAATAGTCTATAGACAAGAATATATACTCCTAATTAAACTCTGTCTCCCTATATAGTAGATACTCCTATAAAATAAGGTAAAGATAATAGAAGAACTAATTGTACTAAAAATAAATAATAAAGAAGCTTAGAAGAGGGTGCGCCGCTATTATCTAGCTAATAAAGAGTACTTTAATAAAATAAAAAATACCTATAAAAGCGAGCTTAAGCCTAAGGAGCTTATGCTATTATAGGGTGCAAAGAAGGCAAAAGATATATTATAATAGTAAAAGCTATAGCTAAAATGGCAGGGCCCCTTCTGGATTAAAACGGCGTCGGAAAAAGGTTTCTATAAACTTAAGGACCTTAATAGTACTAAAATAAGAGGCACTTTATATAGGAATAGGTTAAAACGGTTTCTTATATAAGATCCTAAGGAAATCAGACTAGAAGACTATATAAATAATAGTAACCGTAATATAAAAGAGGTCTTTATAAAAGAAGAGGCACCTAAAAAAGAAGCTATAGTATAAGCAGATAAACTAATAACTGGACTGCTATTATAATAAACGCGGGCGTAAAGGCGAGTATAAGAACTAGAAGAAGCCTTATAAAGGAGGAGATTAATATAAGAGGTAGAGATAACTAAGCCGGCAGTATTTAATAGGAGTAAGTACAAATGCTTTAACTAGGGGATAGTTAAATTCTTAGATAGGGGAGGGGGGACTAGCTCTATATCCTATAGAAAGTAAAGTTAGGTTTCGGTATAGTATAAGGTAATATCAGTTATCGGGAAAGGTGTCCTCTAGGAAGGATTAGCCTGCTCCTTGTCTATAAGGTCCTCCTACCTTCTTTATACCTATCCTTTATATACATCCCTCCTTTCTAGCTACACCACGATTTTACTACGCCTTAAGGATCACATAAACCCTACTAAGAAGTAGCCTCCTATAAAGATCCTTTTATAAGTAAGCTGTTACTTAAAACAACTATCTATAAAAAGCAACTTTTTCGTTTTTTTTACCTCTATATAAAACATATAAAGCAACTATAAGGACTAAAAATCTTCTACTACACTCCTACCTTATCTTGCTGCCATAGGGAATTAAGAAAAAAAAGCTTAGTTCTTTAGAGCTAGTTTTAAATCCTCTATCTTAATAACTATTCTCGTAAGAAATATATAGTCTTCTTCCCCTAATCTTCGTTACTAATAGCTATCTCTTATAAGTATTTTACATTTTTATGCTCTATAGTTTTTAAATTAATATATTTATTTTCCTTTTAAGCTAAAAGGAGAGTTACTTTACTTTAAGGAATCTTAGTTAAGTATACTAAAGGCCAAAATTAAACATTATCTAAGTCTCGTTAATTTTTTTAGAAAATTGTTAATGTTTATATTATTAATATATAAAAGTCTTGGCAAGGAGAATCTAACTAATTAAACAACTTTAACCGCTAGTTAAAGTTCCTTAATATCTTAAGATTTCACGTAACAGCCCTTTTTAATTTACCTTTTTCTAGAAAATACTATAAGGCCTTTATTTTAATTTCTTATTATCTTATCTCGTTTAATTATACGCACTTATTTACTTTTCTTAAGCGCTAAGAAGGCCCTATTATAACTCTTTTCTTAAAATACTACCTATACGCCCGTTATATATACGGAATTTCACTATAAAAATGCCTGGAACTATAGAACTCCGTTTAAAAAGAAAGCCGCTACCTTTACTCCCTACTATCTAATTAATGGCCCTCGCATACTAAGGAAAGGCGTAAATAATAGAAGTTATCCTTAGAGCTGCCTAAAGCCATCCAGTCAATTAGCGCGTAAATATCTATTATAGTTTAACGCAGGTTATTTTAAACTAGGAGTATAATATAGTTAAGGCTGCAAAAAATGTAATGATTAAGATTAAGAAGGATGCGGAGCTTAAGGGAAACTTAAAAGGCAAAAAGTAGGAAAATGCATTTATAGATATTAGAAAGCTCTCTAAAATTACCTATAAGATTAATAAGATTAAGGCGGTGCGGGATATAATTAAAAAGGTGTAGGGAGAGGAGCTTTTAGAAGGTCCCTGCAAGCTCTTCTATATATACTACGCACTAAAGAGCATCTATATCTTTATTAATTAGGTAAAAAGGGGTTAGGTCTCTAAAAAGGATGTGTTAGAAATAGTTAATAATATAATACTAAGCTACCTAGAACTCTTAAAGGCTGGGATTTTAAGGACCCTATACCTAACGCCTTTAGACTTCCTTACCGCGTATAAGTTCGGATTAGTAGTTAATAAGGAGTTAGTTAAGAAATGGAAGCTCGTTTATTATCTAAGCTAGAGCTATAAGCTCTTAGTGCTAACCTTAACTATTAAGACTAAGGAATCTGTACTAGAGCCAGTTACCCTAGCACCTCTACTATTACCTTTTAAAGAGATTAAGGGGTTAAACGTAAAGATACTGCGTAGCTTATTTCTGTTTAGAGGTAGGGTTCCTAAGGCATAAGAAGTAAACTCTAAATCTAATAGATCTATATCTTTAGAGAATAGCCTTATCGCTAGCTCCCCGCAGAAACGTAGGGCTAGAAAGGCTTCTAAGAGATCCCTAAGGAAGAAGCTAAAAATAGGGCCTACGGAACCTCTAGCTTCTAGTAAAGCTAACAGGTAGAAAGGAAAGGCAGCTATAGTCGCTAAAGTTAATAGAAAGGTAATTATTAGGAAAATATAGATAAAGTGGAAAATAAAATGCTTATATTATTCTAAAACGCCAGTTAAACTAATTAAGACCCTTAATTCTAAGAAAGAGCTAAAGGGCGGTATATTAGCTGTCTTATAATAGTTTATTACGGCCTAGCAAGGAAATAGAATAGAAGTCCGCGCATTATACCGGATATATCTTTAGAAAATAGTAGGGTTATTAGGGTTAGATACTAGCGTTTCTTCTATAAATTTATATTTACGAATCCACTCAGTCTCTAAGAACTATAATGCTGTTAACATTCTCTAAACGGCCAAAAGCTCTTACTTCTAGTTTAAAAGAGATAGTCGCCCTAAATATACGAATAATAGTCTTAGAATTTATGCTTATTCTACTATACAGCCTAGCAATTACCTAGTAGATAGGGTTAAGAAAGCTTATATTAGGCTTAAAAGGAGAACTTAAATAGGACCTACTCGGAATCCACTATGCCGATTTATTTAAATGGTGGATAGACGCCGGAATTCTAGACCTTTTTAAGGAGGAATTTAATATATACGCGCATTATTTATATAAAACCGCTAGAAAGGACAATAGCGGTATTTTTTAAACTATATGCTATTTACTACTACAGTAAGTAGTTTAGATAGATCTAGAGCACTACTAGCATACAGTAGCTCTACGCACTAATAGTGCTACTTATTTTATTATATATCCAAACTATACACTCCAGTTCCTTAAAGGCCACCTTTCTAAAAAATGGAACTTAGATATTAACCTTCTCCAAGTATATAAAGAAGGGCCAAATTCTAGAGAAAGTTAGCTTTATTCTTATATTTCCTTAATTAATAAGGGAAGTTAGTCTTATACTAAGCTCCTGTCCGGAATATATTAGCATATACTAGAATAGGCAGGTTTACTTTAAGAGCGTAGAAAACTTAATAGCTAAGGGCGTATTAAAAATATAGAAATAGCCTAGACTAAAGCTAATACTAAGAAGTTTAAGCTTAACTGGATGCCCATTACATTAAGAGCTAGTAAAGTGCAATTTATAAAAGCTACTATTACGCAAGGAGCCTCTTAAGCTATATTAAGCCGCTTAATTATTATACTAAACTTAATCGCAATCCTACCAAATACTAGAAGATTAGAGATCCCTAGGCTTAAGAGCTAGTAGGCGGTTATATAGATAAATCTAAACGCCTTTCCCCTAGTATTAACTCCTACTGGCAGGCCTATTACTAATATTCCTCTATATAAATTCCCAGCCTATATACAGCTATAGGCAAAAAGCGCTCTTTTAAATGCTTTAGTTAGGAGACTTTTATAGAATAACCCTTAAGTAAGGGTAGAATGGCAGATAATCCTAAATCCTACCTTAAATAATAAATATAAAGCATTTTGGGAAAGATATAGGGCGCGTATTACTAAGGCTGTTTAGGATAGCTTTAAAGAGCTAGAGAAATTTAAACGAGAAGTATTTAAAGCAAAGTCTTACTTTTTAGTAAAAGAGTAAGGACATAGGCGTCCCGTAAATAACCTAGAATATCCTAAAGACCTAATTTTAGATCTAAAAAATAAGAATGACCTAGTCGGTATAACTTTTAGCGCTCCCCTATTAACTAAGTATAGTTCTAAAGGCTATACTAAAGGCGAGGATAGGGCTGTTACGCCTTAAGGCGCTAGAACTACTGCTCTATACCTTAATCCTAGTATCTTTAATAATAAAGTAGTGCCTATAGAAGTTAACTATAAACTAAAGGATCTAAGTAAGCCTAAGGAAGATAGCCCCTGGGATACTACCCCTAAATAATTATTAATAGTTATTAGTACTTTAGAAGACACTAATAAACTAATAGTATTACACCACCTAACGCCTTTACTAATTTTAGAAAAAGGTGCTGCTTTAGGAGAGCAGGTAATTAATTTTAGTATTTTATAATCTTCCTTATAAAAGAAAATGCAAGCGGAGGTAGATGCTATCTAAAGAAGAGTGTCTTTAAAACTTTAAGCTGGAGCTATTAACACGCAAGAGGATATAAGTGCGGAGATTAAGGCAGAGGATATCGCGGATAAAGATAATAGGCAAAATATAGAGATAATAATTAAGGAGGGAGTATAGGCTGCTTTAAAGAAGTTAGGGGAGTGTTAGGTATTAAATTGTCTTCTTTTTTAGGCATTTATTACCTACCAAGAAAATTATAAAAAAATGTTAGAGGATAATATTTTAGGTAGGGGAGGCAATATAGTAGTATTAAATGCCCTCAGTTATTTTAGGTTATTTTTCTTTTTATATATAGGAGCCTATAGCGGTAGTAATATTAATCCGGCTATAAAGCTAAAGCTCCCTATATACTACTATATATATATTAAGCAGCTTATTAGTAAGCAGGCTTAGCGGAATATATATAGGGTGTAAAATAAAGGCTAGAAGGTAGGAAGTATTAAAATTGCTTAACTATTAAAAAGTTAGTAAATATGCTCCTAAAACGCCCTCTCTAGTTAACTCTAATATATATATAATTACCTATTTAGGTTAGAATTAAGGATCTAAACTAAATTAAGATCTATTTATATCTATTAGACCAAATTAGGATCTACTTATATTTATTTAGATTTCGTATTAACCTTATTAAAATATTATTAAAATAGCAATAGCTTACCTTGCCCTTTATAACCGCAATAAGAACTAGAACCTTTTCCTCTTCTTTATATCTAGTGTATTCTAAATATATTACATATTTAGGCTTTATAAGCTTAATAGGCTATAACTTATAGGCAATAGTACCTAAGTATTACGCAGAGTAGGCTAGCGTGGGGGTAGGCCTAGAGAGAGTCGCGGTTATATAGCGGATATAGTAGCGACTAATATAGCGATACTAGTAGTAGTGGTAAATATAGCAGCATTAAACAGGGAGTTAATTAATAAAGTTTAACTCTAGCTCGGCATCGGATTAACACCAGAAATCCTAAATATCGTATCTATACCCTATAATAAAGGGTATAGTATATAATTATATTTAAGACCGGCCGCACGCAACTCCTGCTATAGACTTTTAGATAGTAGATCTACGTACTCCCATTTATTTATATAGTTATTAAGGCGTTCGCGTATAGTAATTAGGTAAAATTAATATACTATTTAATATAGTAGAGTATATAGAACGGTAATAGTATAATATATTGGAAATAGAGCAGATTTACTAATAGCTATAGGTACTACTAATATCTAAGCCCATGTTTAAAGTCTCTTAAGGATATAATTCTTTTTAGCATCCAGATTTACCCCCTTCTTATTATATATTTTATATTTAGGCGTTCTTAATTAAAGTAAATTATTATAGCGACTACAGCAGGAGCCTTTATTGGTATTAGCAGCAATTAAAGCGTTAGGTTTAGCGAAATACTTATATAGTATTTCCTTAATACACTTATAGTTGTTATATAGCTAGAAAAACTTATCTTTTATCTTTATACGCCTCTACTTATCTTCCTTTTTACCTCCCTACTTTAATTGGATAATATTACTAGCTAATAAGTCGTCTAAGTTTATAGAGTTAACTAATAGTAATTGGGATCGGTGTAATAGTAATAGTTAAGAGGTAAAAGAAGAATAGGATAATAGTATATTGTTCGTACTAACTTAATAGCACAAGTAAGTCAGATCCAGGGGCACGAAATACGTATAGTATCGTATGCTCTTTTAAATGATAGTAACTGTCGATTCTATTAAGGTAGACTACGTGGTCTATATACTGACGCGCCTCCCCCCTAATTAGTCAGCACGTAGGTAGTTAGTGCACGAACGCGTAAATACGCGTTTGTATACCAGGTGCTATAATTATACACTAGCGGTACTTAGAAAATAAAACCACTTATATACAGCCTCCGTAATTGCCTTAATAAAACCATAAAACACATAAGAAAATACATAGGAAATCCCTCCTAAGGTGCCTTCTGGGCTGCCTTCTAAACGGTGCCCTAAGCTAGCCATAAGTCCTACTTACGGTCCGTAAAATAAACCGTACGGCCTTTTAACGGGCCGTAGACGAGCCAGAGGTTAGATCTTAAGGGCCGCTAAGGCGCTAGTGCTAAGCGAGCCAATGGCGATTTTCCATCCCGGGGATAGAAAATCGTAATTGGTTAATTTAACTACCCTACAGAATTCGGCAGGTTACGTAAGTCCACTAAGTTCCACTGTAGCTTTTCCACTATTTTCCACCTATACCGTAACATAGGCAATTTTGCGGCAATTTGGGGCAATTTAGGGCAATCTACCTATGCCGATTATTTAATAGCTTACGGTCCGTAGAATAGACCGTACAATAAACCATACGGCCTTCCAACGGGCCGTAGATGTACCATAGGTGCTCTATTAGTCTCATTCCACCCATTCTATAACTTTTAGATTAAGCTTATTTGTGTTAATTAGGGTTTTAAGGGCTTAACACGGCTTTACCTTAGTCATAGCGTCTGCTAAGTTGTTTCCGCCACTAATCTATTTAACCTCCGTAATTTTACGTCGTTCGTAGGCCTAATATAAGCACATTAGGTTAACTATAAGCCTCTTCTCTTATATCGTACCTAGTTTAACTAGGCAGTTATAGAGGGACTTTAAATCGGTATATAAAACTAGGGGTAACTGCTCTAGTTATAGAATCTTTTAGACCGTTAATTTAATTGCGGCTGCTATATTAAAACCATAAGCTAGTGCATATAGTTTAGAAGCTAGTATACTGCGGGTTACTCGTTTGCACTTAATTAAAGACTAATATAGTATATTTGCGTCCTAATTATGGTCTGTAAGTACAATTACAAAGCCAATTTATAATAATAGGTCCCTATTATTGGTAAAGGAGGCATCCATAAATACCAGTAAGCTAAGGGAACTTAGGTCTAGTAGTACGAATATAAGTCCCCTTACTGCATTATTAATTTGCCACTAAATGCGCTTATTAAGCTGCTTAATATTTTCTTCTTATGGATCTACTACCTAGGCCGCAAAGGACAAATTATAGGCAGATTTGGGTTAACAGACTATAACGATATAGGCGCCTCTTACACGCTATACAACGTATTAGTCCTTTATATTTACGGTCTTATAGGTCTCTCCGCGGGAGCTAGTAAGGTCCATAGGCTTTACTATAACAGGCTTTAGGTTTTAAGCTTAGCGTTCCTAAGTTAGCTTAATTAGGTTACCCTTTTATATAATTAGGCCTCTATTAAACTTAATCGGATTCTACTCAGTTAACTACTCTTACGGCTTTGCTAAGAACTTAACCTTTTATAGTTTAGTTTCTTTAGCGTCCACAAAGGTCTAGTCTACTAGGAATAGGGTATTATCTATTTAAAGTCCAACAATACTAAGGCTATTTAATGGGCTATATAGGAGGTAGGGGTTGTAGGTCAACTATTCTATTTTAAGTTTACTAATATAGTGCTAGTAGTATATCTTAAACTAGTGGTTTCCAGCTTCTAGTACCCCATAAAGAGGTTTTACGACCCATAAAATTATTCCTAGTTATAGGTTAAGCTTACGGAGTAGTTGTATAAAGATATCCCTACTTAGGTAGGTATTCGACTATACGTAGGCTTATAAGATATCCCATAAATAAAGGGCTATAGGTTTAGTTTGCTGTAGTCCAGGCGTAAGTATAAGTATAATCCGTTAACTAACTCGTTAAATTATAGGCGATTGCGTAAGAACTAGGTCCTTTCCCTAGTCGTTATAAGCTTATATAATAAGCCTTAATTTCTTAAAAGCTTTATTAGTACTAGGGTGCTTAATCTCGTTAATAAAGCGTAAGTTAAATATACGGACGCCTTACGGAATATCTTTTTCCATTATAACCGCAAAGACGCCCTTTTTAAATAGTCTATTAATCTCTTTACGCCGTAAGTCCGTAAAAGGGGTTTCCTATACTAGGACTAATATATCCGCAGGCAGAGATTATCTTGCGGATATGCCTGCGGAGGTTAGGTAATTCTTTATTGCGGGGTTCTTAGTTACGGGATACTTTCGGAGGCGTCCTTAGCCACGCTTTATAGTAGGTTTAGCGGGTTTAGTAAGTTCCTAGGGGACTTCTAAGGTAGGTAGGGGTACTTCTAGTTCGTCTAGTTCGGCAGGTGCTTCTAGTTTGTCTGGTTTAACGTCATAGGTATTTTCGGATTAAAAGTAGGGTTTTACAGACGTACTTCTAAAGCTAGTTAGCCCACTAGGAAGCTATACGCAGCACGTCTTGTTTTCTACGGCTAGTAGGCAATAGGGTCTATTCCAGCTACCGCTTTTACGCTATATAAGGACTTTAGAGTTAAGCGGGAGGTTATATACTAAGGTTATATTAGGTCCGTTACGGTAGTGCAGGGCGTTATTAACAGTTTGTTTAGCCCGTAATTTAACTATTTCGGCCATTACCTTCCGTAGTACAGCTACTTGTTCTATAATAGATAGGGCAGAAGGGCCTAGGTTGCTTATCCTTAGGTAAACTCCGTAAACCAAGAGGGTGGGTACTAATCCGTTAAGGCCAGCGGTGTTATTAACGGCTTTTACGGCCATCTATAAAGCTAGTTCCTTTTAAATGTCCTTACAGTCGTCTATAATAATCTAATAAGCTCTCCGTAGAGCTAGGTAAGCTTACTTAATAAGCCTAACGGACTAGTACGCCTTAACTAGAACGGCTTTTATTAAAATAGCCATGGCCGTAGCATACTGTTAGAATTCTTTGCTAATAAAGTTCCTACCGGCGTTATAGGTAATATACTCAGAAGGTCCAACGTATATATTAATCCAATAGGTCTATAAAATGTCCCAAGTATATTTTGTGGATATATTTTGCAACTAACGGGCGGCTTAATAGTGGGTTGCCTTGTCAATTATATATAATACTAGGCTGCCGTTAATATACATAATGTCTACGTATACTAAGTAGTTAAAGTTAAGGTCCTTATAAAGGGTGAACTTAAATCGGCTTAGGGAACGTCTATATTTCTAGTAAAAGGAGCAGTATTTAGTTAGGTGGTTAATTACCTTCCTATTAACATTGTTATATCCAGAGCGTTTAAGGACTCTATATAGCTTTTCGGCTAACGGGTAGCCGAAACAGCAGTATAGGCGGTGGATTTTAGTACTGGTAAGGTAGCACGGGTTATAGTCAAAAGATTCCTAAATATAGGTCTGTAGAGTCTCTCCCTATATAAGGAATGGGTGTCTAAATCGTCGTATAATTGGCAGGGTAATATACTTGCTTCCTAGGGCAGTTATAGGGCCAATTAGGGTGTCCGTAACATTATTATAGTATACCTATAACCTATCTATATCTACAAAACAGAGTAGGAAGGGGGTATCCGCTTTTACTACGTGGAAGTTAACTAGGCCAATTAAAGTCTTAACTTTAACTAATCCAATTAATGCGGTTAAGCCGATGCCGAATTAAACGTTTACGGCCCCAGTTTACGTAATATTAATGTCCGTATTATCATTTATGGTGGTCCTATATACGAGGTATTATCCATAGCCTACGGTAGACTTCTTAGAGGTACCTATATCGATTATAACGCCGTAGAATTCTTTAGGGGTATAGCGTTCTATAGTAATATATGCAAATGGGTCCTGCTTATAATCTATAACATTTATAATAGGGGTACTTACGGAATAGTTTTTAGGCGTAACTAAGTGTATAAAGGAACGGTCGGCTAATACGGTCATAATATTAAAGGCTTAGCTATCCGTAAAAGGTCTAAAAGTAGTTAGGAATATCTCTAAGGTCTCTTATTCCTAAGCGTCTAAGTTAAAGTTAATTATAAGGGCTTCTATTAACTTATTAGGGGGCTC
>Ga0307515_10017725_pt1 | contig 12946 bp, 10 predicted proteins | sample 17_EM_MG_FD_194513 | JGI IMG/M metagenome (GOLD analysis project Ga0307515, IMG submission 194513) | Populus trichocarpa ectomycorrhiza microbial communities from riparian zone in the Pacific Northwest, United States - 17_EM | ecosystem: Host-associated > Plants > Roots > Unclassified | place...
GGTCAGCCCAGCCGGGCCGTGGATTCGCGGACGACCAGCCGAATCGCCAATTCCATCCGCGGCGCGGCCGGTGCTTTCCCGTCGGCGGGTCGGGCATCGCCAACAGATCCAGAGCGGCCGCCAAGGCCTCGCCGAAGTCGAAATCGCTCGACTTGATCAGCGCCGGGTCGGCCGGGATGCCGGCCTCCTCCAGCGCGGCGCGGTAGCCGTGCAGGCGCGCCGAGCCCGCGACGGAGTGTGGCCGGCCGGCCAGCATGCCGATGAAATATTGCTTCGGTCGGCCGGGTGTTCGGGGAGTGGGGTGGTTCGATCGTGCACCGTCGCATTCTGGTTACCGGCGCGCGCCGCGGCATTGGTGCGGCGATCGCCGTCGGCCTGGCCGGGGCTGACCGGACGCTGCTGTTGCATCACCTCGCCGCGCCCGACGAGGCCGAACGGGTGGCCCGGGAATGCCGGGGCCGGGGTGCGCTGGCCGAGACGCTCGAGGCCGACCTGACCGACCCGGCCGCGGTGCGGGAGTTGGCCGAGCGGGCCGGCGCGGTGGACATTCTGTCAACAACGCGGCGAGACCCTCCAACGTGGACATTGGGCGGCTGCCGCTGGCCGATTGGGCGGCGACGTTCGCGGTCAACGTGACCGCGCCGATGTTGTTGGCGCAGGCGCTGAGTGCCGGAATGGCGGTGCGGGGCTGGGGCCGGATCGTCAACGTGGTGTCGGTGACCGTCCGGCTGGGCGGCCCGTCCGGCCCCGCGTACGTGTCTAGCAAGGCCGCGTTGATCGGCCTGACCCGGTCGCTCGCCGGCGCGCTGTGCCCCGCCGGTGTCACGGTCAACGCGCTGTCCCCCGGCGCCGTGCTGACCGAAGGCGAACGGGAACTTGCCGGCGGGCAGGATCCCGCCGAGGCGCACGCCGGGATCCTCGGCGCCCAAGCTATCCCCCGCCACCTGGTCCCGGCTGACCTAGTGGCGGCGGTGCGGTTCATGGTCTCCGACGGGGCGTCGGCCTTCACCGGGCAAGTGCTCGAGGTGGGCGGCGGCCTGATCTACCGATAAAGGCCGCCGGAGCGATCGAGCTACGGGTGCTCGGCCGGTCCGGGTTTGCGGGCGATCCCGGCGAGCATGCGGATCTCGTGATGGTCTCCGGTGTCGGCGATCGGCCCGGGCTGCCATTGGGAGACCCAGACCAGGCCGGGTTCGATCAGGTCGAGGCCGTCGAGGAATTCGGCGATCCGCGAACGGCTGCGCAGTCCCCCGCTGGGCGCGGTGGTGCGCTGGTACACCCGCGCGATGGTGTCGCCCCGGTCGTCGTCGAAGGCTTCGTCGGCGGGGTGGGACAGGACCACATAGCTGCCGGCGGCGAGCGCCGCCCGCAGGTAGGCGACGGCAGGATAGGCCTCGTCGTCGACGAAGTGCAGCATCGAGACCATGAGTAGCCCGACGGGCCGGCTCAGGTCGAGCGTGCTGCGCACGTTGTCGTGGCTGAGGATTGCCTCGGGGTGGCGCAGGTCGGCGCGGATCGCCGCCGCGTTCGGGTTGTCGCGCAGCAGGGTGACGCTGTGCGCGACGGCCACCGGGTCGGTGTCGACGTAGACCACGCGGGCGGCGGGCTGGGCGTCGGCGATCACCTCGTGGATGTTGCCCACCGTCGGGATGCCGGAGCCGATGTCGAGGAACTGGCGGATGCCCTGAGCCAGCAGGTACCGGACGGCGTTGGCGAGGAACGCCCGGTTGGCGCGGGCGATGGCCCGCGCGTTCGGTAGGGCGGCCAGTACCTGTTCGGCGGCGGCTCGGTCGGCGGCGAAGTTGTGGTTCCCGCCGAGGTAGTAGTCGTACATGCGGGCGGGGCTCGGCGTGTCGACGTCGACGCCGTAGGACCAGTCTCCGGTCGTCATGCGTAAGTTCTAGCATCCCGCGGCCGTGGCGGTCACCGCAGAGGTGGGCCCGCAGAGCCGGAGAAACCCGACATGGCGGGACATTTGTCCCTAGCCGCGCCGGGATCGGGGCCCTACGGTGGCGTCGAGGAATTTCGCCGATCGGGTTCCTCTGTGGTTTCCCGGAATGTGTCAGCGAGGAGCGACGATTCACCATGAGCGAACCGGAAAAGTGGGAGCTGACCGTCGCACGGCCGGACGGGATGGTGGGTGTCACGCTGGTCCTGGCGATTTCCGGAAACGCGGTGACCGGCACCAGCACCCGGTCTGACGGCCTGACGACGGACATCTTGAACGGTGTTTTCGACGGCGCGACGCTGTCGTACGACATCGAGATTCAGGAACCGATTTTCGCGAAGCTGCATTTCAATCTGGCCGTTTCGGGCGACACGATGGCCGGCACGTTCACCTCGGCGCAGGTCGGTGACGGACAGGCGACCGGAAGGCGCATCTGAGCGGCGTACGCGGGCAGGGCTTGCCGCATCTCGATTGTGACCGGTGGGCGGCTTTCCGCCCACCGGTCAGCGTCGCTCGCCCACAGGGTGGTCGCACGGTCCTGGTCGAGTTTCCGCGGTTGTTACGCGCGCGAGTTTGTCAGGCGCGCGGGTCGAAGGGGATGCCGCTGGGCTTGGCGGCGGCCAGGAGGTCCGCGAACCGTCCGTCAGTGATCTTGATCGTTGCCGAGCCGAAGTCGGCGTTCATCAATTTGTCGCGCAGAGCGATACTGGGCCAGCCGTTCCAGTCGACAATCGGCGGGTAACGCCAGTCGTGGTAATGATTTTCCGGCGGCTCGTCGTTGGCGTTGGCGAGCCGGAAGAAGTGCGTGTTGCAGCAACCGTCCTTGTTGTAGACGGACTTGGGGTGCGTCCCGTCGAAGCGGACCTGCGAACGCGGAAAGATCTGCACACCGCTGTGCACGGTGTTCGACACGTATTCCACCTGGTTGGTGCTCTGGTCCACCCAGGAGATCACGTGCTCGAAGTCGTGCCGGTGGCCGCAGCACCCGTTGAGAGTCTGGTCCTTCTCGAAGTAGCTGGCGTAGACGATCGCGCACCAGCCGTTGTTGCACTTGGATCGGGCGTAGGTCTGCGAGTTGTCGAGATCCGACTGGTCGCGGCAGCTGCCGTTGACCGCGCCCGTGGTATTGAGCCCAGGATTGAGGGTGCCGTCGGGACCGATGGCAGGCGTGGCATAGCAACCGTCGGTGTCGTAGTCGTAGGCCGGCGAGAACGTCTGCTCGTATCCGCCGGCGTTCTGCGGCAGGTTGTGCGGCGGGTCCGCGAACGCGGCCGTCGCGGAAGCCAGAACCAGGAGGGTGGCGACACCGGCCACCACGCCGAACCTCGCGCGTCCCCGCTTGAAATGCCCCACCGCGCTCGGCGCGGGTGGTCTCCCGTCTTGCATGGGTTCACCTTTCTCGTCAGAAACGTGCCTGCGTCTGCCTCGCAGCCCCATCCCGCGCAGCGAATCGCACTGAATTCTGGCATGCCGATCGACGCTTGACGATAGATGTCCGAGAAGATCCGGCGCCCGGACGATGAACACCGGGGCATGCTCAGCCATCCAGCACGAAGCGGGCCGGTGTGGCCGGAGGTTGTCCGGCCGCACCGGCCCGCTGGTGTTACCCCAGACGCCGGTCAGGAGATGGGTACCTCTTGGACCGCTTTCTTGGTACCCGACGCGTCGAACTTGAACGCCCACACCTTGATCAGGCTCGGGTCCAACTCGCCGGTCGAGGTGAACTTGTACTCGTTCGCGATGCCCTTGTAATCAACCGTCGACAGATACGTGTTCATCTTCTCCGGCGTGTTGTTACCCGCATCCAACCCCGCCAGGAACATGTTGCCCGCATCGAACGCCACATCCGAATACGTACCCGCGTCAGCGTTCCACTTCGCCTTGTAATCGGCCAGGAACGTCCCACCCGCCTTCTCCGGCGGGGAACACGGACACGTCACGATCGTGCCCTCCGCCGCCGCGTTACCCGCCGCCTTCGCCAACCCCGGGTCACCCATACCATCCCCGCCGACCAGCGTGCCCTTCCAGTTCGCCGCCGTCAGCTGCTTACGGATCAACCCACCATTCTGGTAATAACCGCCGTAGAACAACACCGTCGCACCACTGGACACCACCTTCTGCACCGTCGCCGAGAAGTCCGTCTGCTTCCCATCGGCCTCGGTCTTATCCGTGCCCACCACCGCACTACCCAACGTCTTCTTCACCACATCAGCCAGACCCGCACCGTACGCCGACTGATCATCCGCCACGAAAACCTTGCTGGCCTTCAAAACACTCTTGATGTAGTTCGCCGCACCCGGACCCTGCGCACCGTCGTTGGCCACCGCCCGATGGAACACCTTCCACCCGTTCGCCGACAACGACACCCGCGTCGCCGACGGCGTCACCGTCGGCACCCCCGCCGCCTCGAAAATCGGATCAGCCGCCTCCGACTCACCCGAGAACGGCGGACCCAAAACACCCAAAATCTTCTTATCCGCCACCAACTGACGCGCCACACCCGGCGCCACCGCCGGATCACCCTGCGAATCGAACTTCGCCACCGTGATGCAATCCGAACCCTTCTTCGTGTTGTACTGATCCACAGCCAACTCGAAACCATGCTCGATATTCACACCCAGGTTCGCCGACGAACCCGTCAACGCACCGAAGAACGCCAACTTATAACCACAGTTCGAACCACTCGCCGCATCACCACTGCTATCGCTGTTACAAGCGGCAGCACCGGCGATCAAACCGAGCACCGCCACCCCACCGACAACTCGCGCAACAACCTGCTTCAAGACTGAAACCCCCTCTATCTGACCCGCGGACCCGCAACCGGACCACGGGAGCCAAATTGACACCGGTCACCGGGCGCCGACGATCATGTCCTCCGCCCGCAGGGTGCGCAAGTGCGACAGCCAGATCGGCACGTTTCGAATCCGACTCGTTGCCGGGGCAGCCGCCCCATCGATGGGAGCGCACCTGCCACATACCCGGTCAGCGGCTTCACAGGCACGCTGCGCAATGTGCCGATGTACTCGCCGGCCGGGTCCGTTCGGGCAACGCCGACGACTTGGCCGGGCTCGTCGAGGATGGACGGTGCGTCGCTCGCCGCCCGACTGCAGAACACGCCGGGCCCGCCAACCACTGTGGTTGGCGGGCCCGGCTCGCCCTGGACGAGGAACGCACTTATCCGATGGTGCTGGTCCGAACCAGCCTCACGCATTCGGGAAAGGGCGGCGCCGTCAGGGGAAACTGACCTGGTAGACGGGAACCGTTGCCGTGCCCTGCGCCGGGCCGCCGGTGTTGTTGACGACGTGGTCGATCGTGCCGTTGCCGCCGAGCGACACCGTGAGCAGGTCGTGCAGTTTGACACCGGAGTTCACCGGCACCTCGAAACCGTTGTTCGAGTGAATGGACGGGTCCACATTGAAGTAGCAGTAGCTGCCCAACGCCCACGCCTCGTGGCTGGTCACCGAGTCGGCGACCTTGTAGGCGGCGTACCCGTTAATCCCGCTGCGCCAGGCCGACTGCGACGGCGGGTCGTACGGCTGCTCGTTCTGCAGGAAGTACGTCCGGCCGCCGTTGCCGTTCCACATCACCTCGTACTTCTGGTAGTGCTCGACGAAGAGTCCGTACGCCGTCACGTTCTGCCCGTTCACGATGAGGCCCGTGTCGGCGGTGTTCGCGGTCCAGCCGACGCCGGTGCCGTGGTCGGCCCGCCACGCCCAGATGTGGTCGATGATCGTGTTGTTGCTGTTGACCAGCAGGCTGTTGACGGCCTTGCCGACGCCCGCGCCGCCGACCCGGAAGAACACGTCCTGGATCGTGGTCGGGTTGCCCGCGTGGCTCGCGGACGAGCCGTTCGGGCCGACGACGAGCAGGTTCGCCGAGTTCGTGGTGCCCGCGTCGAAGAGCAGGCCGGAGATCTTCACCCCGTCCACGTCGGCCACCTGCATCGCGGTGACGCCGTTGTCCGGGATGATGGTCGCGTAGCCGAGGCCGTAGACAACCGTGTTCGCCCGGGTCACGTTGATCGTCTGGTCGACGTGGTAGACGCCGGGCTGGAAGATCAGGTTGAGGCCCTGGGCGAGGGCGGCGTTGATCGTCGCGGCCGAGTCACCGGGCTTGGCGACGTAGAACTGCGACAGCGGGAGGCTCGTTCCGGGCGTGTTGCCGTTCGCCCAGGTCACGCCCGCCGCATTCGACTGCAGATTGGGTACGAAGACCGCGTAGTCGTTTCCGGTGCGGTACAGGTACGGCTTCTCCCGGATCACCGGCGTGGTCGCGATGGTGGTGTACGGGGGGCTGGGGAAGCTCTGCGCGGGTGCGCCGGTCACGCCGACGAACGTCTGGTTCCACACCGCGTTGTTGTTCGACCCGATCTGGCTGTTGCGGGTGAACCACTGCTGCTGGGAGTACTGCTGCTCCTGGCCGCTGATCCGGCTGTCGGCGAGGTAGCCGCCGGAGGCCCAGCCGAACCCGTTGGGGGCGAGGTTGAGGTCGCCGTGCACGTCCATCCGGCGGAACGGCGCGGCCTGCGACACCGCCCAGCGGTCGGCGCCCGAGACCGGGTAGAGCGACAGGTTCTCCACCGATCGCCAGAAGTTCTGGGTCGCGTTGCCGGCCAGCCAGCCGGCGTCGACGGTGATGTCGCCGTTGATCCGGGTGTCGTCGGGGTTCTGCCCGAGGCCGACCACCGAGGTGTAGAAGCCGACCTGGATGTTCAATCCGTTGTAGGTGCCCGGCTGGAACGCGAGCACGTAGCGCTGCGTGCCGAACTGGTTCGACTCTTGCTGGGTGAAGATCGCGTCGGCCTGGCTCTGGATGGTGGCGGCCGGCATGCTCGGGTCGAAGACGATCACGTTGCTGCCCAGGCTCCCGCCGCCCGGCACGGTGCTGCCGCTGCCGCCGAAGACCTTGAACTCCCACAGGGAGTAGCCGTAGGCGGTGGTGCGCTGGGTGCCGTACATCCGGATGAAGCGCCCGGTGCCCGTGACGCTCACCGACTGGTCGCCGCCGGCGCCGCTCGTCGTCGAGTAGATGGAGGTCCAGGTCGTGGCGTCGTCGGACACCTGGATCTGGAACGCCTTGCCGGCGGCGGTTTCCCAGACCAGCTCGACCCGGCTGATCGCGGCGCTGGTGCCGAGGTCGACCTGCAGCCACTGCGGGTCGCTGAAGGTCGACGACCAGCGCGTACCGGTGTTGCCGTCGACTGCGGCGCTCGCCGCGAAGCTGGCACCCTCCACACTGGAGGCGGTGGCAGTCTTGCCTTGGGACAGCAGGGTCTCCGCGGCAGTCGCACCGGTGCTGGTGATCGCGGCGAACCCGGCCACGACCGCGGCGATGAGGCCGACGATCGCGCCGAGTCGCCCGGGGGAGCGTCTCCGCAGAGGCGCGGATCCAGTGGGGATGTTCATCACTTCTCCTTGAACAGGGAACTGCGAGGGGGACGCCCGCATTCGTCGGGGAAGCGGTTCTCCACGGTCCGGGGAGAGCGCTCCCCCGTCCACGACGCTATGGATCGACGGGGCTGGCTGTCTAGATTTCGACACGGTTCCGGAACAAGCCGATAACCTTCGGGTGCTTGTGGATTTCACATTCCCTCAACCGTGGAACGATCGGGCAGATGCGCAGGTCAGGGGCGTGGAGTGGGTGCCGATCGGGGCCTGAGACAGGCCCAACCGGGCCTAATAACAGTTTCCTCGGAACCGGTTCCGGCACGCACCAGCAGAAACCCTTTATCTGCATACAGTGGACATATAGCTTGGAGAAGCGCTTCCTTCCGTACGATGAGAGTGGTGTTGTTTCCCCGGGAAGTGCGCCGGAGACAGAACGCCGATATCAAGTCGTTGACCGGCAAACCGGAAAGGTCGGACTACAAGCGTGAGGATTCTTCTCCGGGCCATGCTCGTCGGCACGCTGGGACTGGCGGGCTGCTCCACCACGGCCTCCGAGCCGGCCGCCTCGCCGGCCGTCGCCACCACGAGCCAGTTCGGCGGCACCGACCGGGCCTGGATCGAGCTCAATATCGCCATGGACGAGGAGCTGCTGCCCCTGCTCGAGCTGGTGCCACAGCGCGGCGGCCCCGACGTGCGGGCCGTGGCGGCCGAGGTCAACTCGTTCACCACCGCCGAGCTCAGCACGCTGCGGGGGCTGCACGACCAGGCCGGGCTGCCCACGGCGAACCCGCACAAGGGCATGTCGATGCCCGGCATGGTCACCCCCGAGCAGGTGAGCAAGGCCGCCGCTCTGACCGGAGAGAATTTCGACGCGCTGGTGGTCAAGACGGTCGAGGATCACCTGAAGCAGGGCGAGAGTCTCGCCGCGAGCGAGACGAAATCGGGTGCCGAACCCCGGACCCGCGCGCTGGCGGCGGAGGTCCTCCGCACCCACCAAGCCGCCCGCTCGACCATCGCACGTATGTCGTGAATGGACGACGGGTGCCGCCGCCGTGGACCGGCGGCGGCACCCGGGTTCAGCTCAGGGCCGTCCGTCCGCGCCGCACTTGACGATGATGCGGATGCAGTCGGTCACCCGCCGGGCCATCTCGTCGGCCGGCCACGCGTTGAAGAAATCGCCGTGCATCGTGTAGCCAGGCCCGGAGGCGAGTCGGAAGCCGGCCGGGTTGCCGGTCACCGGGTAGCGCATGACCTGCCGCAGCTTCGGCACCACCACGGGGTGGCTGGCCGGGCACGCGTTGCCCACCGGGTAGGCCATGTGGCTCTTGTGATCCGCCGAGTCCAGGTTCCGGCCGTCCCAGCAGTGCGGGAAATCGAGGTACGACTCCAGCATCGAGCCGGCCGGGCAGGTGACGAAGTCGGTCGACGGGTTGACCTCGCCCGCGCCCAGGCAGGACCAGCGCGCGATGGTGTTGTCGCCCGGCCCGGTCGCCTTCGCGTTGCCGGCCACGATCCGCAGGCCCACCGGGAACGGCTGGGTCTGCGCGATGAGCGCGTCGCTGACGCCTTCGCCGAGGTAGTAGAAGACGCCCGTGGTCGGCTCGACCGGCACGTTGTTGTTGTAGAACGTGGGGATCCAGTAGGCCGACTTGTCGATCGACGGATTGCAGTTGCTGTTCGCGTTCATCAAGTCATTGACCGTGCTGAACGCGTTGGTCACCTCGCTGCCGAAGAAGCTGTGCATATGCGAGGCGCCCGGCAGGTTGGGGAAGACGATCGGGTCGTCCGGCAGCCGGTGGCTGGCCGGGCAGTCGGCCAGGAACTCGGCGACCCGCACGGCGCCCGGCGGGATGGTCGGCGTCGTCGTGGCGCCGCTGCCGAACACCTGGAATTCGTTGAGCGAGACACCCCACTGGGTGGCCCGGGCGGTGGTCTCGAGCCGCACGAACCGGCCGGTGCCGCTCGCGGTGAGCGTCTGCCGGCCGCCGGCCCCGGCGGTGGTCGAGTAGATCGAGGTCCAGGTGCCGCCGTCGGCCGAGGTCTTGATGCTGAAGCTGGTCGCGTACGCCGCCTCCCAGTCCAGCAGGACCGAGGTGATCGTGGCGCTCGTGCCCAGGTCGACCTGCAACCATTGGGGGTCGCTGAAGGAGCTGGACCAGCGGGTGCCGAAGTTGCCGTCGACGGCGTTGGCGGCGGAGAAGGCGGCGGATTCGGCGGACGAGGCGGTGGCCGTCTTGCCCTGGGAGATCAGCGTGTCAGCCGCGTTGGCGCCGGTCGAAACGCCCAAGAGGTAGGCGGTGGCCAGCAAAGCGGCGGCGGCGCTGGCGGCGAGGGTGAGTGGACGTCTTTTCATCGAACACGATCCCTTCCGTGACTCACTGGTAGACGTGGACGTAGTCCACGAGCATCTGGGACGGGAACGGTGTGGTGGCGTCAACCGGTCCGGGGAAGTCCCCGCCGACGGCCAGGTTGAGGATGATGTAGAAGGGGTGGTCGAAGATCCACGGGCCGCGGGTGGCTTCCACGGTTTCCTTGCTGGCGAAGAACACCTGCTGGTTGTCGACGAAGTAGGTGATGCCCTTGCTGTCCCACTGGGCGGCCCAGACGTGGTAGTCGTTGGCGAAGTCGCCGCCGCCGGGCAGGTTGTACTTCAGGCCGTATCCGCCGGCGCCGTTGTAGGCGGGGGCGTGCAGGGTGGAGTAGCTCTCGGCGGTGTTACGGCCGAGGACCTCCATGATGTCGACCTCGCCGTTGTAGGGCCACGGGCGGCCGGTGAGGAAGTCGGCACCCATCATCCAGAACGCCGGCCACAGGCCGTTGCCCTTCGGTACCTTGATCCGGGCCTCGACGCGGCCGTACTGGAAGGTGAACTTGCCGCCGGTGTTCATCCGGTGCGAGGTGTAGTCACGGCCGCCGACGGTCTCTTTGCGGGCCGACATGACCAGGTGGCCGCCGCCGTCCATCGCGGCGTTGTCGTTGTTGGTGTAGTACTGCACCTCACCGTTCTGGCCGGTGCCCGGGTCGATGGTCCACTTGGCCGCGTCCGGCTTGCTGCCCGATGCGCCGTTGAACTCGTCGGAGAAGACCAGCCGGGTGGCCGGGAACGTCGGGTCGGCCGGCTTGGCCGGCGGGTCCTGCGGTGCGCCACCGGTGCCGTAGACACTGAACTCCCACAATGAGTAGCCGTACGTGCCGCTGCGGGCGGTGCCGTACATCCGCACGTAGCGGCCCGAACCGGTGGCGTTGATGACGTCCTTGAAGCCGTCACCGGTGGTGGTCGAGTAGATCGTGTTCCAGTTCACCGCGTCGCCGGAGACCTGGATCTGATACGCCGTGGCGTACGCCGGGTCCCACTGCAGGACGACCTGGCTGACCTGGGCCGTCGCGCCCAGGTCGACGTAGATCCAGCCCGGGTCCACCCAGCCGGTGGTCGGGCTGGTGGCCCAGCGGCTGGCGGGGTCGTTGTCAAAGGCCTTGTTGGCGGTGCACGGATTGCACTGTGCGTCGTTCTGCTCCGAGGACGCCGTCGGCGGCTTGTTGTAGGAGAGCAGCCGGCTGGTGCCGTTGCTCGCCGGCGGCGTCGTCGGGGTGGTGGTGCCGCCGGCAAAGACCTGGAATTCCCAGAACGAGTAGCCGTACAACTCGAGGGCCCGCTGGGTCAGGTTGATCCGGACGAAACGGGTGGTACCGGCGACGGCGATGCTCTGCTGGCCACCGGCGCCGGTGGTGGTCGCGTACGCCTGGGTGTAGGTGCCGCCGTCGGTGGAGAACTGGATGGTGAACGCCTTCGCGTACGCGCCCTCCCAGTTGATCGCGATTCGGCTCACCGCGGTCGGTGCGCCGAGGTCCACCTGGAACCATTGGCTCGCGGCGAACGCGCTGGACCAGCGGGTGCCGTTGTCACCGTCGACGGCGGCCGTGGCCGGGGTGCCGGTCCACTCCACCGAGGAGGCGGTGACCGGCTTGTTCTGCGAGACCACCACCTCGGCCGCGTCGGCGCGCGGGCCCGTGGCGACGAGGAACGCGGCGAGCAGGCCGAACAATCCGGCCGTGAGTACGAGTAACCGGGCCGGCGACAGCCGTCTTCTGCTACCGCCTAACCCGTCCAGGACTGGGGATGCCATGGCGGACTCCTTGGAAATGTTTCCGAGCGATTACCCGTCGGGGATCGGGGTGTGAAAGCGCTCTTCGATACGACACTGTGAACCCGGTCATATGGGCCTGTCAATGCCTGGTAGAGGCTCGGGAAGCGCTTCCTCAACGCGGGCCCTGGTCGACGCCGGTTCCGGAACCTGCGGCGGCCGGGCTGACCACCGACCTAATCGGCCGACCCGAAACGATCCACCAATCCGACGACCCGCTCGGCCGCCGGATCCTCCGGGGCGAGGAACCGGACCACCTCGGCCAGCTCGGCGAGGCCACCCGGGAACCGCTGGCAGGTCCGCACCATCGCGACGGCGTCCAGCCGGGCGGCCGGCTGGCGCGGCACGGCCGAGGAGACCTCCCGCCGCATCAACGACATGATTTCGTCTCGGCCGGCCGGGCGGAGGAACTCGTCGATCTCCACCAAGGCGTCGACCAGTTGCCGCAGCCCGGCGAGGTTCGCGCCGCCGGAGTGGCGCCGCACCGCCCAGCCCGGTTCCGGACCGGGCCGCTGCAGAAGCTGGCCCTCGTCGCCGATCGCAGTCCTGTACCACATGTAGGTGGGGGTCTGCCGGGTCAGGGCGCGGGCCCGGAGCTCCCCGAACCGGCGGCGCAGCTCGCCGATGAGCCGGTCCGGCTCCGGCGGCCACCGGGTGCCGAGCGCGGCCAGCAGCTCGTGGGTGAACAGCCCGGTCCGGGCGGCGTCCAGGTTGACCGCCGCCTCGCCGAACGCGGCGGCGAAGAGCACGTCGATGTCCCGGCCGGCCACCGTCGACCCGGCGGCGAACTCGTCGCGTTCCGGCGGCCTCCGCTGGGCACGCTGCGCCAGATGGCTCAGGCAGGCGTCGACGAGCCAGAACTGCCGGTCGAAGGGCACCAGGTCGGTCGCGTACGCGGCCACGATCGCATCGAGATCCAGGCTGACCGAGTCGGCCGCGGTCGCGTCGGCATAGTAGACACACCGGCGCCGGCCCGGGTCGAGGTATCCGTGCCCACCCCAGTGCACGTAGAGCTGCCGCTGGGGCTGGGCGGGCAGCTCGCGCAGGAAAACGTCGCGGACCGACGCCCTGGTGGCCGGAAGTCGGCGGATGCCGTCGAACGGTTCGCCGTCGCCCGGGGCCGCAAGGAGAAACACCTGATCGGGTGGCACTCCGCGGTCCAGAAACCACCCGGCGAGCCGGACCGCGTCGTCGACGGGACCGGCCAGCGCCCACCGCGGGCCAGCATCATAACGGTCAATGCCGATCAATACCACAACGCAATTACGTGGTTCGATTTGATGATCGTACGAAAGAGGTAAAACGTCGGCCGATCGAGACGTTGCCGGACCGCCCGGCATCAGCTAAGCCAGGAAATCATGATCGCATGACGGCCAATAATTGAGGGCCGTTGACCGATTGCGTTCCGACACGTTCATGTAATTAGTATGCCTCAATGCAGACAGCACGGGCCGGGGCCGGCCGTGTGC
>Ga0307515_10017726_pt1 | contig 12945 bp, 9 predicted proteins | sample 17_EM_MG_FD_194513 | JGI IMG/M metagenome (GOLD analysis project Ga0307515, IMG submission 194513) | Populus trichocarpa ectomycorrhiza microbial communities from riparian zone in the Pacific Northwest, United States - 17_EM | ecosystem: Host-associated > Plants > Roots > Unclassified | place...
AATGCGGCATTTGGCAGCTAAATGCTAGGAAATGCTAGAAATGCTAGAAAATGCTAAAATGGCAGAAAAGTAAAATTAAATGCTGGTAAATTTTTTCCTAACGTATATATATTAGTTCTAGGGCATATTATACTGTAGATTTAATTAGGAGTGGTTATTTCTTTATTAAGTAAGTGGTGGGCGTATTCTACTGCTATAGCGGCTTTAGTTAATCATCGTCTTTAGAGATATTTAATAGTAACTAAGAAATAGTAGCCTTAAGATTTATAGATAATATAAACCTAATTATATAGGGAGATATAGCAGCAGAAAGCTACGCTAGGCTAAACTAGGTATATAATAAGTGTATTATATAAGTAAAATAATATAGCATTAAATTTATAATAGATAAATTGTAACGGAATCCCCCGGAAGGTACATATTAGATAAGACAGTAGGAGGTTTTATCTATATCCCATCTATGTTCCATCTACGTCCTAGGAGACACGGTCAGACAGATAAGGGGCGAAGGGTTTTGCTAGCGTCTTAGAAGGATTATATAAGGAGCTGGTTCTCCTCCAGAGAAGAACTAGCGATTAGTCTCTGAATAGAAGAGGTTAAAAAGCATTTGTCCTTTATATGTGGAGATCGTTCTACCTTAACTTATCTTCTACTTACCTGTGACTCTTATTCTACACTGTCGATTAGATAATTATACGTTCCGGTCAGACTGGCCTCTTATATAAATACTAGCTTATCTACTTTATAAGAAAAAGAAAGGTAAATAATAACCTAGTATTAATGGTGAGTATCTAGAGCCGTAAAGTAAAACTAGAAACTACCCTTAAGGTCCTAGAGGTTTAGGTAAACGCTAAACTAAACTAGAACGCGTATATTATATAAGTAACTTATAGAGGAGTAGCGGCTTTTATAGCGGTATTATAAATTACAGTCTTAACCTAAAGACTCTTATTTAAACGCATACAACTACTATATATAGTAGTAGTAAGGCTAGTAATGCTATATAGCGCCTAGATCTAGGGTATAAAACTAAACAGTAAACTATTAGAAAAAAGCTCCCTAGCGCCGCTAGAGAAGCTATAAAATTAATGCCTATATAGGATTATAGGGGCCTATAAAAGGATATTATATACCGCACTAAAACGTAAATTGCTCCATCGATATATCATTCTCATTCTACGTTACATTACATCTAGGTTCATAAAAGCTACGTCAACAATCGTAGTACCATTAATCCTTCCCAAAATTCCTTCCCCAGAACGCCACGATTTTGCTTCCTAAACTCCCTATACCATACACTTCGTTCAACGAAGACCAATATGTTCTCGATAATATCCGTACCGTAATCCTAAACACCGTGGTGTAACTTGGTCAGGTGGGTATATTGGGGCTTTCCAAGTATTGGTTTACGGTTCCCGTGTTCCCAAACCCATTTACATCCTTTACTATCATTTTTTCTTTAAACTTGGCTCATATTCGGCCCCCGGATTCCACCACGTATATTGACGTTACCTCGGCCACTGAGGAATGAAAAAGCAGTAGACACGGCAAACGCAGCGGAGCCGAACCAGAGGAACGCTGTAGAAGCTTGGGCCTCACGACAACGTTTTTCTGTGTTAGGGGACCCGTTTGTAATGGAGTTACTACGAGTGTATGCCTATCAACATGTCAGTCGAAAAGTAGCGTCATTCTTCCGACGTGCGACATACTCCATTGCTGCAGCTGTGAACATGTAGGTATGCGGCCGTTGCGATAGCGGCGCACAGGAAGAAGATCATATTAAGTAAATCGAGTGTAATGGTGACAACAGGAATCGAAAGTCTCTCTCTGAATGCGGCAGTAAGGAAGTAGGGGAGCGACAACATGCCAAAGACGGATACGAACATGTCGTAGTTGACAATGCTCGGGTTTCCAGCAAAGGCGGTAGCGATCATGTTGCCAATGAGAGCCATTACTATGAGCGAACATAGGAACTACTGCACCGTCAGTGGTGCCGCGCATTCTAGAGATAGCGATGCGACTTACCTCAAAGCTTCGCAGAGCAAGGTTAGCAGCTCGGGAAACCATTTTGTGGGTGCTTTGGAAGTGAAGTGTGAATAGATCTGCAAGTATACGAGAGAGGAGTTGATGGGCGAGTGCAGGTGTTGTTCAAGTAGAAACTATGCGGGTGACGTGCTGTTTTGCGAATTTAATAGGTAAGCGGTAGGTTGCGGAACGCTGCAGAAACAAAGCGATGACATCGGTCGACGTCACAAGCAGCGCAGCCAACGATGTGAAGCCAACGATGTGAAGCTCTAGTCCGCCAGCGCGACCGGATCGAGACTTACCTACTCGTAGTGCAACTTCAACGCAAGCAAATTCTTTGGTTTCGAAATAATGGGAAGATACAAACGGAATGGTTTTTCAGGTAGTTGTTGACTCATATCATGTCGTGTGAGTGGGGTCTGGTCTGGTTTCCCGTCCCACCTTCGTTGGTTTGGCAACCGTCACAAAGACACTCCTGTGCGGGGATCTGATATACGAGTGCCGACCAATCGTCGCTCATCACACCCTATCCTTGGCATTTTTAAGTTCGTAAATGCAGTTGTATATTGCATATCGTACATGTTATCGCCTTGTGTAAATTGAATTGTCATAGGAAGCCCCTGCAGCGGATAGCAAGCCATCAAACACGCCACAGGAGAACAAGAAAACTCCAATCTCCCATTTCATCAGTAAGGCGTTTAAGCGTCTTTATGGCCTTATGATATTGGTTCAGAAAGGAAAAACCGTTGACTGAATTCGAATAATTAGAAATAAAAACACTTCTAAGTAGAAGTGTAACATAATACATTAGGGACCGAGATAAGCAGGGGTAGCAGAAGCACAGGCATCTTGAAGTAGGTGGTAGAATGCTTCTGTGCATATCAGATCCTGCACAGGTTGATCTCACAATGTATACGTCTACAAATTCAAACGATCGACAAAAATTAATTCCCATCTTAGACATCAATAACTAATTAGAATCACTCAGAGGCTCAAGGTTCGTAATGTGCTAAAGATGTTGAGCGAACATCGCGACTAGATCTCCTGGAGCTAGGATTAAGAATGATAATCGCTAATACAATCGCGGTACCCGATTGCTTTAATGTCAATATCATCTAACAATCGCTTTACTTCAAGTCTAGCTCTAATTATCACGCATAGATGCTGAGAGCAATGGTTGTCCTAGAAGGTATTTATTTGATAGTGCGCTCGAGTCTCAGTGCTCACCAAAAAGTTTTATTATCATGGCCGCTGGATTGACCTAAAGGGAAGAACCAATGGTCTACCGAAGTACCCGGAACATGAAAGATGCTCCTGTCCACACTTTTCGTCACGATATATTTCCCTCAGGCACGACCGTAATCTTTGGAGATTTTGAAAGGATTCAAAACCCATGGTTCCAAAAATGGTACGAGTAGTTTTGTAGGTGCTTTTAGGTGATTTTGTAAATCACACCCGTGGGATCCTCGCTGTTATTGGGAAGCTGTTCTGAACGCCGGTGGTCAATATTGAATTCTGGAATAGGTCAGAAGAGCAATAACCGCTGAGCCCACAGCCATGTCAAAGAGCGTCGTACTAACGCATATATTTCTAAAACCTCCCTTCGAAATTCACTGGGATTATCTCTAAGTCGGCTTTTTATTCTTTCTCTCAATGTTTCTACAAACACTTCAAGATTTCCGCAGCTATTTTTACAAGGAGAAAAATTGTCCCGACTCTCAGCCATGCCCTTTGGGAAAGGTATACAATTGGGGGCTTTGAGCAAAAGCTTGCACTTGTATTTTGCCTTTTCCCGATTTCTCTAAATCATTTATAATATGTGGTAATTGATGACAGAGCAACATACCTGGACCCTCCCCCGACGCTACCAGGCTATGCGCGAGGGAATAGGGTACGGGATTGTGGTTTCGTTAGGTTTGGATGATGTTGTCAAGTCGTATGAGACTCGCAAGGGCGCGGCTGTCCTAAGAATAGCGTAGATAGAAGACGTAGACGAGCTTTAGAAGCTTTCGTGATATGGAGTGGTATTTCGTACTCTCGGCCAGGTGTTTTTTGTTGGGCAAGACTGTGCCGGGACAGAATTGAGTGGTGGTATATGTTGGTAGCGTGTATCGTCCAAACTCTAGTTCCTTGTTGCGCAATATGCAAAGCCCCGTTCCAAATTGCAATGCGTTATCACGCTGTTTCTGTAGCAGGAGATCTACAGTGCCATTCTGTCGATGATTGTCGAACATGCAATTGCTACGCAGCGTTTCTGCAGCTCTGTGGGAGGGATTGGCGGCGCATCTATCAGGCGAGCTTTCGTCTACTTGTAGCGATATGGGGAACTTTATTATGCATGGCAAATGTCAGAGGGAGTTTGGGTGGTAAGGCTACCGTCTAAAGGCGAGTTTAGCAGTTGGGAGAAGTGGCCTGTTTAGGTCTCCTGTCATGATATTGAAGTTGGGTGCAGAGTAGCAGGTGGAGGAGATAGGCCCCGTCAGTTCATCGTCATGCAAGGAGGCTGACAGAGTGGTTGTACTTTCTGTCCAAGACCTGTTGGGGCCTCCTGGAGGGGTCTCGAGGTAAGGGTTTAAACCTTGCCCTTAGATGCAGAATGGTAGAATGGAAATAAGAGGGGCAGCTGCTAGATATTCATTAGGTAGATGATTGTGTAAAGTAGTAGCCCCTTCAGAGCAAAGTGAATTAAAGAGCAAAGCCAAATGGCTCTAAGAGAAGAACATTTTCGTAATATATTTCTTTAATAACCTACCCTTTGGCTCTAAAACCCCCTCTTTATTTCAGGAGTTCTCAGTCAAGGCCGCAAATAATTTTTTAAGCAAGCATTTGTAGCTATTTTCAGTGCCTTTGGCAGCCTTCTTGATGTGGGTGATTGGTGGGTAGCTTCATCCCGAAGACCCAACCGGACGTGAACGCCTACGCCGGAAATTCAGCATGCAGCATGTCGACAGCTCTAGCAATCTATTAAGCTCAGGTTCGGCAATGGTCCTCCACCCTGGATGCATACCATGTAAGCTTTCTTGTCAATGACTTTGACGCCGCGCCGCGCCGGGGCTAGACGAGGGTCCATTCCTTTACTAAGTGCGGGTCGCTTGTACTCAGCCTTTTGGCTTCTGATCAGAGATGATTCGTCACAGCAAAGCTCTAGAACCCTAGCTGCCGGATCCCGTCTTGCTGCACGGAAGGAAAACCAGTCAGCTGCTGTTGGGGCCCACCATGCAGGCCTGGTAGCGTTCTGCAAATCGCAAGGCAACGCTCAGTACGAAAGAGCTTGACTTTAGAGGCAGTGGTTCGACTGACGAGTCTTGATGCGCTCCAGCTCCAATGAAATTCGAAACCCGCCTGTAACGCTTTGACGAAGCCATACCCAGTTGATTGAAATTTACCACAGCCGCTCTTTGGTTGATATGAACGCCACGCCTTCACAACGGCTTTGACCACATATAATTGATCGGCAGCCGAGGATAAAGGAATGTTTGGGAGAGGATACACTCCTTGACATCGTCGAATTTGCATACAGGGCGTTTTCAAATGAAGGGGTTTCAATCATGGCAGTCTCTACACCCCACTTCATGCAAAATTGTGCTCCTGTTGAGATAATGGCACAAGCGGTATACTGGAGGTCTTTAAACACAGGTGGGACGGACCGATACACTCAGGAAGAGCTTTGTCAACCGAGGAAGAGCATGGTTTACTTGGCCAACTCCGATTGACCCACCACATCAAGCCGTGGTGTCATTACTAGGCGGCCTCTCCAGCTGAAGCTCCTACGGGAGACTGAATCTGAAATTAAATTCTCTTGGAAAAGAATGCAGGATTGGAAGCGCTTTTCTGGCAACACTCGCAGTTTTTTCTAGACCCCCACGGGACGTATATGCGCTTGTCTGGGTTCTAATAGTCAGGTTGCTCGCGACTGATGGTATTCTGACGATCGAAGTACAGGCACAACAAAAACTGGCTTCAGGGACGGCAACCTTCATCTAAATTACGTTACGCATGGTCTTTGATCATATGGTAAATGAGGAATGTTCGTGGAGGACGCACAGAACGTGGCTACAAGATTTCCGCCGACGGGGCTGGGTCTTGCGTGGCCAGGCGATCGAGCATTGCGCAGCCGGAGATCTTGTGCGAGGCACTCCAGGGGGCGCGTGATTTCCTTTGTTGCAGCGAGGAGCTCCCAGCATAGATAGTTTCATTGTCTCCGCATTACAGGCCGGCCCGGGTTTGGTGGATGGCTGGTTCGACTGCTTCAAGCGAACGATGGCGTACAGGAAAGTATCCTGAAAGAGGAGGTGATTCGGGGACGGCCGCAACCGAGCAAATCCTTGGGGCTGTCCTGCCATATGAGGAGACAGAGGGGTTTTTGGGACCCTGAAGGCGCAGCGCACCCCGGCTACAGACGCTAAGGGGGGTCTCACGACTCTGTTTGATGAGGAGAAGAGGGCGACGGCGAGGATGGATGTCACGATACGCAGGATCGTCGATGTTGATTTGCCCAAACACCCCCCCCCGGAGTACTGTCTCACAGTCGCCCCCCGCCAACAGGCTTTCAATTTGCATGAGTTCATCCCAAATTTGTGCCCTGCTGGACTGGTGTTGGCCTGGCCTTCTCCGCATTTTTCCCATCTGCCCCCAAGCCCCCTGATCCTTGGCTGGGCCGTGCGTACTGCAAGAAGCCTCAAAGGCGTTGAACTCTCTGCGTTTCCAACCTCTGGCCACCTCTGTGATGAGCGTCCTGTCTCGAGGCCTGCTTCCTACAAAGTTGGGATCCCACCCTCGCCCATTACTGGACGAGCCGAAGGAAGTCGCTTTGTTCTCGGGTCGATACTTCTTTACAGAGTAACGTCGAACGAGCCACAGCGCACCTGCCGCGGCTGCGCGTGTTTCCCCACAGGTCTTGCGGACTCGACCCACCCGGCGAACTTTATCAACCTCCAACACACCTCCTCGTGCGTTCGCGACTTTGCGCCCTCGCTCTCCACCACCTCTCCCTCTGTCGCTCGGGATTTAGAGCGACAATGCGCCCTCGTTAATCCTTGGAGTTTCCAGTCCGTCTGGTTAGGATCGACGAGAGAGTCCCCAACGTTTGAACCGTGGCGTTTCCCCACATTCTTTCTTGCCTGGAGTATTACCGCTGATTGCCAGCATTTACGGTCCTATGCCACGATTTATGCCCCAGTGTAAACCGTCTCTTTCTTCCTCCACGATTCTGCGCAATTTGAAAGACTAGGGATAGATTGGTTCAAGAGTTTGGCGCATTATTCGGGCTTCGTTTTTCAGGTATACTGTCGCAGCGGAGCCTCGAGTAACCGTTCAACTCTTGGAATCTGTGGCTCACTATTGGCGTCAGCTTTTTTCTGGAATCAAAATTGTTTCGATACAGTACGAGTACGAGCTTTGGTAATAGAATTGCTCTCGGTAGGTCCGTGCCTCCAGCTCCTCCCAACAACCCTTTGACCTTATCCTCCGCGACGGCATAGGCTGTCGCGCGTATGCCATCTCGACAGGAGGTTTTAGGCGCTGACACTTATAGAAGGTTATCTGCTAGCGATTTAGATAGAGGATTTTGGCTCTCGAGATATCCCGAATTCTTGTATTTGGTAAAAAGTATTCTGTATCTAGGTAAGCAGCTCTCTTTAGAAATCCGATGGAGCTGCAATTGCAGCTACACGAAGCTTGCACTAGCTTTCTTTTCGTACCGCCTTGTGTGATCTCCTAATCGACAGTCTTTTTGTTATGCGATGTGCGCAGATAGATGTTCCTGTGAGCAGCAATGACAAACTGCCCGCGCAGTACCTTACTTTAGCTCAACCGCGTCGCACGTCGTGGCCCGATTGTAATGCTCTTGTATAGAGTGACTGCGCTGCGCATGGGGTCGCTGTAGAGCCTCAATCTCCCGAGTGCGGTGGCATAGGTTGAGCTGCGGTTGGGTGCAGACTGTATATCGATCGGTATCAACAAGCTGCAGGCCCTCCCTATTTTCCACAAGCTTCTCATCCTTCCGACCACTGTCTCTTTAACAAATCCTCTCCCTTTTAAGTCGCCCTGGGAGGCAGAGAGGGCGATTGACTTTGTTGTCGACTAAGAAGTGGGTGCATATAGTAATCCGCAGAGCTCCAAAGCTCCCAGCTCGCACACCCGAATCCGGCCTCACGACAACTCCAGGACGTCCACCACCTCGAAGCCGCGTGACTTTCTACGTCGTGTCGACTTCTCTCCCTCAATTCTCATCGACACTCTTCCACCTTCACCATTTCACGTCACCCACCCACCTTCTACCTTGATATTCATCCACGACCACATTCTTCCTCTCTCTCATCAACTGCGCTCATCCCTCCTATTGATCAGCTCTGATCTTGCTGCACCTCGAGCTGATCGGCCCCAGTCTCCCCAGCCAACAGTCACTTATTCTTCTGGTGCTAGAGGCGTCGCGATAGAACGAAACATCTTCTAATCTATCGATTCAACATCCATCGGTCTAGCATCGACCAATTTATCACAATCATCTTCACAGTGCTTTTGAGATCTTCTGCTCAAATTGTCACATCATCGTCTAAAAGGGCGGTCGGCTCTGGAGTGGAGGTTTCTGGCGTATCTTCATTGACCTCACTTCAACACTTCTCTTCAACCACCACACTCTTCTCACGGAAATCTCATTTCAAAAGCAACTTGAGCATCATTAACGCAAGGAGAAGACCACTGATCCTTGTTGCTGCTTGTGAGTTTTCTGAGATTTCGACCTTCAACTTCTGCAACCTCAGGTCAGCTGAATTCAACCTTCCATCCCTCATATCTCCCTTACACGGTACACCTAGACAACGGCGGTATTTCTAACTCTTACTATTTAGCCTATCGTCACTCGGACTTATTAGAAGGGCTAAAGCTGGTCAACAAGTAAGATTCTAAACTAATCTTTCAGTACCTTCACAATACCTTGCATCAGAGACCTACCTCACTTATCCCCCTACACAATTTATCGCATTCTACTCTCAAGCCTGATATTACCCAGCGCATTCTCCATCACATATCTTCCAGTTACTTACTCACTTGCGACACCACGTTGTCTTCTTGCTCTCCACACCGCACCCTAAACATCAACTCGGATACCTTTCAGCATAAATGCTAACTCTTTCCTAAAGTACAGCTAGCTTAAGTTTACTTTATCTTAGGAGACCTTTACTATCTTACCTCCTCCTCTGGTATCCCTAACCGCTATAAGTAAGATTCACTTCACCGCCTTATAGTTATTATGCCACTAAGGCAACTATCCCTATGATTCACTAGCGCTTCTTTTAAGCGCCGAAGGGGTTTTTATACTAGATAGCATTCATAGCATTCTAGCTGCTAAGTATATATTGCTAATCTATCTCTAGAACGGTTGCATCCATCATGAGCTCATCGGCAATTTCCCCAAGCCACACATATAGGGCATCCTTCCCAACGCATGGCGCCACCACTCTAGCTGAGAAGACCAAGCTGCACGCGCGGAAGTCAACACCTGATTCTGAGGCATTGGCGTCATCTGATGACGAAAATCAAGACCACGTACAGCAGATCTTGAGATCTAGCCCTGCCACTGCCTTTTCTGCTGGACGCAGGCAGAGCTCCTCATGGCTAAGTGATATCCAGCCGAACCGCAAATTTTCGATTGGCGGTGCATCTCATTCTGGCGGATCGCAACCAACAACTCCATCAGGAGAACAGGGTCCTCTAACAATGTCTTCTCGTGGCGGGGCTACTGGCAACGCTTTCCCTTGGAATGCGTCAATGTTCTCTATTTCTATCGATCCGCGCAAAGAAGCGCCGTCTCGCCTGAAAGAAGTCCTGCAGTCACCAACTTCAGTGGGCCCTCCCAGCGAGCACTCCTTGGCCTCACCGACGTTTCGTGAAGAGTCAGCTGATAGCGGCATCGGTTTCCTGATCAACCAAAATCCAGTCCGCAAGTCAGTCCGCTCTCAATCATATTCAGTCGGTCAACAAGACCCCGAGACTGGTGGGCACGTGCAGATTCCTAACAATCAATTCAATCTGCGGATGCGAAGCAGTGGCTCGACCTCACTCCGTCATCGCCCATCGAAACCAAGCCTTCTGGGTGAAAACTCAAGAGACGCTGCGGGCCTTGCCCAACTTCGCGAAGACGACGACGATATCGAGAGTTCTAACGGATCTGAACAAGGTGTTCGGCTGCCAGCGTCCTACTTTGTAAAGCCAGAGCAGTCTGTGGATCTTGGTTCTCACGCACTGTTGAGACAGGCGGCTGTCGAGAACGCTCGCGCACGTCATCGCGCTTCGACAACTGGATCTCCCACTAGCCAACATCGTCGCAAACCTCCAGCCGCAATGAGAGGAATGTCCTTAACTGAGTCCGACTACGCCATCGAAATGGAAGACACAATGGAACAGAATATTAACGAACCTAGATCAGCACTCACCCGCCGCTTCAGTGAGCATGTGTCGGTCCTTCAACACCGCGAGACTCCTGAAGATCCAATCATGGACAGTCCTAAGAAACAGCATTGGGCTAGCTCACTAAGTTTCGGAGGCGGCCTGGAAAGCCAAAGCCGACGCCACTCATTCGCTGACGTTCCTAGTCATCAAGCTTCACGCACCCTTTCTACTCTTTCAAACACCTATGAAGAGGATGAAGGCCTTGGTGCTAGTCTAGCACCACCGCTTTCCCCTCGATCTCGCGAGCAATACGAGACGAGTGAGTACACCCATTTTCATAGGTTATCAGCAGGTATCGAAGAATCCCTATTGCATGAGCACGCAAGTGACCGAGCCTACGCAGCTACTTACTTCTCTGGCCATGGACCTGCTACTAGGAGTGTGCATGCGAGCACCATTTCGTCTGCACATCCAGCCCCAGCCCCAGCCCCAGCCCCATATCCTCAGAACCCATACGCAGTTCCAGCGGTTATTAGCCGACCCAATCGACAACTGTATATGGTGGCATTCAAATGTTCCCGCGCTGATGTGTACTACATCCCTGAGAATACCGGCTTGGAAGTGAAGCAAGGGGATATGGTTATCGTTGAAGGCGATCGTGGTATTGATCTCGGCACAGTTACTCATGCAGATGTGACGCTGGCTGAAGCTAAGCGTCTGAAAGACCAAGCTGCTGAGGAACATTTCCGCTGGCTTATGATGTTTTCTCGCCATGCAATGACTGGCTCAAGCGGAATTGGGGGCCCTAACGGGTCCTTCGCAGCATCCGGTGGGGAGACTCCGAGCACTGTCGGAGGGATGGGACCCCCAGTTCCCTACCTCCAAGCGATGGCCTCCCAACACGAAGCGGAAATCAAACCAAAGATGATTAGGCGTCTTGCCCAGAACCATGAGATTCAGGTCCTTCGCGATAAAGAAGGGAGTGAGGCCAAGGCCAAACGTGTCTGCCAATCAAAAGTGGTTGAACATAATCTTAATATGGAGATCCTCGATGCAGAATACCAATTGTAAGTCCCTTCCAATATGCAATTGTCCTATCTATTAACACTTCCCAGGGATTTCAAGAAGTTGACCTTCTACTACTTTGCCGAAAGCTATATCAACTTCAATGATCTGGTCACCGATCTGTTCAAGGTCTACAAGACACGCATCTGGATGTCTGCAATCAACCCTGCGTCTTTTGCTACCGCAGCTGGCACGCTTACTCATATCCCCCCACCGTCTGCCATCGGCCCGGGTGCCACCGCTCCTTTAGGAGGTTCTGTGACAGGCCCGCTTCCCGTTGGTCTTGGTTTCGGACGTGAGGCTTTCCGCGTTAACGAGCAGTTCGGTACAGGTATGTCTTCTTCCAATTGCCCTTCTTTTAGTTCCATAGCCTTGGTTAACTCCTTAATAGTTCGTCCAAATCCTTCAGCTGAAGCATCTCGTGACACGGGTCCTTACTATCCATTCGCCAACCAAATTCCGCAATTTCCTGTGCACCCCCAACCGCAGCAGTATGGTATAGCCGGTGGATGGCCCCAGCCTGTCCAGCAGCCACAACAGCAGCAATACAATCGATACAATCCGTATGCTGGTGGTTACACGCCAACCACTTATCCATCTCCCGCTCAAGGCCTCACATCGATGGCTTCCCCGATGAATGCTCCATCTTACTATCCTTCTACGACTTACCCGTCTTCGCCTGCGCCCGGTGTGGCCAGCAGCTCTGCTACTCGTCCGTACGACTCTCATGACTCCAATTGGGTCAATCAGTTCCAGAATATGTCTTTCCAGCCTCAGAAGTAGGCGCGTTCACTTGAATCGGCTTAACCGGACTTCTAATACCTCTCAATAGAGCGCACAGATTGATTAAGAATGAGATTATATTTCATGCGAGACCTAGAGAGTGATAGCCGGATAGGTATTGGTTCATTTCTCTTCTTTATTACCTGTTTCCTGAAACAAGATCTCTGAATTTGCTGTATTAGTGCCGTAATGGCCTGCGGGCGGCGAATGGCTATGGGTTTTGCTTCCTCTTTGCTTCTTCTATTTTACTTTTGCTGGTACATGGCTTTTAGCCTTCCTTCCCCTGCCTGTATTTACTGATAGGCATTCAGCGAGCTTGGATTGGCTTGTAGTTGCCTCATCGGCGGATGGATTTTGCTTGTTTTCCGCACATTTTCCCCTAAAACTCACCTACTTTCCCTCATTTCAGATGAAAAACGTTGCTATAGATGACTCATCGGCGAGATTTTTTTACTCTACTTTAGCTAGTACGAAGGATGAATTATGCTGCCCATAGCTCACAAAAATGAAAACTTTTCCGCTAAGTTTCACCAAATTCTTCGTAATGTCATGAAATCTACATATAATATGAAATTTTTGGTGCTGATAAGTTTCTTAGAAAATCTTTTTTGTCATTATAGAGGGTAGCATGTAAAGTGCTTCATTGGAGTCAACTACAGACTTGACGCCTTGCAAGAAAGGCCT
>Ga0307515_10017727_pt1 | contig 12945 bp, 11 predicted proteins | sample 17_EM_MG_FD_194513 | JGI IMG/M metagenome (GOLD analysis project Ga0307515, IMG submission 194513) | Populus trichocarpa ectomycorrhiza microbial communities from riparian zone in the Pacific Northwest, United States - 17_EM | ecosystem: Host-associated > Plants > Roots > Unclassified | place...
CCCCAGGCGCTCAGTTTGGCAACCTGTTCCACGTGCAGGTGATAGATCCAGATCATCTCATCTACCAGTTCGAACGGAAGAGTGACCACCGGGTCCGGAATTATGGCGAGGGCCGTCTCATCGTTGCGCGGATTGAAGTGTCGAGATATCGCCAAGCTGAGGAAATCATCACGAGGGAGGCGGCGCCAAGAAATGGGAAGGTATGATTTAGTTTTCAGCTTTACGATAGGGAGTTGTGGGAGATGCTGATGTGGGGTGTGAAGGATCGGTGTCAGGATTGGATTTTGAGCTGTATCATCTCGTTGGAAGTGGAGGAGATTGTGCCGGAGGGAACTGCTCAGTGGATCGCGCCGCTTATTGGACTTCCTTCAGCAGAGTTGGCCGAGAGAGTAGGCAAGAGATGGATTCCTGCAAATACGTAGCATCAGATATGAAGGGCGAGCATGAAATCATGGTTATGATATCAAGAAGTGAATTAATGAGTAAGTGGTATGCGGGTCTTGAATCGGATACTGCATCTAAAAAATTTCTAGAATCTGTTTACTAAAGTACCTAGGACGCGCAAAAATTTGCTCTGCAACGCGAACGCACTTGAGCTTCTAATATTATACACACCCCTGTAATACCTCCACCTCACTGCCCCGCCTCCCTGTTCCCTTCCCCAACACAGCTCCTCCACTCCTCCTCCCTCCACGTCCCAGACCTCCCCCCCTCCTTCAAAACCACCCTAACCCCTTCCACCCTCATCCCCCGATCCACCGCCTTACACATATCCACAACCGTCAACGCCGCCCCCATCACCGCAGTCAGCGCCTCCATCTCCACCCCCGTGGCACCCACACACTGGACTTTCGCCTCAACCAGCACCGCCCCAAACCGACCTCCTTCTCCCGCTCCCTGCCCTCCATCCCGCTCCACCCCCCCTCCCACAACCCCCACCTCCACCCCCACATGCGCCAACAAAATCGGATGGCAAAGCGGCACGAGCTCCGGACACTTCTTCGCCGCCATGATCCCCGCCACCCGCGCCACCGCCAACACATCCCCCTTCTTCAGTGCGTTCGCACGGATCAGGCGCAGCGGCGCCGGGTTGGAGAAGAGGACGCGGCCGGCGGCGATGGCGGTGCGGGCTGTAGAGGGCTTGGAGGCGACGGAGACCATGTGTGCCGAGCCGGAGGGTGTGAGGTGAGGGAGGCGGTGTTGCGGAGCAGGCGGGGAGTCAGCGGCGGCGCGGGGGGTAGTGTCGAAGATGGCGTCGCCGGCCGCTGGGGGGTGCGGGGAGGAAGAGGAGTAGACGCGGCGCGACGGGGGTGTCTGGAGCCGGAGCTGGAGCGGGGACGGGGTGGAGAGGGGGCGGTGGGGCGCGGCGTACAATCTGTGTCGAGCGGCTGGGTTCCCTGTCTCCTGGGTCCCCTGCTCTCCAGCTGCTCCCTCTCCGTCCGCTCGCCTTCTACCCCTCCCGCGTACCCTGCGCTCCTCCGGCTCCGGCTCCGGCTCTTCTTCTTCCTCTTCTGTCGTTATGTACCTGATCAGCCGCTTCCGCTCCCCCCCCACAAACCTGACCAGCTCTCTCATCACCACCCCCCTGCTTCCCGCACCCCCACTCAGCTCCCCCGGAACCTCACTCTTCCTGCCCTCCCACGCCCTCACCAGCTTGAGGTGGTGGAATGCGGGCGGGTGGCGGGTGGCAGGGGGTTTGCTATATTTTCCGCGTTGTCTAGGTTTTCTGGCTCCTATAGGTTCTCTAGGTTTCTTAGGTTTCTTAGGTCTCTTAGGTTTCTTAGGTTTCTTAAGCTTTTTAGGGTTCTCGGGTTTTTGGGATTCTGGCGCTGGCGAGGGGAGTGGAGTTGCGGAACCGGGGGTTTCGGGGGAGGGCGCGGCTGCCGGAGGAGCGGTCCGCGATTTGGGCAGCAGGGTTTCTCGGAGGGTCTTGGGGCCTTTCGGGTTCTGGCTGTGGCGAGCGGTGGTGGTGAAGGTGCGGGCGGTGTTGAATGGTGTGTTGAGGGGATTAGAGGCGAGGAAAAGGGTGGTGAAGGAGGAGGGTATGGATGTCCATGGCTGAATGAGGGAGGTCATAGGAGATCCATTGAGGGAATTCTGTGGAACTGTAGCATTGCTAGTAGAGCGGGAGGCGTATGGAGTCTCATCTGCACGTATGATTAGCGGAATCTTCACACTTGGCTAAAGGGTTGCTGTTGGGAGATGGAAGGTATTCAAGATACAGGAATGTCTATATCGTAAGCTCCTTGTATTCCATAGTATTTGAGCGAGGTATGCATTTTCAGTCTCGATCGCCACCTATATGCAAAGCTGACATAACTTCACAACGAACGTTTGCACAATCACAGAAATCACGGATATATGACGATAACAGAGCCAAACCTACCCACCAATTAAGATCATCGGTCTATTCTTCATATTCTCCAGCTGCCCCATCCCAGCATGCTTCTCCTTCTTCCGCTTGACCGCCGCACCAATCACCTCCAACAACTCTCTTTCGCGCTCGCCCCAACCAAGCGCCGTTTCGTCTCCGAGAAGACCCTGGCGCCGGTCCATCTCGACGCGCTTGATGGCCTCAAAGGCTTCTTCGTCAATCGGCTGGCCGTTGTTGTCTTTCCGGAGCAAGTCGCGCAATGACACCTCGGTATTGCCGAATAGGCACACTTTGAGGTTGCCGTCGCTGGTGATGCGGAGCCTGTTGCACGTGCCGCAGAAATTATGCGTCATGCTCGTAATAAAGCCTAGCTTGCCTACAAAGCCCGGGATCTCATACGTCTTACTCGTATCATTTTTATGTCCCCTGACTTTTTGTAGGTCAGGGTATTTCGCGCGGATAATGTCAAGCATCTCCTGGTACGAGATCATCTTGCCCTTGTTCCATTTGTTGCCGTCGAAGGGCATGTACTCGATGAAGCGCACCTCGATGTCTTTCTCGCGACCCATCTCCACGAAGGGGATGATGTCGCGTTCGTTGAGGCCGCGCATGACGACGCAGTTGATCTTCAGCTTCAGATTCGCGCCGAGGTTCTTCATTTCGAGGATCCGCTCTATGCTCTTCATGACTGCATCGAAGCCTTTCCGGCGCGTCATGATCTGGAATTGAAATGGATCCAGGGTGTCGAGGCTGAGGTTTACTCCTGTCAGGCCGGCTTCCACCATGCCGTCTAGCTTCCGGTGTAGTGATATGCCATTAGTCGTCAGAGCCAGTTCTCGTAGGCCTTTTGAACGGAGAGTCCCAATGGATTGCATTAGTGGCAGGATGTCTCGTCGCACGGTTGGTTCCCCACCCGTGAGTCGGATTTTCGTAACGCCTTGCGATACGAAGAGAGAGGAAAGATAGAATATTTCGGGAGAGGTAAGGAGGTGGGCTGGTGGAGATAGCGGTACTCCCTCTGTTACAGGAGCCGTTGGCCAGTGAATTTGAAATGCGAGATGGAAGCGCAGACGTACCTTCGGGCATGCAATAGAGACATCGCAGATTGCAGCGCTCTGTAATGCTAATTCGCAGATAGTCATGTTGCCTATTGAATGTGTCCGTCAAGAAGTCAGAGAAGGGTTTCGCCTGCTTAATCGATTCTTTGCGCTCTCGTAAGATATTGTGTTCGATAGGCGGGGCTACTGGCAGCCCATTTGGAGGGCCTGGAAAGTCTACGGTGGGTTTCTGTATTGCCACACCCGTCGCAATCCCTCTGGCGGTGTGGAGCGGTCCATGGGAAGCTCGAAAGCTATGTTTGCCACCTGCGGCTATCCAGCGCGTTGCGGTCCGCGCAGCTGGCGGCCCCGGCCGTATCGAGACCATTGGTGCCATCACAAGGAGGTGATAGGTCCTCGAGAGGCATTGGTAGTAGCTGGGTCAAAGCGATACGTACAAGAAGAGAGGGCCGGGGTGTGATGTGTTATAAATTCATCAGAGGTTGAAAGGGATGGGAAATTCGAGATGCTTGGCTTCGCCGACTTCCGATGGGCGGGGAAGCATGAGTTGGGGGTATTGAAGCGAAGTCACCAGGTTATTTTGAACAACCCATTATCAGCTTGCTTTTAGTCTTTATCGAAAAGACGTGTATATACGCATTACATGATAGAATTAGACATGTATGTCGTCCCTCATCCATCCAAGATCCATCAACAAATCAACTAATCTGGATAGGCGAAGTATTCTAACCCTAGGTATCTTGGCCTAATTCCACTTTGACTGCAGTTCCGTTATCACAACTGTCTGCGACTTTGAGCCTTCCCAACCATATAGTATTGATGTTTCTTTGAAGTCATTCAATACCTGGTTGCTGTTCTATCGTGTGCATGCTTATCGAGCCTTCGAGCTTGTGCAATTTCGAGGCTCATGCTCGTTCACCAATGTTCGCTGGTGTTTTTTTTGAGAAGCCTTTCGAAGGGCTCTGGATAGATTCAATGGGTAATCGCAATATCTGAAGTTCTTCTACTCTTGTAATGTATTTGGGGATGAGTCGCATTCTCCTATAATATCGAACTGATGTGTTTTAAACGGACTTTGACGAAATCGGATGATGATGGATCCTGAATGGCGTCAGCATCAGAAGTTATTCACTTCTCGGGTTTCACAAAGTCCTGAATGAAACAAAAGACGCTTTTGACTTTCAGTTAGATGCTTTACCGTTTGGGGGCTTAGTAGGATAGTGAAAGCCGGAGGTCTGAATGAATGCACAGCACGGTAGCAATATCAGGAGAGTCGGCCGTACCACGCTGAAGTACATCATAAATTCCGATAGTCGATGACATCTCTATTCTTTAACCCCTATTTTGGTTATCTTGATGCCTCAGTGCCGATTCAGATAGATTTCTTCAACCTTGTAATGTCGAATGAAATAGCGCATCATTCAGATCACAGCCTGCCTGAACAGAAACGGAGTGAGGTCCTATCTATGATGCCGTTCTGGCTGCTAGCTGCTGTGGACCACCGGATGTTTTGTCATATTGAATTCCGAATGCGGCAAAAGAACTGTCAACTCGGTTTTCGAAGAGCAAACATGAGATTGGCCCACGTCTTGCAAAGCCCGTCTCACACTCGGCATCCTGAAAGCTCATCTTGGCGACCGCGTCCTTTTATGTGGCTTGTAACGATGGCAAAGAGGCTGATGAACGATTCAGGAAATAAGGCTACGCACGCAAGCGGGCTTCAGTTCGCCATCCCGCCATCTCGCATTCTCGCACGCGAGTACGACCCGAGTACGATCCCTGCGCCTCAACGCGTCGACACCTACCCTTTGGAGAAATTTTCATTGCATGCAATAATTTAGCCAAATTGTCCTGCCGAGCTTCGCTATTGAACGTGATTCGCATATGGGAGCCAGGCCACTTAAGGAAACCAATAGTAAGGCTAAGAGAACTGCCGATTTTCTGCATGTCAGATAAACAAAGCTGAGCGGCGCAAAGGACTGTTAAAAATCCTTGTCCCTTAACCTCAGAGAATTTGCTACTGGATTTGATTGGGCACTTGCATTGAACCGGGTTCTCCGATTGGCTGGTCCCTTGTCGATAACTGGAGGATTCAAATCAACGGGTTAATGGTTGTCATTGTTACAGATGCTGGTAGGGTGTTTCAGACAATTTCAAGAAAAATTAACAGTAGGGTCTAACTTGACCAACTGTGACAGTGTCGGAAGCTGCTCTACGTTGCGTCCATCCGTTATCGATAAGGATTTAGCCAACCAGATCAATAGGATCAAATTGCCGTTCTCAGGAATAGATGGTCCGCACGGACCATCTACCAGAAGGACGCTGGTGGGTTAAGGGATACCTCGAGGCCGACTCCGGTAATTTGTCCAGAAAGGGTTCGTGGGACGTGGTTGATGCTCTGCGGCCTTGATGATCATTGCTCTCTAGGACTCGGAATGTGGTCCACCAGCTTTCAAGATCCCTTGTTTCACGAGACTTTGGAATCATTCAGGTGCTCTGGGGTTCTGATCCTTACCACGAGGTTTTAGTGGCTGTGGCAGCATGAAGCATTCTTCGTCGGGAGATTGACGATTCGTAAAGTTGCACAGGATTTGGGCTTCGATAAAATGCCAGTTAAGGTTACACGTGTTCGCGAGCGAATCGCAACAAGTTCCCTTTAGGAGTATTTGGCTTTTGCACAGCCCCGACATCAGCTTGGCCCTGTCGGTTCTGGTGGCTCTTTATGACCGTGTATATTTTGCAAGTCGCGGGGTCCGGGACGAAAAAGGCTCCGTTGCTCCGACTGACGGGCGCTTTTTTGCAGACCACTTGTCTCTCTTCACACGATGCGTGCGTAATCCTTTGCATCCCAACCCCGCCATTGGCTGCCTGTGATGATCGCCGCTGCAAGATGTTGACACTCTGGTGCTCTGACATTATGACATTCTGGCATCGCAAGGCTTAGAGCTGTCTGAAGGGTAGACTGATATCTGTCGTAAAATAACTAGAAGTAGATAGCGAGAGGGAGGGTCTGGATGCGACGCCTAAGCCACAAAAGGGCTTGAGGGGGCGATAAATTACAAGGACGAAGCAGGACTAAGGCCCGAACGGGGAACGGTGTCCATCAGGAGAAAGCCGACGAAGAGCCCATGGACAGTCATGCCGAAGTTTAGTCGGCCTGCTGCGACTGGCGGGGCGTATTTTTAGTGCGCCGGGCATTCGATGCACTGCCACGGCCTGAAACGTTGTGAGAGTGGGGATGGCCCCTTTCTCCGGCGTCCCCATCAGCAAAAGCCTTCGCCCTGCGTCGCCTTTTCAGCTTCAAGATCCATTTCATCTCTCTCTCACAGAAATTTATACAAACATCAACGACAATCGACGACAATCTACGACTTCAAACCTTCACACGGCATCCTCTACACTATTTACCCCGAGCGAAGCGAGGTTCTGGAAACGGGCAAGCCACGCTGACCGTATAGCTGGTGAAAAGCAAAGAGCTTACGACGACCTGCAGCCGCCTATCCAGAATACGGGCGACAAGCAGCACTACTACCCCAGGGAATCAACAAAAGGTCCTAAGAGCTCCTGGACACCTGAGGGAGGCATTTCAGTCATCTACTTCTTGATATTCGCTTCGAAGGCATCTCATTTTCGATGGCAACAACGTTATCCGCCATGACCATGACGCCGTCATTCAACAACCAGTGTATGGATCCAGATATGGGCACTTTTTTCGACTTCAGTCAACTACCCTCCCCCACACCCACCAGCTCTTCACGACAACATGCCTCGAGTGCTTCCTCGACCATCCCCAGCCCGACAAACACCATCGTCCCTCTCGACCCGTCCGACGATCTTCAGACTCCGGCCAAGCCAAGCCATGAGTATGAGCGATTCAAACAGCAAACCGGTCTTCCTTCTAACTCTGTTCCTGGCCTTACCCAGCACACCAACGGTGGCTATCAGTTCTCGAACAGCGGAACTGGCCTGGACGAAATGAGCCTTATGGGCCCATCTTCCTTTCTTGATGCTGGATGGGGTAGCGGTCTTGGTATGGGAGCGGACGTGAACATGGAACTAGACCTTTCTATGTCTGGCTCTGATCATGCATACTTCTTCCCCTCCGGTGACGCGTCCCAGGATGACTTCGTCGACCCAAGCGCCATTAGCACTCAAGAGGAGACCTTGGCTAACGTCCGTGTCTGGCCTGGTATGCACCAGCAACAAGCCGCATTGGCAAAGGCAGCCCAGGCACAAGCACAACAGCAGAGACAGCAGCAGCACGCTCAACAGAAGCAACGTGCTTCCGAGCAGCAACAGACCCGCATCCAACCATCAAGGCGGACTGGTTCCCATCAGCCCACCGATCCTCAAACAGAGAAGACTATCGCACGAGTCGTCAACCAGATTCGTCACAATAGCACTTTGTCGTCGCAAAGCGATGGCATGTCCCCACAAGGTACCTTGCCTCACATTGCTCGGATGAAGAAGGAAGAGGAAGACATGGATGAGGACGAAAGACTACTTGCGAGTGAAGAAGGCAAGAAGCTTAGCAGTAAGGAGCGACGCCAGCTTCGTAACAAGGTGTCTGCTCGCGCTTTCCGCTCCAGGAGAAAGGGTAAGATTATCACGCAAATGATCTTGAATAGCAGCTAACAGTTTCTAGAATATATCGGCCAGCTCGAAGGCGAGGTCGCAATGAAGAACAACGAATGCAATGAGCTCCGTCTCCAAAACAGGGCCCTCATGGAGGAGAATGCTCGTTCCAGGGCTTTCATCGAGAGACTCCTGCGACACCAGGCTTTCACTCCATTCCTCGAGGAGCTGTCGAGAGATGAGTCGCTCGATGTTAAGCCAACTCAGGTCTCACCTTCCGTCCCCACTCCTACCCCAGCTCCCAATCGCAAGGACTTGAACCCATACGCCTCTCAGCAGTTTCAAGGTATTCCTCAGGCTGAAAACCCACAGATCGGAATGGCTCTCATACCAGAGACCCAGCTCGATCTGTCTATGTTGAACTTGAACAACAACTGGACGATGCCAAGCATGGCTTTCAACTTCCAGCAGCCTCAGGTCTACTCTGTTATGGAGCTTCCGGAAGGTCCATCAACTCCAATTGACGTTGATCTTTTGTCCGGCAAAGGGGACGATTCGTTCACATCGCAGATTTCGACTGTCGATGAGGTCAAGCCCGATTATCCCGTTATCGAAAGCCCAGTCGAGCGTGAGGAGACTGTCGAGGCTACTACCACCGAGGCTGATGAGTACGATGATAACCCGGACTTTGCTCTCTACGCAAACTCGCCAGCTCCAGTCGAAGCTTCATTCTCCGCTCCTGTCGAAGAAAGCGAGCGTCTATTCGGCGATGCCAACCCAGAAAAGGTGTTCGCCCACTTCGAGCTTTTTGTTTCGGATGAGGCCGAGTCCCAGAGGTTGATGGAACGATTCGAGAAGATGTGTGCTCTCGTCGAGCCTGTCTTCCAGCGGATACAAGCCATGACATCTCACCTTGACTCGTAGTCCCCAAAAAGACAATGCCGCGTACAAGTCAATGCTTTCTTCAAAGCTGACCATGACGCTTCGGGCTCCCAAATGGGATTCCTAGGTTTGGTAACATACAACCTCACCACTCTCGAAACTGATTCGACTCTACCTCGTTCAGAGGATGTTCAGACCATATCAATATTAACGGGCAATCTCGCCTCTTTTCATTAATGTCAAAAAAGAGACGGTCTTTTACAGAATGTTTTGTATGCGTTTACGATTTTCTTTTGTTGCAACTGTCTAGAAGGCTACAGCGATCTGGAGGGTCTTGGAGTATCGGGATAGGGAACCTTGTGCATGTATGCAATTTTCCTTTTTTTTTGGTTATTTATTCTTGTACATGGTAATATTGGGATTGGCCCCTGGACTTGGGATAACGGGGAGGCTGCTTGTGCCTCAGCCGGTTAATCGGTGCTCGTATGTAGCTTAGGAAGGAAGAGTGAAAATATACTCTTATCCAATCACACATTGTGCTCATGACTTGATTGAAAGTGACTCTTAAGTTGATGTCGATTTTGAAGGTGGCTTTGTAGATGGCTTTGAAGCTGATTTTATATGCAATCCTCGGTCCATTTCAGTGCGGGCATGACTCGCTAAATTCGAAAACTTGGCTTCACCTCAACAGAGTCACCGCATCCATCTAGAGTTGAGTCATACTTCTTGCGCTCTTTTGAATGTATTTGTACATGTTATAATACTACGCTCCTTCTACCTCCACCACATTGGCTCCCATATCGAGGGCCGGTGGGCGTTTAATGACCGTCACGACCAGATTCTATGAATTACGACCTCGCCCTTACCTATCCGTTAATCTCACCCACTTCCGACCCATCTCAACCAATCCACGAGACCGTTCTCTACTGAGAAACCTGCAGAAACTTCTTTCCGACCATTCCAAACAAGAACCCAAGCCTAGACCAAGCAAACCCCCCCACCAGTCCCCACGAATCCTAAAGGTCCACCGCGGCCCTTCCAGACAAGTCCAAGCCGTATCATTCAAGAAGTCAAGGCCCAGCGCACTCCAAGACTCCGGACGCTCAAGCCTCTCTAACCCACCACCCGCGCGGCCCACGCGCCCAAAACGGCGTATCACACTCAAGCTCTTCCCCGAGAGCGACGCGCCCAGCACGAACACAAGGCAGTGGAAAGCAACCGTGAACTGGAACCCAATGAAGTGCTACCTGCAATTCCTCACGTCGCCGACGGCCGACACGCCCGGCACGACGCTGCTGCTGCACTTCGACAACAAGCGGTACCTGATCGGGAATGTGTCCGAGGGCACGCAGCGCGCGGCGAACCAGATGGGCGCGCGGCTGCTGAGGGTCTCCGACATGCTGATCACCGGCCGGACAGAGTGGCGCAACATCGGCGGGCTGATCGGCATGGTGCTCACGCTGGCGGACGTGAACGCGGGCGCTGCGGCCGCGGCCAAGCTGAGCTGGCGGCAGAAGACCGCGGTGGGGAAGAACGCGGGCGTGCTGCGTCTGTACGGCGGCGCGAATCTGAACCATGCGTTGGGGACGTGCAGGCGGTATGTTTTCAGGAAGGGCATGCCGCTGGTGGTGCAGGAGGTCAGGAACGAGCTGCTGAAACGGGACGAGAATGGGGGCGTCGCGCCTATGTGGCAGGATGAGAATATCTCCGTGTGGGCGCTTGCGGTCGCTCCGGAGAAGAAGGCCCTGGATGCTGAGGCGGCGGCTGTGGCGAACCTCAAGAAGCGGGGGTTTGATGAGCTGAATAGCTTCGAGGACTATGTCGCTCCCGAAGGCGAGACCGCTGAGGAACGTGAGATCAGGTACGATGGGATTCGGAAAGGGGTCGTGCGCCACATGTTTGATTCTAACTGGGATTTCGACACTCTGGTCGAACAGCCTCTGTCTGAAGTTCGGATGCCAGCGACGATATTTGTGCGGAATCCGGAGACTCGCAAGATTGAAAAGTATACTGGGCCCATGCCTGGTGGTCAAGAACCTGTGCCGGATATCACGGTGATGGTACGGACGCCATGGCCTGCAGCGTTGCTGGAAAATCTCCCGCCCACGGAGCCGTCTCTAGATGCAATATCCTACATCATCTGCAATCACCCGCAACGCGGAAAGTTCAATCCGGAACGGGCTATTGAATTGGAAGTTGAGAAGGGTTTCAGGTGGGCCCAGCTGACCCAGGGCAACAGTGTTACGAATAAGCGTGGGAAGGTCATCACTCCAGACATGGTTCTAGGAGAAGGTAGAACAGGGCAGGGAGTAGCCGTTGTCGACCTACCGTCTCCAGATTATGTTGAACCTCTCGTTAACCGCGAGGAGTGGACGTCGAAAGATGTTATGAGTGGTATTCGCGCTTTCGTCTGGATCCTTGGCCCTGGGGTAGCTGCTCATCCGACCTTGCAGCAGTTCATGGAGAAGATGAGTGATGTTAAGCATATCATCTCTTCTCCGGACCAATGCCCAAATCGGCTCTCACTGGACTCGGTTGCAAGCTCTACACTTCGACTGGCGCAGATTGACCCGGACAGATACCCGGTTCTATATCACGACAATGTTACTGTACCACAAGCCGCTTTCAATCTCCCAACGTCCCGGAAAACTGCACTTCCAGAGAACACGATCCTTGCAGACAGAGGCCTGACAATCGATCTCGAGCCAGCCTTTAACATAGCCAGCGAAAAAATTGTCCCTCTCCTAGACACGGCCGAAGTCCTACGAAGCACGCCTGAAGACGTCCTCGCCCTCGCCCAAGCTGCCCGCTCCGATATCCAAGCCTCGGCGCCCTCCCTCTCCGCCTGGAAACGCAGCATCCCGCACCCAGACACCGAGATTATCACGCTGGGCACGGGCTCGGCGCTGCCGTCCAAATACCGCAACGTCTCCGCGACTTTGGTGCGCGTGCCCGGCGTGGGGTCGTACCTGCTCGACTGCGGCGAAAACACGCTGGGCCAGCTCCAGCGCGTCTTCCCGCCCACCGAGCTGGCAAATGTCCTACGCGACCTACGCCTCATCTGGATCAGCCATCTGCACGCCGACCACCACCTAGGCACCACGTCGCTGATCAAGGCCTGGTACCGCGTCGTGCACAACTGCGTTCCCGCTTCCTCCCCACCGAACCTCACTCCCTCCCCCAACTCCGCCCCCGAACAGACCCTCGCCGTCGTCTCGGACACCGGCATGCTCTACTGGCTGCACGAGTACGCCTCCGTCGAGGACTACGGCTACAGCCGACTACTACCGCTCGCGATATCGGCCGCGAAGCCATGGCGCGGCGACACCTCCTCGCTCTCGTTCTTCCCGCCGCCGTCCGCCGCGCCAACGCACGAGGACGAATACATCCTCCAGCAGCGGCACTACCCGGCCCTCCTCGGCCTCGACGACATTCAGGCCGTCAACGTCAACCACTGCCTCGGCGCCAAGGCCGTCGCGCTGACGTTCCCGCTGGCCCCGCCCTCCCCCGCTTACTCCCTTACCATTTCCCCTTCCCCCACCACCGCACCCGAAACCCCGCCAATCTCCCAAACCCCGACCGCGCCCCCGCTCGACCCGCAGCCCCTCAAGCCGCTCAAGATCGCCTACTCGGGCGACTGCCGCCCCTCCCGCGACTTCGGGCTCGTCGGAAGGGATGCCACGGTGCTGGTGCACGAGGCGACCTTCGACGACGAGCTGGCGGCTGACGCGGCGGCCAAGAAGCACTCGACGACGTCGGAGGCGCTGGGGGTGGGCGCGCGCATGGGCGCGCGCGCGGTGGTGCTGACGCACTTCAGCCAGCGGTATCAGAAGATTCCGGTGTTGGAGACTATTGAGGGGGATGAGGAGGAGGAAGAAGAGGAAGACGGAGAGGAGGGTGGTCGTGAAGGGGATGGGGAAGAAGGGGAAAGGGGGAGGGGGGAGGGAGAGGGGCTGGGGGTTGTGGGGGTAGGAGAGGAGGGGCGGATGGAGGGGGTTGTGCGCAGTCTCTCTGGTTCCGGTTCTGGATCTGGATCTGCGGCTGCGGCGGCGCTGG
>Ga0307515_10017728_pt1 | contig 12944 bp, 15 predicted proteins | sample 17_EM_MG_FD_194513 | JGI IMG/M metagenome (GOLD analysis project Ga0307515, IMG submission 194513) | Populus trichocarpa ectomycorrhiza microbial communities from riparian zone in the Pacific Northwest, United States - 17_EM | ecosystem: Host-associated > Plants > Roots > Unclassified | place...
CCTTTCCCCCTCTTTCCCTCGCTTCAAATCCCCCCCTCACCGAACCCACCATTTCCCTATCCTCTCCAACAAAAACAGTTCACCAATCAAAACTTTCCAAATCAACAACCACCACCACCACCACCACCACCAAGAACCCTTTTCCCTGGCCGTTACAAACGCCCCGAAATTAAAGTCCCCAACATTGTCCCCCAGCTGGACTCGGAGGACGTCATTCGTGGCTGTGTCTAAGTCGGTAGGGATTGTGGTCCTCAATGGCAGCAGTGATGGTGATGGTGGTGGTGGTGGTGGCAGCGGGAAGAGCCTTTACGAGGCAGCCTTTTTGGTGAAGTCAGTGGTGAGAGATCGTGCTTATTTGTTGATTGGAGAACGTGTATATATAGCTGCTGCTGTTAATGCTCGTGGTGTTGTGCTGTCTGATAAAGGTCGGTCTCGCTTCATTTATCCATTTTAAGTTTAGTTTCTACGATTCCTTTCTTTTTAATGCCTCTCCAAATTAATTTTATGATTATTGTGCGTAATTTCTTTATTTGCATATGGTTTGAGTTAGTATTTGAAGTGGATTTTGTAGAGAATTGTGTTCATTCTGGTTTAATACATGTAATGGATGCTTGGAATAATTCATGTATGGAAGGGTAATGTGTTTCTTTGTTGTTTTACAGGGCTTCCTGCCTTTTTGGTAAGAAATATGCTGACGGGTTCCAAATCTGAATCAGTTGTTCTGCCTTTAGCAGCCAGGATTGTGCAAACACCAAATGCTGCATTGAATGAGTCAAATTCTGAAGGTGCTGATTTTCTTATATATGTTCTTGGCCTAGAGAAAGATTTTGATGTAGAAATGAGCTCTGGATTTGGGAATGTGAATATACCAATCTTTTCCCTTTATGCTTCTCGTGGGGAGGCCAAAGTGTCCATGGGAGCATCAAAATTTGTCAATTCTGGTGCTAGTGGTTTGGTTTTGTCATTGGAAGATTTGAAGTTATTTAGTGATGATGATTGAGTCAAATGTTTGACACTGCGAATGCAACAGATAAAATATCTCAGGATGAGTTCAAAAGCTCCAGCAAGCTCAAATCATTGGATATGGAAAATGATAATCATGAGAAAACAACGGTGGCAGGCTTTGTTAAATGGAGGATAGAGAAAAACAGCTCATAGAAAATGAGAGATCAATATTGCTTGAAGCTATTGATGTTATGCAGAAAGCAGCTACTCTGGTGATCTTTTATTTAAAAATTTAGCATTTGGATGCTCATGTGATAATCTACATATTTGTCAATTCTTTTTCTTGCTTTTTAAGCCTGAATGAGCGTATTGGACTTGAATGACAGATGGGGGAGCTTTCACTTCTCATTGATGTGGTATCTCAGATTGATGAGCCATTTTTACTGGCTATAGTGGTAATTGTGTGCTGAACTTCAACAAATTCTGGTTCCAGGGATATACATTGGTATTAGCTCTACATTTTTTATAAATCTTTTACTATTTACTTGAAAAGATCTAGAGTTAAAATGGTCTTCAGTATTTTTCTTGTAGTTTTGTTCAACTTCTTAATGAAGAAAAACAATTGTGTCAAGTTTATGCCTTGACTTTCATTTGTATGTTGCATGAGATCAGAGCATTGTTTTATGTCTCAGGGTTTCCATTTTTGTTCAAATAACTCCATGAACAAGCTGACTAAACTGTTACATTTTGGCCTTTGGGTGTTAACTTCATTGTTTTTCCATACCTTGTTCAATCAAATCACGGGTCATTATGCCTTTTATACTTTCTAAGGATCCATTTCTTGTTCTTATCTCTCCTCAACCCTACCCTCTATCTAGGTTGGACCTAGCATTCGTAAGTGAAAATGATGCACTAAAACCCTTCCAGAGAAAGGCATTGACATTAACATTTTTCACTTTTAGCTTTCCTTGATTTTTCTCTTCATATGCTTTTCTTAAAAACTTTTTCTGTAATAAACGTAGATAAGTTTGTTATCATGAAAAAAAATACTAAGATTCATATAGAGATTGGTTGGTTTTTGGTGTCGTTATCTTTATGAACATGCTGCCAAAGGTTTTTGTTCTCCCATGACTGTTGGTCTTTATTGATACCATCCAGGGTGAGTTCAACTCTGGGAAATCAACTGTTATTAATACACTTCTTGGAAAAAGATTCCTTAATGAGGTTGTTGTTCCCAACAAATGAGATCACTTTCTTATGCTACTCCAAGAGTGATTCTGAAGAGCAACAACGCCATGAAAGGCATCCAGATGGTCACTATATATGCTACCTGCCAGTTCCAATTCTTAAAGAAGGAAGTCTTTTCACTTTTCATCTCACTTGAACTCCTGAATTCAGTTCTGAGATGTTCTATATAAATTCCTACTTGGGTCATCTTGTTTATGTCAAAATGCAAGGTTCCAAGGTATTTTATGCATAGGGATAGGCAGAACTACCTCTTTTCTGTGCAAAAGCATGAAATTTGTGTGTTTATGATCGGTTTAGTTAACATTCAGCTGCAACTATCCTTTTTATGTGAACTTTTTGGATGTGCATAACCTTACAAGAAGTCTCCATAGCAATTTCTGCCATGTGCAAATGTAAATTTTCTTTTTACTTCTACAACATGATATTTTGTTTCCTGCTGAATTGCATTTCATACTAGTTGCTGCTTTGAATTGCATTTTATCTGGAAATTGCATTTCATACTAATGCATTTTATTTTTTCATTCTTTCTTAAACAGATGAATATTGTTGATACACCAGGGACTAATGTCATTCTCCAAAGGCAACAGTGTCTTACTGAAGAATTTGTGCCTCATGCAGATTTGCTTCTTTTTGTTATTTCTGCTGACAAGCCATTAACTGAAAGTGAGGTATGTGTGATTGTGAATGTGACATAGCAATATATGATGTTTTATAGTTCCGAAACACAGTGGATTTGAATGCCCTGACCCATGTGTTACATTTTATACTCATTATCCAGGAAAATGTTAGTAAGAAATGAGTTACTGAAAAACTGCATTTGAACTCCTCAATGCCATCCAAATAAGATTGAACTACATCAAGGTTCTGTTGAAGGTACCTTCAATTATTTTGAAAGTGAATTTTGCAGAGAAAATTCCTAGTATAAAGGTGACCTGGAGCAATATAAATCCAAACAATTGCTTCATCTTTGGCACATGCATATTAATATAAGATGTGGTCTTGAGAGGCCCTCGCTTTGGACTTAAAGAATATCAGCATCATATCAAATTTGTTTTCTCAGTGGTTAAAGCATCTCAACCAGTGATTTGTTGCTTCCAAAAGTAATTTTGGTCTCCCTCCTGATATTATTTCCAGGTTGCTTTTCTTCGTTATATTCAACAGTGGAAGAAGAAAGTTATTTTCATGTTAAATAAAGCTGGCCTCTATCAGAATTCCAGTGAGGTTAATTATATACTTTTTTCCATATTATTTGTCGATATTTCTTGTTATCCACACCACTCAAGCTACTTACAGGAGTCTACTTTTGTTTATGTGATTTTATGTAGCTCGAGGAAGCTATATTGTTCATTAAGGAGAATACAAGGAAATTGCTGAACACTGATGACATGATATTATATCCTATATCTGCTCGGTCTGCTCTTGAAGCAAAACTGTCAGCTTCTTCTCATACTGGAAAAGAATACTCTGAATTATTGGTTTCTGAATCTCATTTGAAATTCACTGGATTCTACGAACTTGAACAGTTCTTATATAGTTTTTTAGATGTCTCAACAACAACAGGAATGGAAAGAACAAGGCTTAAACTTGAAACCCCAATTGTGATTGCTGAACGTTTACTTTCTGCTTGTGAAACTCTTGTGAACCAAGATTGCCAATATGCCAAGCAGGACCTAACCTCTGCAACAGAAATAATTGATTGTGTGAAAGAGTGTGCTACACAGTTGGAAAATGAGAGCATCTCATGGAGGAGAAAAACTATGCTGGTAAGTTTTCCAGAAAAGATGTTTACTACTCACAGACTCACACTATTGAATTAGATGTAAATTTGTGGTAATTTTTCATGAAATTATACCATTTATGTGCTGAACTGATGGATGAAATCACAGATCTATGTGACAAAATCTCATGTTTTGGAGCTCTAAGATTCAACCCTACAATTATCAAATCTTGATCTTGTTGCTTCATCTATATTCAGAGGGGAAAAGTCTGCCACAATGCCGGCCACCTCAAAGATTCAAAATGATATAATCGGTCCTGCACTAACAGATGCACAAGTGAGTTATTGTTTCTTACCTTTTCGAGGACCTGTGTTGATGATGCTTTATATTTGTTACTATGCTGTATTTTAACATGTATTATCATCAATCATTTTTTCCTCTTTATTTATTTGGAAAGCTTAAAATAATTGTTATAGCCATCTGGGGCATTTGGCTGATTCTTAGTCTTAAGGTGGCCTGCTTCTCTTAGTGGTTCATTTTAAGATCCGCTAAAACCTTTCTTTCCTTCAATATTTAATTGGCATCTTTGGTAACTGCATATCCTTCAGAGTTCATTGGCTTTAATTGCTCATTCACTGTTTCTTGTTTTTGTTATTTTGGCTTACAGAAATTGCTTGGAGAATACGTGATATGGTTAAAATCAAACAGTGCTCATGGAGGGAAACTATACAAAGAATCATTTGAAAAATGATGGACTTCAGTTGACTATCCAACCTCCCAGATACATTTAGAAACCCATTATTTGGCGAAACAAGTTGACCTCAGCATGAGAGTGACAGAGAACTTCTGTGCTAGGGTCACTTCAAAGCTATTTGAAAAACAAATACGCGAAGTGGTTAGTTCTAATTTTTTGTGGTCATGCGCCAAATTTTCGTAAGTTGCTTTTAGACAATTTTATAACCTTGTTGAGCAGAAGCTGGCATCATTAAATAATTAAACAGTCTGGTATAGTCTGTGTCAAGACATATATATTTTATTTAAACATAAATAATTTTCCTGCTAACAAACTATGATACCTTTTGTGCCATGAGAGATTGATAACACTTGATTTTCTCCATTCTCTATTGCATGAGTGCAGAATCTGGTGTGCACTGGTGCATTCTTGGATTTTTAGGAAGGTGGAGCCTTGCACAAAATAACAAATTTGTCTGCTAGCAATTTACGAACTACCCATTATAGCCTGGATAATTTCTGGTGGCAATAGTGGAACCTTGGATGAAATAAGAAAATTATCTGGGAGCAATTTTAGAATGACACCTTGTAGCCCAATTAATTTCTGGTAGCATTATGTGTTTGCATTATAATCTAAAAGCCCAAGTCATGTAATTGGAAAAGAAAGAATAAGGGCATAGAGGAAGTGGTTCTGCCTTAGGTACTTTTATGAACTGAAGTATCGGCTCTTTTATGATATTTCAATGGGATTCCTCGTAACTTTTATCTTAGATGCAGCGAGAACTTCCATCGAAGAAGTTCCACTTTCATTTTAGTCAATTTGTTGGTCTTTGTGCCTGAGGTCAAATGTTCTCTTTGGTCTTAGTTCCTTGGGACTTTTGGCAGACTAGGAGCTGCTAATTTATCTGCTTCACTTCTGACATCAGTACTGCCTACGACTTTAGAAGATCTTCTTGTTCTTGGCCTTTGCACTGCTGGAGGGTAATGTTATTTCTTTCCTTTTTCTTGTCCACATTGCTAAAGTGTACTTGCAAATATTTTATGTTCGTGCCATATTTGCATGATTGATATCATCAAATTCTTTGAAGACATCGTTCAAACTTGACATATTTTCTGGCTTATTCCCCTAAATTTGAACTTGAATGGCTGGTTGTTCATATTTTCACTCTGCATTTGTGTCACGAGTCCTTGTATTCTGGATCCATATCAAGTTATCAGCAAGCAGTTCTTGTTATTATGTCTTTTCCTCTGATGATATCTTTGAATCCAAACATGCAATAAGGTATTCAATATCTGATTGAACCTTTGCTTTATAATAGGTTTGTAGCAATTTCGACTTTTCCAGCCCGTAGGCAAGCAATGGTAGACCAGGTAAATAGGATTGCAGATGGCCTCGCAGGTGAAGTTGAAGAGGCCATGCAGAAGGATCTCATGGAAACTGTTGGAAATTTGGAAAACTTTGTAAAAACTATTGGCAAGCCTTATCAAGATGCAGCACAAAAAAGACTGGGCAAACTTTTAGATCTTCAAGAAGAACTATCAAATGTTGATAAAAAACATAGAACACTACGCATTGAAATACAAAATGTTCATGTATCATGACAAAATGGATTTAAGTTTAAACTTCATCACCTGCCAGTTTTCCCTCAGCTTTTTTTTTTTTGAAGCAAGTGCAAAGCTATTATAGTACGAATAAAAACACTGTTTAGCAAATCTATGCTAATGATGACTTCAGTTTATTGATTATCAATTGAATAAAAGTTGTGGAATCTATATCGAGCTGATCATTTCTCTGATGTAATGCATCGAGAATGCGTGTCGGCTTGTCAAAGTCAGATCAGCAGCTAGTAGCCCTTCCCTAACTCAGTGAACACGAAAACAAGAGACAGATTCTTTGTTTGTGCCCTTACTATCACCTTGATTGAGATGAGGTGCATTAACCATACCTGACGAAATTTTTTCAGGTATCAAAAGCATCGCCGTATTTTCCATATAGAGCAATGAGTATTTATCATAGTTTGTTCTATGTTTGTTTAGTTTTGTTCATGGACCATAATTTTCCTAAAGAGCTTGGCTAAGCTCAGATTTTTTACCCTTTTGTTAAATATCTAAACGCCCTGCTTGCTTGGGTTGAGAAATCTCAGCATCAGCTTCCCACAACAATATCTAAATGCCGACCATCCATAAAGTTTGTCGTCGGATTCTTGTAGTGATCTTTTTTATTAACAAATGCAGCAACCAGTAATTTCGTGACATCTCTGCAAGCTTTGCGTGGTTCTTTTTGAAAATCATCAAGGGACAGTAGCATGATCACTAGAATGACGAAAAGCAAATACTACTATAATGGTCAAAAGGTATGAGAGAGTGCGCACCCTTTTTTAATTACGCCATGAATTTTGATTCCTCATCGTCTTTCTTTGTAAAGATCTTATTGAAGCAGCGATTGACAAATAGCCATGCATATTTAACAAAGTTATATAAACAATCAGGGGATTAGGGCTTTCGTGCATCTGGGGCCAAGGCGATAGCCAGACATCATGACTTTTAGACGCCCTTTTGCCTTTAGGGTCGATCCTTTACTTCGGCCAATCTAAAACAAAAGCATACCAAGATAGATAGCGAAAGCAAATTTGATGGCTGGGGCTGAGAGAGAGTGTGTGAACGGCACATATTCTTTGGTCTACCTCACTGCTAGGCCTAGCACATGGACACCTTTTCTTGGATTCAGAGAGCGATAAAGGCTTTGTTTAGGACCGCCAATGAATATATACTACTAAGATTCCCTCGTTCATGCTAATAGGTTTGGTATCTAGCCTTGCTCAATTGGAAACTGCTTTTAATTGCTCGATTCAAAGAGCTGGTTTACTCAAAAAAGAAGAAAAAAGCATGCGTGGTTCATTATCTCAACAGTGCATAGTGGATGATTTAACAAGAATATCACAGAATAATCTTCATATTTATACCAACACTGAAGGATTAAACCTGGCTATCCCATAGCCTCAGCTTTATTAAGTTCTTTATTATAGTCTTCATGATGACATTTGATCATTTTGCTTGATGAGGGTGACAAAAATCTAGCATTATGTGATCATTTCTACGTGTCCATTACATATGTCTCTTTGTAACAAGCACATTAATCAAAACTCATGGAGTCGGTCATTATCACTTTTCTTAACATGGAAAAAGGAGTAGCCAAGTTTACACGCTGCAACAATCGGAGGTTCTGGCTTTTCATGGGAAAATATATATACACTACAAGGACCAAACACAAAAGATCGGAGCTCTCGCAAACAATTCCTTTATTAGAAAGAGTATATGTAAACTATACGTGTCCTTGCTGCATGCTTAGGATTCGATTTTTGTGTTGTCTCTCTGATCGAGGATGGATTTTTATCATAATCCCATTGACTGTCATATCCATTTGCCTTGAGCCTACGTTACTGGGGAGGTTAGACACAATCTATCTTATCTCTTCGGTCTGCAATGCCTGTCTTTCGCTAATGAAAAAGGCATACTCGGGTTTACGATCTCACTGAGCCGCATTTCATGTTAGACTCAAATTTAGTGGCAAGCAAGGGGGCTAGTGCTGTCTTAATTATGGTTTTGAATTCTGAAGCATATTCGTCAAAATGTCTAGCTTTATTATCATTGTCCACCCATTCTACTTGTGGTAATGGGTATTCTAGCATTATTGGATCATTTCCCATGTTCTATAATCCATCCAACCTTTGAAGAAAAAAGTATTCTAGAGAATTCAAGAAATGCTTTCAAAGGAAAGATTAGTTTATTTGCAGTGGGAGTATACTTTGACTGTCCGTTTTAAAACCTTGGGGGGAATCTGATTTGGTATTTGGCAGGACTATATTAGTTGATACTTATCATTAATGCTACTCATGCGAAGATAATTGTAATTATAGTTATCAAATTTGGTCTAACTAGACATATTTACTTAGAAAATCGATTTAGAACTTAATCCCGACCGAGTTTGTAATGAGACCAGTCAAATATTGACTCGGTCAAACCCAAACTACCACATGAAAACCTAGTTGAGCTGATCCATCTAGTTAAGACTCTTTTGGATCAAAAAGTTTCATTTGAAAAAATCAAATTGTTTAAAGTAGGATTCGAATTTTAAATCTTTTGTACTAACTAAAAAGCTTTCACCAATTCATCGAGTCCAACATAATGTAGTTTTATGACACATAATAGGAGTGGATTTAGGAGTTTTTTAAAATTATGAGTAACTTTTTCAATTTTTAGTTCTTTTAAATCAAACATAAATTCAATCCACACCCAACCTTTTTAAGCTAATCTTAACAGAAACACACAATCACAATCCAAACATAAATAAAAGTAAAGATATATAGGAAAAGAGATGCACACAAAATTTTATAATTGCTAGAAAACTTTATGTAAAACATACCAATGAGCACATTTAAAGCCAAAATAAAATTGGACTTCACTCATTTTTAGAGTTAAAACTTTATTGAAATTTAATCTACAACATAAGCTCTCAAATATGAAATATTAATATAATTTAAATAAATTATGGATAGATGAGAAATTAATCTTAGAGAACTATTGGTTGACATGTTTTGGAGAAACCTATAACCTTTTAAAAGCTACATCCCATGTTAAAAAAAAAAAAACTTTCCTAGTTGTTTATTTAGTGAGAATGTGAGAAGTTAACATAGACACTCAAGTTTTTAAAGGGTAGAGGACCTAAGCATGGTAAGCTTGAAGCTTAAAATCACACGCGTGTACATGCACAACTCGACTCGTGCTCAGAATTTAGGTTGAACCTATGTTTACTGTAAAATAACCTTTTGCACTACAGAGTATTATTTTTTGTCAATTTTATTTTGGACTTGGATTTGGTTCATGAAGAATGACTTTCTGTAGTCCATGGATTAAGTCTGGCCAGCTTCTTTAGTCTTTTCAATAACTAATTATTCATAATCTGGATAGTTTTTAGATAATTTTTGCAACTCTTTAAAACTAAATTGTCAGGTTTAATTCTGGTTTTATGGTGGGTAATCAAAACTAATTATGAATGAAATTCATTCTAATATTAATCAAAATTAACTCTTATTAGTTTTGGTTCTAAAATTCATTGTAAAAAGGGAATATAAGAAGAGTTTTCTGAATGAGTTTTTAGATTTTACATACTCCTTCTCACCTTAATTTTAAGTGTTTTCTTCTCTATTTTAAGCTTTATTTTCTTTTTAAATCTAAAGTTTAAGTTCAATATTGCTTAGAGATATTTGAGTTACATTATGTTTGATTCATATATTTTGTTTAGAAGTATATTTAAACAAGATGTTGTTATTGAAATTTTGAGAAATTTATTGCAAATATCTTTTGCATCAAGTGAAAAATATGAGTTATTAAATTTTTATTTTTTTAAAAAATGCATTTGTACGTCTGAACATCTTAAAAAAAAAAATTAAGAACTGTGACGTATTTAGGATCCGGTTTTAAAAAAAGCAAAATGACAAGATGAGATTAGTGGGAGATTATCTGCTTTAAAGAAAATCTTTGTGCTTATAAAAAAACTTGAATTGTTTAGAAGTAAACATGCATGTCCGTACAGTCTTTAGCATCTGATTAGACAAGCAAAGAATTGGCCAATGCAGAGAAAGGTACATTTGCACGTTAATTTGTTTAATATGATATGACAGAGTAGTAAGGTTTTGCATTTTAAGCAAAAGCATCATGATTAATTGTAATTATTGAAATAAAAAGTTGGAAGACCGCTTGACTTCCAAGACATTTAAAGGTAGGATTAGTTTAGTGTTTAATCTCTGCCAATGGGTTCTTCTCGGTCGGTCGGTCGTAATATAATATTCCGGTCATCAAGTAGCCGAAAAGGATCATTGTCTTCTTAATTAGTTCTCTCTGGTTTTATTTTTCTTTTCCTTTAAATTCTGTTTTCATGGTGGATGTTTGCATAAACATCCCTTGTTCTATTGGAAAAGTGAACCCTACTCCTTACTTTTTATAGAATGGACGGTTGTTTTATCTCGATGCAGTGGATAAATACAGATGGGCTACTTAATCATTGATTTTTTGCATGACAGGTGCAAGTTTTGCATTTCAAAATGTAGACTTGAAAGTTAAGAAATTGAATAAAATAGTGAATTCAATAGTCTTTAGCTTATGATTAGACTAGAAGAATTGTATATGAAAAAACCATGAAGTTTAATTTTTAATTAATCAATATTAAAGGATAAAATTGAAAAAATAACTTTAATTATACAAAAGAACTAGACAAATAGCAATTAAAAGAATGAGGATCAAAATTAAAATATTAAAAAAAATTATATTTGATTGAAGGGTGAAATCGAAAAGAACAATTAATTTAGCAAAAGGATCCAAAAAAAATAAAAGAACAAGGATCAAAATTGACATAAAAAACAAAAAAATATATTGAATGAAGAGTGAAATTGAGAAGAATAATAACTTTTACAAAACGGCTAAGAAAAAAATTAAAAATAAAAAAATAAGGGCCAAATTGAAAAACATAATACCATCAATTTGAATTGAATAATGAAATTAAAAACCAACAAAACTTTTATAAAGGGGCTAAAGAAAAAAAATCAAAATCAAAATAATAAGGACCAAGTTGAAAAATATAATATTTGGTAAAATATGATTGAAAGATGGAATTGAAAACAAATAAAACTTCTACAAAAGAGCCAAGAATAAAAATAAAAAATAAAAAAAATAAGGACTAGAGTTGAAATACCAATTATAAAGAGGGTCGAACTGTATTTTTTAGGGCAATAGAGAGAAAAAAAGCCCACCAATGATAAATTGGACCACCAAAACTGACACGTGCCACTCCACACGAAAGATGACACGAAGATATGCATAATTGTCTAAAATGATCAATCCTTGTTGTTGTCAATAATCAATCATTTGTTCTTAAAGCTTTATTGCTACTTACTAGGTGCAAACAATATAACTTTCTTCAATAAGTCTCTTAACATTTCAACAAAAATCCAACAAACCAATGAAATATTGCCCAATAATCTTTCTATAAGGATTGAACCTAAGCTCTAGATTAAAAGAAATTTTAAGAGGAATAACAAAGGTTTAAAACCATAACACAATGCTGGAAAATAAGGTGAAGATTGTCAAATTCTGTCAAAACAATGTAGATTTAACCCATCTCAAACACTCTACTTCAACCTCTTTTTATAGAGAATTTTAGGAACCAAAGACTAATGAACTTCCCCCATTAATAGCTTTGATTACCTATAATAAACCATAATTAAACATGAATGTTTTTTTATTTAAATCATGTGACATTTGAACTGAAAAATCTGCTCATGTAACCTTGAAAGAATTCTGGAAAATTGATTATTTTCCTCATTTCATGGACCAGAAAAAAATATAAATAATTCTTCATGTACCAGCCTAAGTCCAAATTTTAGTTGGTAAAAAATAATATTTTGTAGCTGAAAGGATTATTTTACAATGAACCCGAACTCAGGCACCGAAAGCGTGCATGTGAGTTTAAGCTCAAAACTCACTTTATTTAGGACATTTCCAGTAAAAACTTGGGTGCCAATTAAGCCCAATTTAAATCTTCCAAACTCTTATTTTATAAATACTTGGAAAACTATTTGTTTTTTATATGGGATAGAAGCTTTTAGAGAGTTTTGGATTTCACCAAAACATACCAGCCAAGAATTTTTTTAGATCAATTTATCGTTCACTCATAATTTATTTAAATCATATTAATGTTCCACGTTAAATTAAAGATTAAATTCCAATAAAGTTTTAACCTAAAAAATAAACAGACCTTTGGCTTCAAATATACCTAGCAACCATGTTCTTAAACAAATTTTCTAACATTATATAAAAACTGTGAACCAAGTAAAGTACTTTCAATTACAAGAAAAACTGTGAACAGATGAAGATGTGGTTTCAAGAGAACAATCTCAAACAACATGAAGCTGTTGATATCAGGGGATGTGCGAGCATTATGTTAACGACATTTTACAATTTAGATGATCCTTTGTTTTTACATTTTTATGAATAATTTTCTTTTTTTACATTACAAGATGGAACATTTATGCCTTTTTGTTGTGTGATGCGTGGTAATAGATTTAGAATTCAATATCCGCACACCAAAAGTGTTCATCATAGTTTGAATTTTGTATTTTATCAATATAATTTATTCGTTTTTGCATTATTAGAGATAATTAAAAAGTCTTCGGCTAGGAGCGAATCTTCTCAATTTATTATTTTTTTTCCAAATATATCCTTTCTTTTTTCTAATCAAAGTTTTCT
>Ga0307515_10017729_pt1 | contig 12944 bp, 9 predicted proteins | sample 17_EM_MG_FD_194513 | JGI IMG/M metagenome (GOLD analysis project Ga0307515, IMG submission 194513) | Populus trichocarpa ectomycorrhiza microbial communities from riparian zone in the Pacific Northwest, United States - 17_EM | ecosystem: Host-associated > Plants > Roots > Unclassified | place...
GTATTTGTTACTGCCTCTCCTCTGCCCCTGTTCCAGTGGATCGAGCCAACATCTCTCTTTGTTTATCGTTTCTCCTCTGCCTTGTGGTGCATTGGACCGAATCGACGCCTAATAGTAGTACCTTTATTCTTTCCGAACCTCCGCCGCCTCCGAAAGCATCGAGCATCGTCCACGAGCATTGGGTTGACTCCGTGTCCCCTACATTTCTTGAGTCGACAGCGTGTCCTCTATCTTCCTTGGGCTGACTTCGTGCCCCTACCTTCTTCCGTCGGCTTTGTGTCGACTACCTCTCCTTGTGCCGACACCGCGTCAAGTGCCTCTCCTACTGTCAACTATACCGTCCGGCCATGAGCATTACCAAAGCCTCGAGCACCTCCGAAGTCCCGAGTACCATACAACCTCGAACAGCGTGTCTACCATCCCTCCTCGTATCGCCTACTCCACCTGCTACCATCTGTGTGTCGACTACTCGTTCGTGTCCACCACCTCTCCTCGCGTCGACTACTTCTTGACGTCAGCTACTCCTTATATCAACATCCTTCGGAAATACAGTGCGCTATTGAAAATATCTACGATGAGTACGGGTTATGGACCGCGGATACTTGGGCGATGTCGGCCGACGCACAGTTATGCGATTCGGGACAGTGGACCCCAAGAGACCGGCGGTGGCAATTGTGGCCATGCATCCACGAAGTCTGGACTCCTCATGGCGAGGATAGGACGCTCTATTGTGAGCTGTACATTGCGTACCTTCGACCCTGCAAACGGATGACAACAGCGACGACTTTCAGGATGTGTACACGGATTTTTAACTTGGAGAGTTTGCGAAGGATATGTGTCTTGGGTAGATTGCGTCGGGTATGGAATTTGGGCAGGACTTCATTGGATGTGTATGCTTTCTTTGGAATTGGATTTGGATTTGGTCTCGGGGGAGTGTTTCTTTGTTGCATTTTGGGTCTTTCCCTCCCTTCTCTCTTCTTCTCTTTTGTCAACAGGTTGTTTGGGACTTGGAGGATTCAGGGCCTTCATTTGTTTTCTCTTCTCTTCCGCCCTTTCTAATTGGTTTGTTCACTTTGTTTGGAACGCCTTGGGCCAAAGGGGGAGTGTTGGCACGGGATTTGGCCCGATGGCTTGTGTGGCGTTGGGGGGCTTATAGCCCCCGACGGCCTAAGGCTGCGGGCATGAGGCCGGTGGCTTCGGCCCCCATGGGCCGCCACCAGCCCCCATGCTGGGGAGTAGGGCTAGCCCCGGCAGTGATGCTCGGCATCGGTCTCCGGGTATGATACTCGGCGAAGCCGAGTATACTCTCTCCTTTCCCATATATATTCGCCTGTCTTTCTCTCTCTCTTTGCTCTTCAGACAATCACTTTTGTACAATAGTCAATTCAATATCTCAATTCGTACTCGATTGATCTCAACAGCACAAACGTGCACTAGCTATGTCGATGGAGGAAGACAACGACAATAATGAAATTAGTTCCTTCAAAAGCTTCTTCGACTGAGATAGTGCGTAGACTGAAACCGATCGCAGCTGGTATTGTTGATAGATAACAAGATATACAACCAGATTGCGAGCTGGCAGCGAAGTGGTGAAAGGGCTATTAATAAGGGCGGAAATACAGAGGGCCTAAAAGTGATAGATTCTGTGGGGGATCATGTACTGGGGAATGGATGCGCTAGAGAGGATGCTCAATACGTAATTGGAAGGATACAGGGCAATGTCTTGGCGATACGTGAGCAAGTTGTGATCTTGGGGGGACTTGGATAATTTAGAGGCATGCTGGCTAATTGTGGGAATTCGCGCTATCCGTGTAACTAGCATTGAAGCGAAGTACATGACAAGCAAGCAGTCGGGATCTAGCGAACACTTCCTGAACCAGCAGTGCACTCAGTGCCTGTTGTATTCGTCGCCACTTACCGCAAACTCAAAAACCCGACTAGCTTCACGTCGGGCATCGCCGGAAGTGCCGGATAGCGGCAGAGTCTGCAAGCGCAATTGCACATCGTCGCCATCAATGCCAATACGTAGGTCCCTTCAAGAGTGGTTTGTTGAGACTTATCGTTGAGTGCCGCTTGTGTATTATCGCACTCTCTCTCTTCCTCCGAAATTGGGTGAGATGCGTCCGCGGCTCACGAGGTGGAGGTTCATCGGCGATGCACCCCTTGAACTCGCTGACGTTAGTAAGGTGCAGCGCACTTGGTTGGACTAGTTAGACGCCGCCATCCCAATAGTCCGTTTCGTCCATCCAAGCCAACGCCCAGGACCAGACGACAATTTTGTGAATACTACATTTCTCTGTTGAAGGTTTATTCGCAAATGTGTGAAGGTGACATTAACCCTTCAATTCCGAAGGATCCGAATGCAGTTGACGTACAGCCAGTTCATTGAAATGCTTAATTTGGTTTGCTAAACTGTAAACATTGTATATTCCTGCTTTTACGGGATGCGCAATGCTTGGAGACCCGACTCCTGGGAACGTCACGGATGAATCACTGATGAATATGCGTTGCTGATCAACCGCTTCCAGGTGTCACATATCGGCCAAAATACAACTTCGGGTATTCGTATGCGTTGTCATCTTAGCAGAGTGCCACCGCCATTCACCCATCCCAACTTTACTAATGTGTCCGATATGTAGGGCAGACTTTGAGTGCGGTCATCACGCGGTGTTAGAGTTGAGCGGCGGAGCCGCATTCACTTTACTTCTTGTGTACGTGTCAAATAGATGAATAGACAAGTTAATATACGCATCACCAATTTGGCAGCTGCACCATAAGTCGACGTACGCTTCCCTCTGCGCCAGGATTGGTCCAACACGATAAAGACGCCTGTTTGACGTCAAATGATCTACTCACTGAGTTTTATTAACCCGTCTTGCCCGATGTTGAATTAGAGCAAGCATTCTCACACAGCGGTCATTTTTGTGTTTTGGGGGCGAGAGAATCAATACTGTGGAAATACCGTGATTTAACTGGGCCTAGGAAAATCCTTTCTTGCCACAAATACGCGACGGTTTCCGATCTTGATATAAGCCAGCCGTTTTGGTTTTGTTTTATTCATTCTGCATCCACTCTAACCAGAGTATGGCTGTACCCGATTCTCCTCCGGATGGCCGGCCAGGCGGGGGAGCTCCACCTTCTTCCCCTTCTTCCCCTGTAACAAACGAAACGAAAGCCCAATGAATGGTAACACAGTAACAAAAGAAAAGAAATAGAAACACTACTTACTACACTCTTCTCTGCTCAGCGGTATGGATACTATCCGACTTCAGTTGCCGCGAGGAAGTCCATCACCCCTCGATCGTATACAGCTCAGATATTTGCACGCACTGGCACCTTCCCGCTTTTCCGCCGGTTGCCCATTCAACTGTTTGACACAGCTTCAGCCATTTTGTGCTTTGGGAGCGGGAACGACCTGGAATGTAAATCCCGTCGAATATCGTATCCTGGAGTTCTCACTAGAAAAACTTCTGCCGTAGCGACTAATCCATCAATATGGAGCCCGGCTATAAGCTACCACATGGACCGACCCATAAACTTTCGGAGGTTGAGCTCAAGGCTCTGAACGCTTACATCGAAACAAAGCTAGCCATTGGATTTATCCGGCGGTAATCATCACCGGCTGCGGCACCGAATTTATTTGCCCAGAAGGGTGGCGGGCTGAGCCTCAGCGTCGACTACCATGCTCTCAACTTAGCCACGGTAAAGAACCGATATCTCCTCCGGCTGATCTCGTATGTAGATGCTTTGACCGGTTGCGTAGTGGTAGGGTATTTATCAAGCTAGACCTCCGTGGCACCTACCATTTCATCCGGATCAAAGATAGTGACAAGTACAAGACGGCATTTCGAACCCGGTGCGGTCAGAATTATGCCTTTTAGTTGGACGAATTCACCAGCTACCTTCCCAGCCTATTTAGATGACTGTTTGCGGCCTTCCAACGACGACTTTGCTGTGTGTTACCTTGACGACATACTTATCTATGGGGCCATGAGAAGGTGCACGAAGAGCATGTACGTAAGTGTTGGAACAGCTACAAGTGTTTGGTCTGTACTGCAAAGCCGAAAAGGGTCAATTCGGAGTCTCCGAGCTCGGCTTCCTCGGGTTTGTTACCAGTACTGATGGAATTAAAATGATATCCAACCGAATCGCGACGATTAAAGACAGGCTTAAACCGAAGTCGATTCAGGATCTACAGGTGCTTTTCAGTTGCACGAATAGTGGTGGTGGTTGAAGCTGATAAGTAGAATGAGAAGCGAGAAGCGAATAGTGTGGTCGCAGCAAATGTTCGAGTCATACAATCTCACTAGACAGTGTTAACCCCTGTCGCGGCTGAACAAGAATGTGTTCATCGGTCCCCTGTAGATTTGCCCCGGCATGATGTCTTGCAAATGCAGGGAGCGAATCCGGCTCGGCCCGTTCCGTTGCCATGCAGATGATTAGCCGAGCCTAATCTGGAAGGTGGGGCAGACGGCGGGGTAGCGCGGAATTAAGAGAGCTTAGTGCGGAACCCCTGAACCCACACCATCGAAACATACTCACATAACCGCCTTCGCTTGTTATCGGATGCCCCTTTCGAAGCCTGCCGGTGGCGATTAAGCTAAGGTGCATTTACAAACAAGCGATATCCTCCCTGCGGGGCTAGTAAATGCTGATCACCACCCGAGATACCGTCTTTGGCGCACCACCCCTTCACAAAACTTTACCTCATTCTGAGCGCTATAGATGAGTCTGATGGGACTGACAGAAATAAAATCATAGCGTTGCTTTGTCGACTTTGGGCAGAGAGACCATCCCGCATTTGTAATGTATTCCTTGCTTGCCGCCCTGTTTCGCATCTTAATCACTAGGCTAATGAAAGTCACCATGTCATAAGATTGCAGGACGTGAATAAGAAGGATATTACCAGATTTGCAAGTTCTTTCTTGGGGTCAAACCTCGGAATTTCTCCAGAGATGCTTTGCTAGGAAACGGAGTACGTTGTTGAAAAAGTTGAAGGAGCGTTCTCTAATACTAAAGTCTAGTAGTTGCATAACTACCACGACTTTGTATCAAAGGAATGCGCATACCAAGTACGCCTGGAGAGTGACGATTACTAAATAGGTGAAGTGTCTGTAGGTGTGGACAGTACTGTTTATTGGGGTAGTGGTGGTAGAGGTAGTGGTGCTGATGATGGGAAGATGGTAATGTAGCGGGAATTGGACGAAAAAACTCGGCAGGTGCGTTGGGAGCGCTTGGTGTTAAACAGTCCGAGAGGGAAACTCGATTATGTCTATGTAATTGAGGCCGCGAGGGCTGTGTATGTACGATCTCCCTTATGCGTATGCTTACGCACTTATCTTTGAGGAAACGCCATAAGTCTGGATACAAACTCGTATCCCCATAGAAGCCATATCATCATAGAAGTCACTATGGCAAACGAGGCCGTAACAAATGATCAATACAATATTATTATATAGAAACCGCGCGATAAGTCGACAACAACGATAGCAATTAAAAAACGGACGGCGACAATCGATTCTAGACATCAAAGTGACCCCGGAGCGAGCGTCCCAGCACCAGCGATATCGCAGGAGGAGGGTGCACACAGGAATCCACGCAGCCAAATGGGTTCGCGTAAGGGCTTGGCAGAGAACAGGACTGACGCGACGCATCGGCCAACGAGCGTGCGACTATGAGCACCCAGAGGACTAAGAGGCTAGCCGCAGAGAACTGATGACCGAATTCAGAGTAAGCGGGAGGAGAGACCTGGATGCGGGAGAAGCTGGATATGGCAGGAGCGACGCGCCTCTGGATGTGGCGATGGAGATGGCGACGGTGGTGACAGCCATCGCCGCGGAGAGTGTGGGCACAACCAAATTTGAGCCGATGGAGAGAAACGCAAACGGAAAACGGAGAAGGAGGAGCGAGGCCCCGGCGACCCCAGCAACTGGAGGAGCCGCATAGAGAGGACAATACAACAGCAGGCACAAAAACTGACGCTGCTGCACCGAACAGTTAGACATCTCGCACACCTGGGGAAAGCCCGGGCAGGCAGCGAGGAGGAACAGCGGCTGGCAATGATGACGTGGATGGAGGAGAGAGAGCAGAAGTGGGACGCCCGCTATGAGGACGACAAGGTGTGGGGGGTGGGCATCACAAACATGATCGCAAAGACCATGAAAGGGGTAGCACAAGGCAAGGAGAGGAGAGAGAGAGAAAGAGAAGTGACTGCGAGAACGAACGGTGGGGGGCTGGAGGCCTCGCAACATGCAGACACGACGCGAAAAGAGGGACAGGAGGAGCGTCAGCAGCTGCAGCTGCTACCGAAGCCCAAGCCCAAACGTCAGCTCAAACTGCAGACTAAACAACAGGCCCATGCCCAAACCAAATTCAGCACCCATATCCGCTAGACGGTGGGCGACCGTCCCGCCCCGAACCAAGAGTCAGAGGGCATCTATCAGTCCAGGCCCCGGCCCAGGCCCCACCCCAACGGCTTGATGAAGCGTGGCAGAGAGTCACCTGATACTAAGCAGAGACGAGAGCGTACCACTCTCCAATTAAAAGGACCATCAAATCGCGTCAGCGATCCACATAGCACTCTTCCCCCAGGAGGCACCAGCCCACATTAGGCTCATGAACGCCATGAGGAACCCCGAGGGCGCGATTACTGCAATTGCGCACCCAGATGCGACACCGGAGATGGCTATATGGTACTGCGATATCATCATCATGACAGTGAAGACTGACAACAGAGCAGTGGTGGATGCCGAAGAAAACGAGACGTGGGACAGTCTAAAGATCTATCCAGTCCCCTTCGTGCGGTACATGGGAAAAGGCACACAAGACCTGCAGAAGTTCCGAGACGAATTTGAAGCGGAGAACAAGGGCATAGTGATCCCCACCCAGGTACGATGGCTAGCCAACCCCAGCACCATCAGGCAGAGGAGGCAGAATGGAGAAATCGCCGCGTCATTGGTAGTCTTTGTTGTAAAGGGAACTAGGCTGGCAGAGAGGTTGATCAAGAAAGGCATCAAGGCCGCGGGAGTATGGTACCATGTCATGGCGTTCACGAATACGGGCACAGGCAGCAGGTGTGAGCTCTGCTGCCGATGGGGCCACTTGGAAAACAAGTGCAGCAACAAGCCCAAGTGTGGTTACTGCTCAGGCAACGACCGGACAAGCGACCATAAATGGAATGTAGTGGGGTGTATGGTGAAGCAGGGATCACTATGCGGCCACACTCTGGAGAAGTGCCCCAACTGCAAAGGAAATTATATTACGTTCAGCAGCAGGTGCGCAAAGAAGAGCGAAGCCGCCAGAGTGGCGCGGCAGAGGAGAAAGATGGGAACAGCATGACAGGCACCCGGGAGTGAAGCCATGCACACCGCAACGGGCATGAACAGAGTGGTGCTTGGTCGTAGACCCAGGGGAGGAGCTGCAACAGGGCGGGGAAGTGAAGAAGAGGAGATGGCTGATGAGATGGCTGATTTGCAAGAAGTTAAGGCAGCGGGGGAAGCAAGAGACAGGGTGATGACCAAGACCGAGACTGCGACTTCGGCCGCCACTGCAACTGCAAGTGCAACTGAAGCGGGAGCCCTGGCTACCAATGATTAGAGTGATCCAGCACAACTGCGCAAGGTCATACGAGTGGACAATTGCGGCGCTGGAGACTGGAGTCGAACGCAGGGCGGACGCTGTGTGCCTGCAAGAGTCACCCAGAGGAACTGGAGGAATTGGTATCAGCCACTCGGCATACGAAACAGAAGAAAAAGAGTTTGAACGGCAACACGGAGAGGGAGCGGCTTGGTTGTTGATGAGTGGATGGACTTATGCAGAGGTGCAAACGAGGATGTCATTGCAACTGATGTCGGGAGGAGAGAGGAGAGGATAATGAGGATCGTCAACGTTTACGACGAAAAGAACACGCACTCGGGAGAGAGACCGGCGCCAAAGTTGAACTGGCAGCGAGTCATTCGGCAGGGTAGCACTGTCCTCACTGGAGACTTGAACACTGATAGCATACGATGGGACCCAAGGTGCCAAGTGCAGCTGGATGCTACATTCTGGGAATACTTGATTGATGAACACGGTCTGGAGATTGGAAACGATGCTGAAGCCACCCACCACTGGACCAGAGAAGATCATGAGGGTGAGTCGGTCATCGAACTGACGCTAGCGAATCGACCAATAACCAAATGGTCAATACTGGCCGACAACGACCATGCCACAGGATCCGACCACGAGCTTATAGAGGGTGAGGTGGATGGAGACGGGCAAGAGGAGGCGGGCCATGAGAGGGTAGTAGGGTGGAACATAGCTGCAATGACTGAGGAGGACGTGAAGGCAGCGGAGAAGCTTTGGATGCAGCTACCGAAAGAGAGAGCCCACCTGGACGCAGAATGCACAGCAGACGAGGTGGAGAAACAGGCCGCATGGTGCCAGGAAGCAATGGGCAACGTTCTCGATGCCACGGCAGAGAAGATCAGGATCTGCGACAAATCGAAGAGGTGGTGGAATGCTGACATCAGGGAAAGAAGGAAGGAGGGAGGAAGGGAAACAAAGGGGAAACGAAACATGGAAGATGCCGCCAAGGCGAAGGCAGAACTCCAGAAGTCGATTCGACAGTCCCAGAAGAAAATGTGGAGTGAGTACTTGCAGAACCTGACAGGGGCCAAGGTATGGAAAGCAGCACGATACGCGAACCCTAGGGCAGGCATGACCGTGGAGGCCATGACAGACAGGGAAGGCAAGCAAGCAAACACATGACTGGAGAAGGAGGAGATGGTGAGGCGCGAGTCTTTTCCTCTGAATGACGACGACCAGTAGTACGAACTACCCCCCGCAGCGAGCGCACACAGATGGGTCACAAAGCAAGCAGTTGAACGAGCCCTATTCTCTCAATTGGTGAAAAGGGCACCAGGGCCGGACAAGCTGTCTTTCGGTGCCATACAGCTGCTCTGGAAGTGGGGCAAAGAGAAGGTTGTGAGGTTGACGAAGACAGCCAATCGCATGGGAAGACACCCATCGGTATGGAACCAGGCTAGCGGCGTGGTGATTCACAAGCCTGGCAATGAAGACTACACGCAGCTGAAGGCCAATCGCTCCACATTGCTGTTGGGCTGCATGGGACACGTGGTCGAAAAAGTTGTCGCTGAGCTGCTGCCAGATGAGGCCGAAAGGAGAGGACTACTGAGCGATGTACAATTCGGATGCAGAAGAGGGCGGTCAGCCATCGATGCAGCGGCCATCATGGTTGACAGAGCTCATTCAGCCTGGAGAGATGGCCACATTGCAGGCTTGCTTCTCATAAACATCAAAGCAGCCTTCCCAAGCGTGGCAAAAGGAAGACTAGTCAACTTGATGAATGTCAGGCAGCTGGATGGGGACCTCATATAATGGACGGAGACATTTCTCTCGGAAATAACGGTGGAGATGATAATCGAGGGCAACACCCTGGAGAGACATCCGGTGGATGCTGGGGTCGCGCAGGGCTCACCGGTGTCACCGATCCTCTTCGCAATCTACACCTCAGGACTGATCAAATAGGTCCACGAGTATGTAACAGAAGCCAGAGGGCTGTCGTTTGTAGAGGACATCGGCTAGGTGGCGACCGAAAGCGATGTCAGCCACGTCGTCTGGATACTTGAGAGATGAGCAGCCAGGAGCATGGAGTGGGCTAGCAGACGAGGGCAACAGTGCGACACTGCAAAGACGGAGGCGGCACTATTCACACGCAGACGAGCCCAAAGGAAACATCTCCGTCCAAAACTGACCCCAAAGATAAGATTCGGCAGCTGGGTCATATGATTCAACACGCAGGCGACAGGTTTGCCAGGAGTCTGGATGGATGCCCATCTAACGTTCATCATCAACAACCCTGGTTTCCGTCTGAAACACCCGGGTGTTCCGGAATGCTCTGACGGCTCTGACTGAACCTCGTACCCTCTGACGGAGAATTACACACTGCCTGTCGCCCAGGAGACGGGTCGCGTTGCATAGCACAGCACCAGGGAGCGCCAGCGACAAACCTGTGAGTGTCTGGGAGCACCTCGAATCACATTAGAGCATTTTGACAAAAACAACATCTGGGAACGCTACTGGTGCGCCTCGAACTCATAGCTACTACAAATCGTGCAACGATTTTTAAAACTCATGTATCCAGGTTGTATTCTCATCTATGTATCTATTCATCTATATAGCTACCAATCTACAACTCAGAGATACACTCCGAGGCCGTGATCGAGCCAGTTTGGAGATGCAATGGGAGCTCGAGATTGAGTGAACTCAGAGATACACTGGGAGGCCGTGACCAAGTGAGTTTGGAGATGCACTTGGAGGCCGAGGTCGAGTGAACTCAGAGGTGCACTTTGGGGCCGTGATCGAGCGAGTTTGGAGATGCAGTTGGAGACTGAGATTGAGTGAACTCAGAGATACACTGGGAGGCCGTGACCCAGCGAGTTTGGAGATGCACTTGGAGGCCGAGATCGAGTGAACTGAGAGCTGCACTTGGAGGCCGTGATCAAGGGAGTTTGTAGATGCACTTGGAGACCGAGATTGAGTGAACTCACAGATACACTGGGAGGCCATGATCGAGCGAGTTTGGAAATGCAATTATAGCCCGAGATCAAGTGAACTGAGAGCTGCACTTGGAGGCTGAGATCGAGGGAGTTTGGAGATGCACTTGGAGGCCGAGATCGAGTGTACTGAGAGCTGCACTTGGAGACTGTGATCGAGGGAGTTTGGAGATGTACTTGGAGGCCAAGATCGAGTGGAGTGAGAGCTGCACTTGGAGGCCGTGATCGATCGAGTTTTGAGATGCACTGGCTGGCCATGATCGAGCAAGTTTGGAGATGCACTTGGAGGCCGTGATCGAGCGAGTTTGGAGAGGCACCTGTAGCAGGCTATGATCCAGCGAGATTGGAGGAGTGCGTGGAGGTGGTCGATCTGAGGGCGGTGAGTGAGAGGCCCGCCAGGTGCTGAGACTCTATTCATCGGTTAGGTAACTCGAAACCGTCGGAATGTGACAAGGTGACTTCACCTTTGAAGCTCTTATGGAGAACTGGCTGGTGGCAGTGGATCGGTAGGGAGGTACGCCAGAAGCTGAAGCTACATTCCGGGGTCAACTCGAAATCGTGAGAATGAAGGGACGACAGACAATCTTAGGTGTATGCTGTACTTGGTGTATGCTGCACTCAGTGTTGACTAATGATGATGGCATGGAGAGATATAGAGGAATGACTTAACGTTGTGTTGTTGTTGTTGTTGTTTTTTCATACTGTATGCACTCTTAATAGAGTATGACAGGACCTGATCTCCCCTCCGCCTCCGGGCTAGCCGGCTAGATGGCGGAGCTCCCCTCTGCTACCCTTCATCCCCGCTGACAAATGAAATCTCAAAGATAGACCAGAACCAGAACAGAAAGACAAGAAGAAAAAGGAAAAGAAAAGAAAGGATATATGCCCGCAGCTGCCGCTCCCCGCACCTGAGTCCGCCTCCTTGCCCGCTCCATCCCTCCATTCACTTGGGTGGGAACTTCCCGACTTCAGTAGCCGCCAGGAAGTCCATCACCGCTTGATCACACTCATCCCTAGAAAACAGCCCAGAGACCTGCACGTGTCGGCATCTGCCCGCTTTCAAGCCCGTCGCCTTTCCCACCGCCTTCCATAGCATTTTTTGCTGGTCTCTCCATCGGTTGCAGTGGCGGAAGAGGAGTTCCCGCGTCTGGGCCGCTGTCCTGCCTCCGCCGCCGCACCACCAGCATTTGTCGTCCTCTCGATGGGCAAACCGTTTTAGGTAGACTCCGGTGGGTGCATGCCCGGACTTTAGTCTGTAGAACCTGGTGGCCAGCGATTTCGCGCTTGTCATTGGGATAGATCTCTTGGCCCCCGCCTTGCCCTTGAGTCTGTAGCCGAAGTGCTTGCTGCACTTGTCGGCTTCCCACTCCGCTTTGGCTGATGACCTTCCCTCGGAGATCCGTCTGGCCATATTCGAGGCCGAGGTGTATGGCCGCTCTATCTCCGTGTCCCCCTTTGCCTCGCGGGCTACGTTCCCCTGGCGGTCCGCTTCTTCGTTCCCGGGGATGCCGGAGTGTCCCGGAAACGAGTGGATCTCCGTTTTGATGCCGTGGGCGAGGAGAGCCTGCGCCCTTCTATTGATCCGTCTTGCCAGCCGCTGTCCCGGGCCTGGCTCCAGATGTGCCGTCCGGCGAATGGCGGCTTGTGAATCGCTGAAGACCGCCACCGTCTTCACCCAGTGTCTTTGCAGTGTTTCTCTCGTCTCGATCGTCTCCTCGAGCGCGAGTCCGATCGCCCACAGTTCGGCGTCGAAGACCTCCATTCGTCCCGTGCCCAGATAGCTGTGGCGGGACCTCCACTTGTCTCTGTGCTTGCATACTGCTGCGGCTCCCACTCGGCCATCATCTGAGCGCGATCCATCTGTCCACCACATCCAGACTCCCGCTCCTACTTTGGCCTCTTTTCCTCTTGCCCAGCGCTGCGCGGCTCTCTTGGCAGCGGTGGCGTCGTCCAGTATGACGGTTCTGACCACTGACTCTTTGCCCGGGGCCGGCCAGCTCATGCCTTCGGTCGTCCGGCCACGCTCGTGCTCTTTCTTCACTCCTCTGCATACCGGCGTCCCGGAAGAGGGGTTTTGGTGTAGTCTCCTTAGTTTGTTGCTGCACGCGTTTGCTAGCCTCGCTGCAAAACGCTGCTGTCTGGACTCTAAGATTACTGGCGCGGGTGTAAGCCCTGAGTCTGTCATTAGTGCCCCCGGTGGGGTAGTGGGTAGCGCGCCCAGGATAGATCTGGCTTGTCGATTGAGGAGAAGCTGGAGGTCGTCTCGCCTTCCTGCTTCACTGGGATCCCACCAGAGCTCGCTCCCATATAGCGCGACAGCCTGGACGCATGCTACCTGGACGGCCCTTACGCTCTCTAGTACTACCCCGTACGTCTTTGTGAGGGTTC
>Ga0307515_10017731_pt1 | contig 12944 bp, 9 predicted proteins | sample 17_EM_MG_FD_194513 | JGI IMG/M metagenome (GOLD analysis project Ga0307515, IMG submission 194513) | Populus trichocarpa ectomycorrhiza microbial communities from riparian zone in the Pacific Northwest, United States - 17_EM | ecosystem: Host-associated > Plants > Roots > Unclassified | place...
GAAACCTCTGGTCTCGCCGAGGCAGTGGCGAAGGCAAAGGCTAACCCAGACATACTCGTGCCTATCGCGATCTGCGGCATCACCAACGGTCCCTGCGAATACTGGATTCCCCAATTCGTCGAATCGAGGCGCGTCGGCCGACTTCCTCGCAATCTTGCAATCGTGGCCAGCGCTGGTGTCGACGGCTCCAGGGTTTCAATACCGGACTCGATCCTCCGCCTCCTGACGCCTGTCGAAGTACCCGACAGCGCCAAGCCCGTCCGCAGACTCTTTGCCGGGCCATGGCCCGCAGACCTCGACTCCAATCGCGCGAACCTAGCCGATGCAATCGACATCCTTTCTCAGTCGGAAGCCTTCGAGAACGGCGCCCTCCAGCGCACCGCCAAGATGCTCTCACGGATCCCGCCAGGAACAGCGATGGCCGATGTCGGCAAGGCGTTGGTGCGGCAGGCAAAGTGGCTGGCGAGCATATCCGCAGACGGGCAGTACGAATTTAAAAATCACTTCAAGAATATCGAGGGCTGAACATGTTCGATCCGATTGGTGGCTTCAATAGAATGATCGAGCAGTTCCTGGTGTATCTCGATACGGCCTATCGTATCGACGATCGCAAGGTCTCCTCGATGCGGCGGGAGCTTCTGTCGGCACCCGGCCAGCTCGCCCTCGATCCGATCTTCGAGGCTGTTCCGCGCTACGAGACCGCGGGATATGGCCTGGAAGCTCTCATGGAGGACAAGGAAGGCAAGCTGCCGGGTTTTGCGAAGGCGGAGCGCCAAGCCTTTGTCGAACTTGCCCTCTCGGGTCTTTTCGATCGCGATACGCGCAGTGCCGAGATTAAGGGCGCCTACCAGCCATATCTGCATCAGGTTCAGATGCTGTCGAAAGGTGTTCAAGACGGGACCCCAGGCATTGTCACTTCCGGCACGGGGTCGGGCAAGACGGAATCGTTCATGCTTCCCATCCTCGCACAGCTTGCGAAGGAAGCGACTAGCTGGCCTGCGCCGATGCGCCCGGTCGATGACGATTGGCTCGAAGACGGGGAGAGTTTCCAGTTCCATCGCCGCAACGAGCACCCGGACCGTCCCAAGGCAATCAGGGCGCTGATCCTGTACCCGCTGAACGCTCTCGTCGAAGACCAGATGGTGCGTCTACGCAAGGCGTTGGACTCTCCGGCCGCACAAGCCGTGATGCAAAAGCACTTCAAGGGCAATCGGCTGTTCTTCGGCCGCTATACTGGCAAATCTCCGGTCACCGGGTTTCTCGATCATCCGCGCAGGAGCAAGGACAAGTCGTGGAAAAAGCGCAACAGCAGGGCACGCCGCGATCTAAAGGTGGAATTGCAGCGGTACCAATCCATTCACTCGCGTCTGGAAGCTGATGCCGACCCTGATCTTCACTACATCTTCCCGACCACTGACGGTAGCGAGCTGATCTCCCGATGGGACATGCAGGAGACGCCTCCTGACATCCTCGTGACCAACCAGTCGATTCTCAATGCGATGCTGGTACGCGAGGTCGAGGACAGCATCCTTTCCGAGACACGCAATTGGCTTGTCGAGAACGACCACGCAAGGTTCTATCTTGTCCTCGACGAGCTGCATCTCGTTCGCGGCTCATCGGGGGCCGAAATGGCGGGCTTGCTTAAAGTCTTCCTTGAGCGGCTCGGTCTGGCCGATCCCGCCCATGCCCATAAGCTCAGGATCCTGTCGTCATCCGCATCGCTCCCAATGGACGAGGATAACGCCGCAGCGAGCATCGAATATCTGCGAAACATGTTCGGCGACGCCGGAACTGCTGGAGCCGCGGATACCGACAAGGTCTGGAAGGACAGCGTCGTCACGGGCAGACCGATCGTGGTTGCCCGCCCAGACCGGACACCGTCCCGAAGCAGCCTGGTTGCTCTAGCGAAGGCTCTGCAGGACATCGACTACAGGAATCAACCAGACGAACTTCGGCAGTGCTTCATCGATGCCGCCGTGAGCATGCCGGGAGCTGCCGCCGAGGCATCGCGGACGTTGATGCTTGATGCGACGGCCGCGGCTGCCGCCATGCTCGACTTCGCCATGCAGGACGCTGACAAGCCGGGAGCGAAGAAGCCGCGATCCGTCAAGGAGATCGGGCAAATACTGTTCGGAGAGGAGGACAGGGAGGCGGTTCGTGGTCTGCTTGCCTTGCGCGCGATCCCGGACCTTCCCGACGATGTCCTGTCGGAGCAACTCAAGCCCTCGCGCGGAGCCATCGCGAGCCTGCCGGGCTTCAGGATGCACAGCTTCGTGCGAAATATCGAAGGCCTCTTCGCCTCGGTCGGACGAGACCAGCACGGAAGCGTTTCATGGGGCCGACCGAGCATCGAGCGCGGGCAGGACTACGACGAAAAATCAGGATCCGAAGGCCGCAAGCGCATGTTCGAGATGCTTTACTGCGAGGCCTGCGGAGACCTCTATCTCGGAGGGAAGCGAGGTGAAATCGATCCTGGAGCGTCCCGTCGGGTGTCGCTTCTGCCCGCGCCGCAGGAACTCGAAAAGCTTCCGGAAAGTGCTTCTTCGCTCAGGTTCGAGGATGCGAGCTTCCGCGAGTTTGCGCTCTTCTGGCCGCAGAGGCGCCCGCCAGAACGCGAGATCCGCGTGGATCAGACGCCGTACGAGTGGATCGAGGGATATCTGAATCCGCGGACTGGCGTTGTCGGCGAACAGGAAAGTGGCGAGAGCGTCAAGGGCTACCTGCTACGCTGGCGGGGCGACGACAAGTTTCACAAGCGCACGATCGAAGATGACGGAACAGCCGTTCCCTATTGCTGCGCCAAGTGCGGCACCGACTATTCCGGCCGATATAGGCAGGCCAACTCGAAGAAGAGGGAAGGGCGTCTTTCGCCGATACGAAGCTTCCGGACCGGTTTCGGCAAAACCTCGCAGCTCTTGGCGACCGAACTGGTTGCAGCTCTGAAATCACAGGGCGGCGATGGGAAGCTGGTGGCATTTTCCGATAGCCGCGAGGACGCCGCAACCCTCGTCCTCGACGTCGAGGTGCAACATCAGCGCGACCTCAGGCGCGAGATCCTGATCGCGGCGGCCACGCGTCTGGCCGCGGATCTTCGATATACGGACGAGGACAGGGCCGAACTTCTTCGCCTGAACGCCGAAATTGCCGTGCTGATGAGCGACGGGGAGGAGTACGAACACCTCATCCCCAGGCAGAGGGTGCTCAACAGGAAGCGCAACGCGGAGGGAAAGGAACCGAGTGTTCCTCTGAGTGATCTATTCGAATTCGCGCGTGAGAACGTCCGGTACGACACCCGGCCTATCCTTGGCGAACTCATGAAGCTTGGCTCGACGCCTGTAGAAGGCGCCGATACCTATAAGAACCGGGTTTCCAACAAGCCGTGGTACGAGTTCTTCGATCATGGCGCGGATGGGGAGGTTACTTGGAAAAAGGAACAGCTCAACGAGAAGGTTGATCTGATCGCGAGAGCCAGAAAGATGGTACAGGATGAGCAGCCGCCGGACGCGACGGATCTGCTTTTCAGCAAGACCTACTTCGCGCTCGAAGAAACCGGGCTTGGTTGGCCGAGTTTTTATGGGTCCGAGGAATATACGCCCGAGAAGTCACGTGACGACGCGATGCTCCGCATCTTCGCAGACGCGTACCGCATTACGCCCAATCCCTACATGGACGAGGTTCGTGCGGTCTGGTCGACCGCGCACGAAATGCTCGGCCGTGGCGACAATCGCCTTCGTCGTTTGATTTCGAAGCTGTTCCCGCAGCAGACCGAGACGGAATGTGATCTCTTCCTCGACAAACTGAAGAACAAGCTCCGTCAGACGCGTCTAGCAGGATCCATCGACATCAGTCTTCTCTATTTCCGCGCGGCGAAGCCGACGGGAGAGGCGTGGAGATGTGATCGATGCGGCAGGGTTCACCTTCACAAGGGCTTTGGCAAGTGCACGCGCTGCGGCGAGGAACTGACGCGGCCGGACAATCTTACCGCAGCGGTCATCGCCAGCGAGAACTTCCTCGGGCGGCGCGTCAAGCGTTCGATCGAGGCGAACGAACCGCTATTCCGACTCAAATGCGAAGAGCTGACAGGGCAAACGAGCGATCCTGCGGAACGGCTCCAGCAGTTCAAGGGCGTCTTTGTAAAGGGTGCCAAGGAGACTGAAACCGACTTCAAGTGGCGCAAGCTGTTCGACACTGTGGACCTGCTTTCGGTCACGACTACCATGGAAGTGGGTGTCGACATCGGTTCGCTTCAGGCCGTTTATCAGGCCAACATGCCGCCACAGCGGTTCAACTACCAGCAGCGCGTCGGTCGTGCCGGCCGTAGGGGTCAGGCATTCTCTACCGTGCTGACCGTCTGCCGGAGCAAGAGCCACGACATTCACTACTTCCACAATCCGATCGAGATTACGGGATCAGCTCCTCCTCCGCCCTTCATCACGACCGGGCTTACCGATATTCCGTCACGCCTGCTGCGGAAGTTCTGGCTTGTGAAGGCGTTCAAGGTCCTACGGACGAACGCTGACCAGGATTGGCCGGGCGACGACATGGTTCCCGGCGACATCCACGGCGAGTTCCTCTATTGCAGCGAGTATTTCCGCAGTGACAAGAACTGGCGCGTCAAACTCGCGGAAGCTCTCGTAGAGACGGACGATCACAGGCTTCGGCTTGCTCAGATCCTCGCAGGCGTTTCGAAATGCGACGTCGTAAAGATCCTCTCTGCGGTCACTGCCGACAAGGTTCTTGAAGCGATCGATAGCCTTTTCGATGAACTTGGACAACAGAGCGTGGGTATCGCATCCGCGCTGGCCGAACGCGGCCTTCTGCCTCTGTACGGGATGCCGACCCGAACTCGGAACCTCTACGTCGACCTCGCCAAGGGAAAGGCGAAGGACGACTTCGACGCCGACTGGGACACGATCGATCGCGACCAGGACATGGCTATCTTCGACTTCGCGCCGGGTAGTGTCCGCACTAGGGAGAAGCTCCGTCACCGATGCATTGGTTTCACAGGAGTTCTTCCGAAACCGGACGAGCATGCGACCGACTTCGGCGCTCCGATCGCTCCTTTTGGCAATTGGTGGAAGGACGACTTCCAGCTCCGCTTCTGCGGCGCTTGCGGCGCGTGGAGCAGGGGTGGGAACGAGACCACGGAATGCCCGTCTTGCGGTGCGCCGATGACAGATCCCGGCATCCGTTGCATAACGCCCGCCGGCTATCGCACAGAGTTCCGTCCGACAGACGAGAACCTAGCTTCGAAAGTGGGCCAGCGAATGACGCTTGCGAGCATTGGCAATGTCGACAAGCAGAAGACAGACGCGAACCTTCAGGTAAACTTCGCCGAGCAATCGGAGATTTTCCTCGTCAACCCCGGTCAGAGAGACGATACCGACTTCACTGGATTCCAGTTGCAGGAGGCCATCGACCAGGATGCCAAGCGGATATCGTGGTGGACGAATACCAAGCCTGTCGTGAAACTTTCCGGGCAGGCCATCAGCGCAGACGTGGTCGCAGAGGACCAGGGTGTTCGCTACAGGACCGACGAGACTGTCATCAGTGCTTGGCTCGCATCTACGAAGATCACCAACTCGCTGCAGATCACCCCGGTTCGATTGAATCCGAACCTCAGGATGCTCGACATGGACGTCGGCCTGTCGATGGGGCGTCGCGAACCATCGAGAACCAGCGTCCGCGCTGCGGCGATTTCCGCTACCGAAATACTCGTACAGAGGGCTGCGCTGGATCTCGACATCGCCCCGGAGGAATTCGATGCTCTGGCTCCGAACATCATGGTAATGACATGCGGTGAACGCCTGCCTTACCTGCAGATCTCGGACGCCCTCCCGAACGGTTCCGGCTTCTGCCGTCATCTTCTCGGTGACAGCACGATCCCAGTCTCGGGGCTGATCAGGAGCATTCTTGACGAGGCCGAGGAATGGCCTCGGCGTGCCGTCGCCAAGCATGCGCATAGGGAAAGCTGCGGATCGTCGTGCTATCGATGCCTGCAGCGGTACAACAACAGGAACTTCCACGGCCTGCTCGATTGGCGGCTTGGCCTTGCATATCTCCGGGCTATTGCCGACCCGACCTACAACGCCGGGTTCGACGGCGACTATGGCTGCTTCGAGGTGTCGGACTGGGCCGCGTCGGCGGTCGACCTCGCAGAGCAGACGAAGACCTTCATTCCCGGCAACACGGTGGCCCGTGCCAAGGGCAGGGCCGATATTCCCACGTTCTCGCTGGACGACAGTGGCACCCGATGGGGTGTCGTAGTTCATCCGCTTTGGGACGCAAGGAAACTGTTTGATCGGCTCGGGCTGGACCGATCGCACGTTGCCATCGACAGCTTCGAACTTGCCCGTCGTCCGCTACATGTCCTGCAGCGAGCGCGGGCTATGGTGAGGTGACGCTGCCGCCCTCCTAGCTTCGACGGAAGAGGCGATCTTCTCAACGATCGTCTCCTCCGCGTCATGCTCCCAGAATCTGAGAACCCTCCAGCCGAGTTCAGTCAGATGCTCCGTCGCGCGCGTATCCCGCGCCCGGTTGCGCTCGATCTTCCCGAGCCAGAAGTCGGTGTTCTTTTTTACCGACGGCGGATGCACTTCGCAGCCATGCCAAAAGCACCCGTCCAGAAACACCGCGATCTTCAAGCCCGGGAAGGCGAAGTCGCACGTCGTGCGCCTCATGCCGGGGATCGGGTAGTGGATGCGATATCGATAGCCGCGGGCATGTAGCTGCGAGCGGATAGCGCGTTCGAATGCATTATCCTTGCGAACGGTGCGCTGCATCCGGCGGCGAACTGCTTCTGTGGCTTGCAAGTCCGAGGGCATAGGACGACTTTGATTTATGGTCGGGGCGATATCATGGCAAACGACCTTACGCCGATCATCTTGGCGGGGCCGAGTACGTAGGTCCGGAGGCTCTCACGATCTCGAATGCTTCCTCGACGTGCTCGTGGCTGAGCCGGAGTCGAGGCTGTGGGGGATTGTTCCTGTTCGTTTTTGGGAACAAGGTGCCGAAGTAATCTGGACGGTTCTTGAGAAGCGTTCGATCAACGTGGTGACTGTTGTGCTTCAGGACATTGTTGAGGCGGTTCAGATTGGGCAGTTGCGGACTCACTGCATACTGTTGCTGGGTTGCGTACCTCAGCGCCGGAAACTTATGTTCGAATCCATGAAGGTTCGTCCATGCTCTCGCGGATCGCTCCCAGTAATGAAAAGCGCTCGTGATAAACGCCTCCCGCACAACCCCCACCGCCAGGATAGCGTCCAGTTCCGCCTGGGCGAGCGTATGCGCGCTGGAGGAAAGTAGGACGCCATCCTCATCATATTCTGTGTCATCGACACCCGCTTGCACGTACTGCGCATACGCCTGCGTCGCTTCGGCAAGTGCCTTGTTAATCGTGTCGGCCGATGCCCGGTACGCCTCACAGATACGGTCGATGCCTGTCTGATATCGGAAGGCTTTATAGCTCTCGGGTAGTATCGCCATGGGCGGATTTCCTCAACTCGTTGCAGGAAAGGTTCTATCCCCGCGGATTTCGAATCCTTTGCGCTGGGCCGCACACACGATGGTTTGTTGCTGGTCCCGCAATGTCAATTCATCGGTGCGGGCGACGCCTATTCGCACCAAAGAATTCGCCCCTCTCGGACCCAGAAGTGAGACCTGCATCCTGACTTTCGCCAGACTGATGGGTGGAGCGATGGCTCTCCGGCCTTGTTGACGCTGACATCCCAGCGCGGCCGAGCCTCGCTCAGGATCATCAGTTCGATCCTGTCTCCGCATCCGCACGGGCACCGCATGCCGACACTCCAATCGTCGCCGTCGTCTCGCGTGAGAATCAAGTCGCGAGCGGGCAGATCAGACGGAAGTGTGTCGCCCTCGATGACCAGCAGTCGACGGGCGGGGCCGTACTTGCCCCACAGTCTTCGGAACCAGCGAGTAATCCTCATTCGGCTATTTTCCTTGGTTTGCGAAACAGCGGCAGCCCAAGCAGCGGCTCGGCGGCCCCACGACCAATAAGCGCGTTCTCACTCCGATCGAAGTCGTCCTCCGTGTGATGATCCTCGTCGCAGGCCGCTAGGCTGAACGAGACCCGGGCGTAGTTCCGGTTCGGCTCCTGGCGGTAGGGATACGCGCGCGCGATGAACTCGTTCACCAGCGCAGCGGAGGCCCTCATGTTGAGCGTGATTACCGACGGCGCCTCTTCAAGGATGCCCTTAATGTAGCCCGCAGCCAGCTCGTCCCGGTATGCGTCCGGATCCGTCCGTTGCAGGTACTCGGCCCGCAAGCTCTCCTGCGTGTACACGCCACGATCGGAAAGCGTCGAACCGCCGGGTTGAATGTAATCGATCCGCCCGCTGACATCGGCGATGGCAATCTTGCCGTCATCAAGGAACGTCGGGATCGTAACGCCGACATCAAAGAGCGGAATGAGGAACGCTGATGCGATCAGGTCGGCGTACTGGCGACCTTCCTTGCTGTCCACGCAGCAGAAGATGACATCGCATTGGCCAACAGCCTCGATTGCCTCCCTGGTTCCGAGGGTATCGCAGATGCTGGCAGCAACGCCGTCACCGCGGTACTCGGCAATCGCAGCGGAGAACATATCGACCTTCGAACGACCTTGCTCGGCGTCGGCGGAAGTCGCATTGAGGATGCGGTTGAGGTTCTTTGTTTCAATCTTGTCGGGGTCGATGAGGGTGACTGACCCGAAGCCAAGGCGCGCGACCTGCTCGGCGGAAATCGACCCCGTTCCAGATACGCCGATCACGGCCGCGGACAAGCGAGAGAGTTCCTCGGTCATCGAACCCGTGAAGGCAAGCGGCCGACCAGCCGGGACGCCGTTGACGATACGATCGTTCCACCAGTAGCTGATGTCGTCGCCGGCGACCGTCACCAGATCCACGGGCTGCGAGGTCATGTCGGGAGCGTACAGGCGAGCACGGACTGCCCCTTCGGGAGTCATGATCGCCGAGCCGTGGCAATCTCCGAAGGCTTCGAACAAACCGGGGATCACACGCGCATCGCTTTCGTTGTCGATATGCGAGAACTGCAGCCAGCCACCCGGATGGGAATGAAGCAGGATGACGACGAGTCCTTCAGGTTCGGCAATGTCGATGGCGTCTTCGATGTAAGCGCCTGGCCATACGATTGCGTCCGGCTTGCGAATGGGACAGGCATCGTGCGGCACAAGCAGAGCTTGACGGACAACGAGACGCTGCCGGGGGCCGGGCGAGGGTGCACAGATCAGGATCGCAGCGGCTTCATTGCCGTCGGACAGCAGGTGAGCTTTCAGCATGGCGTGGGTGACACCACCCATAGCCAGGGTGCGTTCCAGCATCATTCGCCGACCTCCTTCAGAAGAGAGGATTCGACCAGTGCAAGGTGGGTGACGACGTTGTCGCGCTGAGGATTCCACGGGACGACATTGCCGCGGTGGCGCGACCAGCGCTGGAACGACAAGCCGACGATGCTCTGCAGCGTCTCGGTCGCAGGGATAGCTGCTCCAGTGGCCCGCTGCAGAGGCGGATACGCATAGAACATGTCGATCTGCGCCTGCGGGTAGGTAGGCGGGATCATCAGCGCGAGCGTCGTCGTCGTGACCGTGTAACCATCAGGCACCGGATAGTCGTGGATGATCAGCCAGCGGTGGCCGTCACTGTTGCGGGTCTCCCAGCGAAGGCCAAGATGGTCCAGATAGGACTCGTCCGCTTCCAGAAGTGCAAAGTCACGGGAAGGCGCAGTGCGCGCCTCGCCGTTGCTCACGTCCTTTGCAGTCAGGCGGATCTTCTCGATCCCCGGCGCACGCAGGTCGATGTCGTCGCCAACCGAGAGCTGACGCTTGGGCTGGCCCGCGACCTTCAGGATGATGATCCAGGCGTTAGGATCGAATCCTGCACGGGTAAGAGCATCAACCACCGAAATGACAGGCGTGACGGAGACGATCTTCTTGCCCTGCACGTTCAGTTCCCAGACTTCGGGCTTCCGGCTGCGGAACTGTTCGATGCCGCCCTTCTTGATCTTGATGATGTCGCCATCTTCGACCAGGCGGTCAGGCTCGTCCGTGCGCTCGAGACAGATGGAGCGGTCCGCGGCGATACGTCCGAGCTTGCGGACGACGGCACCAGAGATCTCGTCGGAGGGCCAATCGAGGCCTTCGCCTTCGATCGCAATGCGGTTGCTGCTGTCGCTTGCCGCAACGATGAACTTCGTACCCTTGCCGAGGTCTGCTTCTTCCTGGACGCGGAGTTCTTCGAGGTCGCCGTCGTCGCGCCACTGCAGGACGTACGGGTACTGGTCCGCGGCGAAGCCGGCGACCTTTGCGATCTTGCCACCAGTGGGCGTACGGGTATCCAGCGCAAAAGCGTGGAAGTTGAGGTCCAGGCCCGCGATTTCGATGGCAGTGTCCTTGCCGCGGGCCGTTTCGTGATGTTCGATAGTCATAGTCTATGATTCCTGATTGATGGAGATGTGGGAGGACAAGACGTCCACCCCGGTTGCGCACGAGACCGAGGATTCCGACATGAAAAAAAGTTTGTCGGAATCTGCGTTCCCGCGCGCAAAGAGAGTGAAGATCAAGGAGGAGATCGACACATGTGGAAGAAAATGCGGAGGAGCAGGTGGATCAGCCTGACGACGAATATCACTCTCCGGACGAGGCAATCGCAGCGTTCCGGCAGCTCTCCAACGAAGAGCAACGCAACCTCGTAGCGTCTGCACGCGCTTGCTTGGCGGGTTCGGGGTTCGCGACGCCGAATGAGCTCATCAGCGAAGCCTATGTCAGGATCGCTGAAGGGCGCCGGAAATGGCGCACGAGCAAGACCTTCATTCAGTTCCTTAAAGGCGTTGTCCGAAGCCTTGCCTCCGACGGAGACTTTCTTCCCGAGGAGAGAAAGCTCGTGCGCCGGAACAAGGGCTCGGCTATCGTCACCTCCGAGCAACTCGACACGATAACCATCGAAGAGGACGATGGCGAACTGGCCGAGAAGATCAGGAACGAGCAGGTGCTTTCGGCCCTGGAGGCGCGGTTCTCAGGAGATGAGCAGATGGAACTGCTCATGATGGGGATTCGGGATAATTTGATTGGGAAGGACTTGCAGGAGGCAATCGGGGTCGACGCCACGCGCCTAGAGGCGCTGCGCACCCGGTTCAACCGCGAGCTCAAGAAACAGGCTGCCGTGTTCGGCGCGAAGGAAGGACAGTCGTGATGAGCGACAAGAAGAAGGACGCTTTGGATAGCCTTATCGACTTCATTTTCTCGGATGACACGCCTGTCAGCCCCGAAGATGAAGAAGATCTGGATATATTCAAAGACGCGATTCAGCAGGCGGAAGCAAGACTTGCGAAGTCGCGTTTAGAACGCGCTCGAGCTGGAGCCTTTTCGAGCAACATGTCCAGCAACGTAAGCAATATTGATAAGGAACGTGCGAAGCGTCGTTATGATCGCGCAAAGGCTGGCGATGCTACTGCAGGCCTCACGCTCGCTGCTCGTTTTGGTGATGGTTCTATGGACGGTGATCTCGAAGCAATTCTTGAAGATCTCGCGGAATTGGAAGACGAAGATAACGACAATGAAAAGAATTGATCCAATTCCAACTAATTTGTCTCCAGACGCTCTACTTCGTTCCCTGGGAATTTTCGAACCGCGCGATATCGATGTAGAAGCAATTGCTTACTATGTCGGACTTCGTGTGAAACGTCGCTGCCTCAAATGCTGCGAGGCAATGATCACAGGCCTCGGAAACAAGGGCATCATCTCCGTAAACCCGGGCGGTATGCCTCAACGCGAGCGCTTCTCTATTGCACATGAACTCGGCCATTGGGCTCATCATCGAGGAGAAACGGTTGCTTGCCGCGCAACGGACATCGGCAAGTTTTCGCAGACCAATAATGTCGAACGCGCGGCCGACCAATATGCGGCTGATCTCCTGATGCCATGGCCCATGTTTAAGGCCGAATGCCGTAAGCATCGGATATTGAACCTCAATGCGCTGAAAGCGGTAGCCGGGGCATTCAAAACTAGCCTCACCGCCACACTGATTAGGATGATCGACAGTGACATCTATCCGGCATCGATGGTCATTTGTCACGGCACCACTGGGAGGAAATGGCACAGATCTGCTCCCAAGATGAACACCCGATGGTTCCCCAGGGAGGAACTGGATGCGGACAGCTTCGCGTTCGAATTACTCCACAGTCAGAACCAGGAAGAACAACGCTTTCCGCGGAAAATCGGTGCGGACGCTTGGTTCGATAAAGCCTCGGCAGCGAGGTACGAGATCACCGAGCAGTCGTTTCGAATTCCCGGAGAGGGCGTCGTGACAATATTGAACCTCGACCCCAACATGGTGGCGTAAGGTACGCGCGGCTACGCCATTGTATCTTCGGGAGTGGCTTGCCTATCTGGCTCTTGCACTTTGTCCACCAACGGCTCGAAATCATCCCCGAGCGCAAGAATCTTTTCAACCACGATAGAGATCGCCGGCTCCTCGTTGGCGATGTACGCAGGGCTTTTATCCTCGATCCTAGGAACGGCCTTAGTTTGCGCCCACGGGGCGGCCTTGCCATCTGAATCCTTCCGCTTTTTCTTCTCAAAGATGTCACGGTACCGTCTGGGCGAGATGCCGATGAAGGGTTCAAAGAGTACCTTCAATTCCTGTTCTGCGGGGGAGAACGTTATGGAGTCCGCGTGCATGTCCTTCGCGTGGCTCTTGGGGTATGGCTCCAGAAATACGACCCGGCGGACCCCTGAGGAAACGATATGCTTGGCACACATGTGGCAGGGGAATGTCGTAGTGAACATTATGGAGTCGGCCAGCGGCTTCCCCTTGCGAGCTGCGTCCGTAATTGCCGACATCTCGGCATGGATGATCCGCCCGAACTCGATAATGTCCATGATTCTCGAGTCCGAGATCAGGCGCTCGGATATCAGCTTTTTCACCTGATCG
>Ga0307515_10017732_pt1 | contig 12943 bp, 1 predicted proteins | sample 17_EM_MG_FD_194513 | JGI IMG/M metagenome (GOLD analysis project Ga0307515, IMG submission 194513) | Populus trichocarpa ectomycorrhiza microbial communities from riparian zone in the Pacific Northwest, United States - 17_EM | ecosystem: Host-associated > Plants > Roots > Unclassified | place...
GTTAAGTCGCTAGTAGTAGGCTAGTTAATAGTAGGAAATAGTATGAGATAGTATAAAACAGTATACGTTAGGTTAGTGCCGTAACAGTACTCCTCTCCCCTAAATAGTTTGGTCCCTAAACTAAATAGATAACTTAAAAATAGGCAGTATACGGGGTTGCCTATTTTTTACCGTAAAGATATTAGTTCCGCTTACCGCCCTTAACCAAGCTAATAGCAATTTTCTATACTGGGTATGGAAAATCCTAATTAGTTAGTTTAGTAAGTAAGGTTGGCAGAACTCTATACCGCCACCTAAATTAATCCGTGTAGCGTTTTTTAGCAAAAATTTGGCTAATTAGATAACTTTAACTACTGGTTAAAGTTCTATAACATTTTAACCACTATAAATTTTAATACGGTGGTTAACTGTAACCTTAGTGTAACTTTTCCTTATCTTATACCTAGTCTAGGGGTCTTAGCTTCTTAGGGTGTTACTTATAGAAGCGCTATATAGCTTATTTATAACCCTTTAGGTCTTTCTCTAGCTGCTAGGTTATATCCTTATAATATTTCCATTTAATCTCGTAAGTTAGGCCCTAGGGGTCTTCGTTATGTATATTAAGGATTTTTTTAAACTTCTATTTGTCTTCTATATTGCTATTATTATCTCTCTTTACTTCTTGTCCTTATATATTACGGCGCTCTATAGTATTAATATTTGCTTAGCTAGGGATCTCTTTAGTAGCCTAGAGGCGGACCTTAAATGTATAAAAGAATTTATTTACTTAGATATAGTCTAGAAGGTTTACTATAACTACCCCTTAGTATACTGCGAGTATGGAGTATAGGCCGTCCTATTTATCGTCCTATTTCTTTTTAAGTCTATTTATCTTTATATTTTCTAAGCTAACTATAACTATATTACCTTTATAGAATAACGCGCTCTTATCTCTACGGGTATTAGCATTATTTTTATAGCGTTACTATAAAATCCGGGCTAGGGCCTTAAGCTATATTAATATCCGCTTAAAGCGGTTGGCTATAGAGTCTACGCGGAAGAACTCCTTCTTTACTTATACTAATAGTATTAGTAAGTAGGGGCTAGTAGGCTTAATTCTGAGGTAAGGGTTAAAGCTATAGTTTGTAAAAAATGGGGAGATGCCTATACTCTTATTAACTTAGTTATTTATAGTAAACTTAGTAAGTGGTAGGTAGTTAATCTAGTTGTCCTATATAAAGCTAATAAAAGTATAGAGGTATTTGTTTATGGCAGCGTTAATAATTTTAGTTTAGCCGTTTGTTTCTAGGTATTAGGCTAAGCTTAATTATAAGGTTATCTTAAGGCGTTTACTTAGTTATTGCTAAAAGTTGGTAATAAATTATATACCGTGATTAGAGATAATTGTGCTTAATATACTATAAAGCTTATATATATTATTAATAAAGCTATTAACTAGCTCCTTTATTAAGAGTTTTATTACTAGAATAAGGTATTATATTTTAGTTAGGCGGTCTATAATAATAAGGATATATTTATATGCCTTACCGTAGCGTTAGCATACTAGCAGCGTTATAATATAGTTAATTAAGATATTGGTCTACGGGTAAGCGGGTAATTTTAGTAGCTTTAGAAAACCGGGCGGGGTAGAATAGGGGGTCTTAGTACAAAAGTATAGGGTATAGTCTTTAATAAAGGTAGCTATAAACTAGGAGATTCCTAGCTACTAGTATATTTAGTTTAAAAGGTTAAAAGTTTTAACCTAGCTAGGGTAGCTAGCGGGGCTACTGCTATAAGAGTAATAGGTAACTTCTAGGTAGAGGTCTAGGGCGTTAGGAATAAAGAGACGTTAGTGGAAGTAGATCTGTTTATTAATAATACTATATTCTAACTTATTGTAGTAGAGTAATTTCCTAATCTTCTTTAGCTAATAGCGAGCTTTCCAATTATGTAGGGCTACTACTATATCTTTTGCGAGTTTATTCTCCTAGTATTTTAGCTAAATTAACTTATCTAGTAACTTTTTAGCTATTTTAGGGTCTAGAGCGGCTATAAACTCTATATTATTAGAGTTATGGGACTTATATAGTAATTCTTCTAAAATTATAGGGTTAACTTTTTAGGGCGGTATAATGACTTAGGCTTAATAGCGGAGGCGTTTATTATTGGCGTCCTTAGGCCTTATTCCTGGTAGCTAGCTTAAGGCATTAGGGAGCGTGGCTTTACTATTAGGTCTATATATAATTATAAAGTTAAACTATAAAAGGAACTCTGCTTATTAGATTTAGCGCTAGTTTAGCTACTTAGTAGTTATAAACGTCTGTAGGTTTTTATAGTTGGTAATAATTTTAAATAGCTCTTTAGTCCCTTATAGCTTAAGACACTATTCCTTTAAAGCCTTAATAATAGCTAAGAGTTCTTTATTATAGATCTTATAGTTATACTCTAGCGCAGAATGCTTTGTGGAGAAGAATGTAACTAGTTTTAATTTTCCGTTATTATTATATTGGGAAAGGACTCCGCTAGAAGCCTAATTTAATACATCTATCTTTACCACTGTTTTCTTTATATAGTTATAGTATACTAGTACTAGTGCTGAAGTAAAGGCTCCCTTAAGGGCCTTAAATAATTTGGCTTGTTTTAGTTCCTATAGTTATCTAATATCCTTTTTTAGGAGTTTTATTATAGGTGTAGCAATGGCAGAGTAGCCTTAGATAAATTATTAGTAGAAGTTTGTAAAGCTAAGAAATTATTATAGTTCTTTAATTAATGTTGGGTCCTTCTATTCCTATAAGGCCTGTACCTTCTTAGGGTCTATAGTTATACTATTAGTTAAGATAATTAAGCTGAGGTATTTTATTTTAGTAGAGTAGAACTTAGACTTATTAATATTAATCTAAAGTCTAGTATTGCTAAGTCTTTAGATAATTTTATCTATATACTTAATGTACTTAGCGCGTATTTTAGAAAAAACAAGGACGTTATTAAGGTAGGTAGTGTAGTAGTTATTAAGGGCGTTATGTAGAATATAGTTAATATAGTTTTAAAATATAGCGGGTGCATTATAGAGGCTAAATAGTGTAACTAGTATCTTATAGAGTCTAAACTAGGTAATAAATGCTATAAGCTACTTATAGCCCTCTGTAATCCAGATCTGGTTAAACGTAGTAATTATATTAAGTTTAGTAAAGTACTTAGCACTATAAAGTGCGTCAAGTGTCTTGTAGATTAGTAGCAGTGGGTATTAATTCTTAATAGTGACTATGTTTAGGCCTTAGTAGTTATAGTAGATTTATATACTGCTACTAGGCTTAGCAGCGAGGAGGAATAGTATAGTAGCTAGTAAGGTTAATTCGCGGATAAAACCCTTATTTAGTATCTTATTAATCTACTTCTTTATATACTTAAGTTTAATAGGTAAGAGTAGTCTATTTTTATAGTATGGGGCCTAGTTTTTGGGGGTAATCTTAATTTTATAGTCTTATAGTTGGTAAGGGGGTAGCTTGTCTATATTCTTAGGGAGGAAGTGCTTAATATATTTACTAAACTCCTTTAGTAGGCGTTATAGAATGTCTTTATGGGTTAATCCTGGTTTACCTTTTAGGAATTTTTTAATATTGGTATTGACTATCTTCTAATATAAAAGCTTAGGTTTAGTTTTTAGATTTATTTTAAGGAAGTTATAGAAATAGGGGGGGAGTACTTTACGGGCTTCCTTTATTGTATAGTCGCCTTCTACTAGTTGGCGGAAAGACCTTTTTAATAGGTTTGGTACTTCTATTAGGCCTATAGGTAGCTCTTTAAGTAGCTATTAGTGCTTATCTTATTTAATTAGTTCTACTAGCTCTGCTATATAGATCCTTATTACTTTTACGTCTTTTTATTTATAGAACTAGGTAAAATTAATAGTATAAGTGCATTTAATATTGTCTAGGTTAGGGCGTATTTGGTTCTCTAGTGCTATAGCTAGGCTAGTACGGCTTGGTTAGCCTAGGGGGGCGGAAATAAGGCGGTGGCTTTATATGGTACGCGCGGGAGATAGGTATAAGGTTAGGCGTTACGGTAGCGCGGTTTCTATTATCCGGGTCTTAGTAGTTTTATAGCTAGTCCTTACTATAACGCGAGCTATAGTATGCGTATATAGTATATGGCTTAGTTTTAGATATTGGGTTAGGCGGTTAGGGTTTAAATAGTACCTAGATTGGGGTTAGATTTTTAGTAGTAGTGGTATAAAGCGGACCTTCTTTCTTAGTCTTAGTAGGGCTGGCTAGCCCGTTATTTTGGTCTTAAGTGCTAGGGTAGTCCAGTCTTTTACTATCTTATTTCTTTATAGCTATATAGGCTCCCCTTTATTAGAAACGTCTTCTACTATTAGGGCTTTATATATAGTCTTAGGCACTAGGCTTAGTAGTGCTAAGTATCTATATAGGGCGTCCCTACTAATATTGGTTATCCCCTATAGGAGGTAGTGCCTAAAGTAGTAGTCTAAGTTAAAGTAGATCTTAAGTTTCCTAAAGCTGGGACAGGGCTTATACTTTTAAAGCTAGGGTATACCTAGAATAATTAAGGTAGTAGGTAAGAGTTTGGTAATGAAAAAGAGTATAGCTTTAGTATAGAGGCTAATTAATATTTAGGTGGTAAAGTAGTCTATAATAAGTAAAGTTAGGATACTATCTGTAAGGCGTAGTAGCCTAGGTACTAGTAGCTTCTTAGTTATAATATTATACTTTCTTATAATAAACTCTATGTTGGTAAATGCTATTATAGTACTACTAGAGTTTACTAGGCTTACTATATTAATATAAACTTAGAAGTATAGGTTATGTAATAAGGAGAGTTAGGTTTAAATAAGGATTAATTTCTTATTACTATTTGCTAATCTAAGATTAAGTAGCAGTTTACTAATAGAAAGGACTAATTAATCTAGTAATAGGGACCTAATTTTCTCGTCTTCCTCCTTATATGGTTTAGACCCTTAGATATAACTTAGTCTAAGGGTTTACCTTTTAACGACTAGGGTATAGGGCTATCTTAATGGGGCGGTTTAGTGTCTGTCTAGCTAGCAGTATTGGTTTTAGTTTTAGTTAAGGTATAGAAAGATAATACCTTACTAATAACGTGGCTGTATTCGTATTCGCTAGCGCGAAGTCGCTAATACTAGGCGTTATTAATGGGTTGGGCTCCTATATAGGGTATAGTTTAGAGTAACTAAGCCGTAGGGTTAAAGGGGGGGGTCGTCCGCCGTGGCTATAATAGGCTCTGTGGTTGCCACGTCTATAATAGACTCTATAGTTACTGTATTCGCGGTTATTAGTTCGCGTTATTTAATAGGGTAGCATTAGGACTGGGTTTGCTGTCTTAGTAGGGTTATAGGCATTCTTTTAGTGGCTGGGTAGGCTATAGGTAAGGTATAGTCTATTATTAATATAGCGCTTATGCTCTGTATCTAAGATTCTATTAAGGTCTATAGGTTTTTTAGTTACTGCTAGGGTTAGGGTTAATATAGGGGTAGAGGCTTAAGTAGGTAGGTAGTGGTTGGCGTTCTTCTTAAGGTTAGTTTGGTGTATATAGTTTGTGAAGTTCTTAGCGAATATATCTATCTGCTTGCTCTAACCTGTATAGTCGCTATTATTAATTTTATAGGTAAGTCTAAGTACTAGCTCTTCTATCTTTGGAGAAATAAACTTTTAGAGTAGGTCTACCTTCTATTTATCTATCTTCTTAGCGCGGACTATTAGCTTATTAAGCTCTCCCTTCTAGGACTAGTAATTACGCTCGCCCTAGGGGAAATGGTTAAGCTTATTCTTTATAACCTGGGTTATATTAAGGACCTTATAGTAGGTAGTAAGGTCTTTAAGCATATCTTCCTTAATAGGCCATTTCTATATAGATGTGTTGTTTGGGTTCTCGTGTATAAGCTTTAGGCCTTACTTAATAAACTTATAGGCCTTATCCTTTAGTATATCTGAGATGTAAAGGATTTAGGACTAAACTATATTAAAGTAGTCCTAGTCCCAGTTGAAGACTCCCTTAATCTTAATGTACTAGGTTTTAAAATTAGCTTATCGTTCTAGTAGGGTGCCTTTTCCGCTAAATATTAGCGGGTCTTTAGATCTCCGTTTTTTCTACTAGGTTACTACTATTATTATAGGGGTTAATTATTTTAGAACGGTAATAGTCTCTGCCTAGGAGTTAATAGTTCCTATTTAGGAAGTAATAAGGGCACTAAGGTTTTTATTAGCTTTTTTATTGGTGGTGTTTATATTATATATATACTATAGTCCTACTTTAATATTGCTAAGGAACTCGTTAGTATAGTTAATAAGGGTAAGGTAAGCTTTGGTTGGCTTAAAGGTCTTAGGGTATAGTAGGGAGCGGCGGATTGTCTACGCGATATTAGGGTATATCTCTATAAAGAGATCTATAAAAACGTTATGGGGGTTCTAGGTTTTAGCTATTTTAGTATTATTAGTGTTGCCTATCTAGGCGCTAGGTAAAAACTAAGGATTGTTCTAAGACTGTGCTGGGGACGTATTGGTTTTAGTAGGGGCGTGCGTAGGTCGCGATTGCTCTAAGGTAGAGGTTAATTGGCTAGGGTATGGGGAATTAGTAATTGCGATGGGGCGTAAATTAAAGATACTATAAACTGTTATAGTGCTATAATAAAGTAGACTAAATAACTACGTTGTAGTATAAAGAGGGAAAGAAGGTAGAAAGGGGGTATTATATATAAATAGTAGGGCCAGCCGCCAAGTCGCTAGTGGTGGGCTAGCTAACAGTAGGAAATAGTACGAGATAGTATAAAATAGTATGCGTCAGGTTAGTGCCGTGACACATACAATTATAGGGATAGTAGGAAATTTGAGTTAATTTATAATTATCTTTAGGGTAGTTCCAATTGTAATTACTATATTAACTCCGCTAACTATTTTATATATCTCTAACGCTAAAACGCTTTAAATAACGCGCTTACTCTTAGTTAAGCTCTAGTAAATAAGATTGCCGTAAATTATAAAGTTATTCTCTTTAGTAGATTTATTTATAATAATAATCTTATATCCTAGCTAGGAGCTAAAATCTTTATTATTTATAAACGATCTATTAATAAATATAAAGAGCTTAGCGGTGGGAAGATTAATAGGTACGTAGAGTAGTCCTTAATTAAAATAGTTTATTTGCTAAAAAAGACGTTTATTTAGGGCAAGAACGTTATCCTTAGTTAGTTTCTGGTATTAGGTAGTAATAGAGAGATTAAATAAAGCTTTAAGTAAATAGATAGAAGTAATATATACTCTATAAGCGCGTTACTCCATATATCTTTACTTTAGAGCATTAACGTTAATAACGTTAATCTTCTTACCTTAACCCTTCTGGCGTAAAGTAATAGAATCCTTATTTAGGGCGAGGATATATTTATTAAAGAGTAATAGTGTTATTAAATTAAGCTTTTCCTTTAGCTTTACTATAAGATTTACCTTTACTAGCTTATCTTCTTTAAGAGCTAAAAACTGGTTATCTCCTAAGATAATTATATTATTAGTTTATATACCAATAATTCTAAATAGAGTTCTTGTAGTTATAATAAAGAAGTAGGGATTAAATATAGAAGTAGTTATTAAAAGCTTCTCTTTATAGTGCTTGCTGTAAATAGCCTACTAGTAAGTTCCTACCTCTATAATTCTATATAATGGCTTAAGTATAACTATAATTATATCTTTAGGATACTAGTGGCGAATTTGCTCTAGAAGGTATACTAATATTAAGCGCTAAAGGTACATCTCTAATTGGGTGTAGGCTTAAGTAATATCTTATAAATAAACCGCCATTCTATTTTTTATTAAGGAGGGAGCTAGCGTAATAATAACTCGCTAACTAGCTTGTTAAATTATAGGAGATTATATAAAAATTACCTCCTTACCATTATTATTGTAACCTTAGATAATAAGCCTTAATTTCTTAAATAGGGCGTTAGTAGCTTTACCTTTAATCTTATTAACTATTCTTAACTTAAAAATATAAACTTTATCGAACTTAGTAGGGTTATACTTCTTAAATTTAAAGACTTCTCTTATAATAAGATTATCGATCTCCTACTTATTAGATACTTAGAAAGGAGCTTTAGGAGTTATAATATAACCTTCCTTTTAGAGCTATTTTACGAGCTTAAAGTTAGCCTTCTCCTTAGCTATTATAAAGGCTATTAATAACTTAACTCTATTCTTAATAGCGGTAATAAATTACTCTTTAAAATTAATAAGATGTTGGCTATTTTATAATCCCTTTAGGTAACCTCTACCGCGTTGTAGTTATAGAACCTCTACTATAATTATATTAGAATTATAGTTGCCTTTTAGAGCACGTTAATTATAGTTCTCTTCTAGGGTATTCTATAAAGGCTTAGAACTATTATCTTTATAGTAGGGCTTAATAATAGTTAAATGGAAGTAAGTAGGTCTATAAGGTATCTAAATAGTATAAGTTTAACTATTAATTATAATAAGTTAATGTGGACCTAACTACCCTCCCTTTTTATACTATATGCGTACCTTAGACTAGAGTAGTAAATTAAGCGTAGTTAAGGTATTTGGGCTATTTCTTATTCCTAGTACGTTATTAACCTAGCGTATAGCGTAGAGACATTATACCTCCTTTATTGCCTTGCGAATAGCCTTAGCTTATTATATAATAGAAGGAAATAGTAAAGAATTATTAGTTATTTAAGGGTAGGCGTTAAAGACTAGTAATATAGGCATAAGTTTATCTAGGCTAGCGGAATTATTAACGGCTTTAATAGCTATTTATAAGGTAAGTTCTTTACTAGTATCCTCTAGTTCTAAAGAGATAATCTTATATATACGGCGTAATAGTGTATAATATCGCTCTACTTTTTTAATACTATTATATGCCTTAATAGGGACTTCCTTAACCTTAATTGCTATTACCTTTATCTATTATTATAACTTTATAAATAAGAAGTTCTTTTCTATATTATAGATAATTTAATTAGGAGGTTCTAAGTAGATATTAATCTAGTATAATTAAAGGGTATTCTATATATTTTTAGCTAATATATCCTTTAAGAAACGTGCGGCTTAGAAGGAGGTTAAGAAGTTAATAACTTAGAGTACTAGCTTGCTGCTAAGATATATAATATTAATAATAATATAGAAGTTAAAGTTATAGTTATTTTTAAGGGTAAACCTAAATCGGCTAGGGGACTTTTGGTTTATTTAGTAGTAATAGTAGTACTTTATAAGATGCTTAATTGCTTTAATTTTAACTTTATAACCTACTTGCTAAAGAACCTTAAGTAATTAATAAACTAATAGGTAACTAAAACGGCGGTATAGTTGGCGTAACTCTAACTTAGTTAAATAGCTTTAAGTAATACTTTTTTCTAGTTATTAAAGGAGCAACTAAGGGTAACCCTACTTGCGTATAACAGGCACCCGATTATCTCCCTATATAAGTATATTCTTAAGGTTATTAAGCTTAACGCCTAATTTATCTATATCCCTACTATAGAATAGAAACGGAGTATTTATGGGAATAATGAGGAAAGTAATATATCCTAAGGGGGTTTGGACCCTAATTGTACTAAAAGAGATTATAGTACCTTTACTAAAATAAATTATATATTAGTCTACCGTTAATTAGTTAATCTAAATAAAGCTATTAAGCTACTAGAGAGCTTAAACTTAAGGTTCTCCTACTATAGATACTCCTACGGCTCTAGTATCTAGTATAATACTATAAAAGATATTTACTAAGTATCTATTATTAAAGGAGAACGTAAAGCTCTTTTTGGCTTATTAAAGATATTTAACTTTATAATAGAATGGAGCGTAGATTAGTTATTAAGAATAGTAACGGTTTGAATACTATTTACCTTACTATACTTAGTAAAGTATTAGTTAGGTAAGTAGTCCTTAATTTTTATATTAATAAGGAGCTATTCGGCCTTATTAACCTTACCCTTAAAATCTTTTACGCCTTTATATTAAACTAGGAAGCTTTAGAAGTAGGCTATAGTAACCTTATAATTTCTGATATTTTTTATACTCTAGCGAAACTTATTATATACCTCCTTTTATTTATTAAGAGAATGCCTAGTTAACTAGCAATTCGGTTTCTTATAAACATAACACTTTTTTTAGTAATTACTTTAAAATAAACCTCTATAAGGACCTCTACGATTACCTTATAATTAACGTTAATTATACCCTTTACTATATTCCCTACTACGGCCACTATATATTTGGTTAGTCTAGTTATAATTATATTAGTTAGGAATACTTAATTAGGTAGGGTTTTTAGTATAAAACTATTAAGATTCTTATATTTATATTGCAGTACCTACAGCGGAGCGTAGCTTAGTATATACTCCTTTAAACGTATTTATAGGTTTATATAGCGCTAAATCACACTTAGGAACGCTACGGTAGGCTAAGATAACCTAGTTCCTTAGACTATTTTTATTTTAGTAAGTTTTAGTAAGGCTATGTTAGATTTTCTAGAGTTTATTAAGGAGTAGTTAAAGGCACTCTAAATAAGTCTTTATTAAGTTAGAAGCAATAACTCTTTAAAATATAGTCTCCCACCATTTAGATATATAAAGTTGGCGATTCTTATTAGTCTTAAAGTGGGCTCTAGTAAGCTAAAGTATTACGTTAAAGCTATAGTTTTTACCTATAATATAGTTATAATAAAATATTGCCGCCTGTCCCTTTAATATAACTAAGAAAGTATAATAAAACTAGTAGTATTAGATTCTAACTTTACTATAGCAGTTATAAAAGACCTATAGTTTTGTTCTAAGTATATTATATAGTTCTTCTCTAAACTTTTTCTTTTTGTCTAAATATACCTTTATTAGATTTATAACTTCTTATAGTAGAGGCTTACCGGTTAGCTAGAGTAAAGGAGTTAAAGGTAGCAGAAGTGGAGGAAAAGTACCGCTAGGTAGGAGAGCACCTTTAGGTAAAAGATTACCTTTAGGTAGGAGAGTACTTTTAGGTAGGGGATTAGCGTTCTAGGGGTTTTGTTTTAAGTTAAAGTTGCCTTTTAAAGAATATAGGTTGGTTTTGGGTTTCTATAGTTAATATATAATCTTAGCTTCCGTCTATACTAGTTCTTTTATATTAATAATAACGGCCTAAATATTACTAGTAATTGGGTTACCGTTTTTAGTAATATATACCCTATTCCTATAGAGGAAGTCTTAAAAATCTTAAATAATATTAATATTACTAAGTGCCTAGGTATCAGCGGTCCATTCTATAAAATCCTCCCTAAAATATTCCTATAGCTATAAATTGGCGTAATATCTACTTTAGTAAAATAGAATATAGTATAGGAGAAAGCTATTAACTTATTTTACGGTATAAGTTATTATATTAAAGGTAAATTCGTCCTAATCTTTATTAATAAGTTTTATATACTTAGCTACCCCTAGTAGTAAGGAGTCTTTTTAGTTATTTAGAGTAGCCATATTTTTAGAGGAAGGGAAGTGTTATTAGTGTAGGGATTATTGTTTAGTACGCGTTTATAATAAAAATCTGTAATTATAGGGCTTAGGACTAGTTTTGGCCTTAAATTATAAAGACTTATAAAGCGTGTTATTCTACGTAATAAACGCAAGAATCTATAATCTGGGAAAGGCTTAGGACTAGTTCTGGCCTTTTAGATCCTTAGATTTATAGAAGAGTTTTATTAAAGGTTTAGGACCAGTTCTAACCTTAAAAGATAGCTTTCTCTAGTATAAGTAGTACTAGTATAGTAGCTTATCTCTTCTTAGTGGAATACCTAGCTATTCTATAGTATAACTATAAAGTTAACTACTAATTAGTGTTGGTAATATAAGGTAATATTATATATCTATAAGTTATAGGTAGTATAATAATTGTTATTCTATATTCCTCTTACTTTAGAAAGGGCGAGGAGCTTAAGGCTCCTCGTTACGCTAGTGCTGCGGCGACACGTAATGGCAACTTGCCTTACGTGACGGCAACTTGCCTATATTCCCAACAATAACTTAATTACCCCTTATTATATAGCTTAATTGGTTTTAGTACCTCTTATACTATTTTAACTAACCTATATATCTCTCTTTTTAGTAGTTCTACTACTGCTAATATAAGGTCCGTAATACTATCCCCTTCCTCTTTATCTTTATCCTTAAAGATCTACCTATCTCTAAGTTGTCTATTAGAGGTATAGTATTTCTATCTTTAATTTAGTAACCTTTATTATTTCTAATACCTTTTATTAGACCCTCTATGTCTAATTATTATAACCAGCTAGTAACTATAATTCTTTTACTAGGTAAAGTTATACTATCCTATTCTCGTTATTTAGAGAAGAAGTTAGTATATATTATAACCGCGGCTTTATCTAGTTACTAATCTTCTTTATATGCTAAGTATACGTAGGCGAATATATAATTGTCTTATAATATATAATTTGTCTCTAACGCTAAGTATATATATCTTATTATTCTTTATAGTTATCTAGTTCCTTATTTAATTTAGTATAGGGTCTTAAATCTAATCTACTGCTAAGAAGTTAGAAGACTAACTCTCTACCGCCTGTAGTGACCTAGATTATTTATATAGTAAATAGGAATAACGTCTTAGCTACCCGGTCGAGCTAGCCACCTAGTTAAGCCACCCCAAAACACACCAAAATCTACCAACTTTAGCCTTTTATAACTCTACCCCTATTAAAGATGTTTAAATAAATGTTTTAGTATAGCTAGTCATATATAAGAGGATTTTATCTATAGTGTTTTTAAATATATATATTTGAGCTAATATAATAATTTTATTAATAAATATTAAAATTTAAAAATATTATATTAAAGATTATTATATTAGCTTAAATATATTTTTTTTTTTAAAAAAAAAAAACTTATAAATCAAATCCTTTTATATATAACTAGCTATATTTAAATTTTTATTTAAAT
>Ga0307515_10017733_pt1 | contig 12943 bp, 15 predicted proteins | sample 17_EM_MG_FD_194513 | JGI IMG/M metagenome (GOLD analysis project Ga0307515, IMG submission 194513) | Populus trichocarpa ectomycorrhiza microbial communities from riparian zone in the Pacific Northwest, United States - 17_EM | ecosystem: Host-associated > Plants > Roots > Unclassified | place...
AACGCGCAATGGCCTCCACTGCTCTACGGTGCCGGTCCTCTCTGGCCACCGTAACCACTACAACGAGACGTTCATTTCACTCATCCAGCGTCGTAATGGCGCGTAGGGAGAACAAGGAAACCACGAGAGCCCGTCAGGTCCCGTTCAACCTCATGGACCTGGAACCTGCTGAAGAAGACGACGACACGACAGTGGCTGGCCATATCGTGCTTAGACAGCAACGCCAACTGCTCTACCATATGCGGTTGATTGAACACGAAATGCCAAAACTCGTTGGTGAGTGCCCACAGAAACGCGCACCCTCGAACGGCTCTGGAGTTTTGACAACAACTTCGGACCATATGTCTAGCTTTTAGGAAACCTTTCGTCCCACCTACACCCGAAACCCCTCTCGTCGTTCGCTCGGTATCCTACGGAGGTGAAGAGCACCCCGTGACGGTAAAGCGCGTGATCGTCGTACCCGTCGCACACCTCCCTCTCAAAGACGATGCATCGAGGCATAGTCTCAAACTCATCGCTGGAACCCGATGGACGCCTACTCCACCACGAGATTCCGGCATCGGAAGCGACGAACCAGGAGGGGGGCATGGCTACGTAAAGATTTCATGCGAGGATTTCCCAAGACCGGCCATGAACCTCAAGTGGGCCAGTGATGCCCTCGATAGGCTTGTTGAAGAAGCTAACGTATGTCTGCGTTCAATTCCTTGAGAGGGACCTAACACTGTTCGCTTGGTCAGAAATCTTCTGGCACCCTGTCAGATATCCCAGTGGATACCCGACACGTCTCTTCAAAAGCCCGCAAAGCAAGGGGGGGAGAACACCTCCGCATTCGTCCGGGGAAGCGGGTTACGATTCGCGACTTCCCTCGAGAGTGGCTACCGGACCCAACCTCCAAAACCGCCGCCACAACCTCATCCTAGTCGTCACCATTCCTACTAATCCCCGTAATTATAATCCACATTCTCTTTTCTCTGGGTCACACAGACTCGAGATAAGCAAGCACCATCAAGGTAGATCCATTAGAGCAGCTACAACGGTATACAAGTGTGGACGTGTACAAAACAAGGAACTTGGTTGTGTGAATGTATGCGTGGCGGGAGTGGGCAAATGCGTGACAGGAAGGGCGTGGAGAACTAGGGAGAACTCGTAATAAAGCTGGCAAAGATTACCGTACGTATGTGTGCGTGACGGAAAAGATGGAGGGTACTGGCGTTAGATGAAAGGGAAGGGCAGATGAAACATGTAGGCAAAATGGACGCGTGTGATAGGAGGAAAGAAAGCCATGCGGACAGGAGTGGAAAGATGAGGAGCAAAAAAGTAAGATGAGGACCACAAGAGCGTGAGGGCGGTGATACAATGTCTAATGTCCAATGTCCGACGAATTCATGAGTAGCCGGTAAACTCCCAACCAAGCGGGAGCGTGAGGTATGAATGCTGCCGCAGCTCTCCAGCGGTTGGTCGTTCCTCAGGGTTCATAGCGAAACAGCGTTTACGAAGATCGTCTGCCTGATGAGACAAAGCAACATCCTCTGGCAACGGAGGGCCAACTTTGGATTGATAGAGCTAGGGAAGCGGATTCAGCGATGAAGACTGAGCAGGTCGATTGAAGCTGATACACACCTGCAGGAGGACGGCGACAGCCTCTTGTCCACTCCACGGCCTCTCCCCTGTCCACATCTCGAACACAACACAACCAACACTCCAGATGTCGATCTTGGAATTGTACCCTTTCTTTTTGCTGTTGATGACCTCCGGTGCCATCCAAAATACAGACCCTTGCATGGAGGTGTAGGCACCAATCATATTGATGTCATCCGTCCTCTTCGAGATTCCGAAATCCGTAATCTTACAGTGTCCAAACTCTTCGACAAGAATATTGTCCGCTTTTAAATCCTGGAATAGTTGTCGCATCAGCATGCAATTGACGAGAAATAAGGAAGACAAAATACTCTATGGATGATCCCCTTGGAATGGAGATAGTCCAGACCGTCAAGGATTTGAGAAGTGAATAACTTCGTCACGTTCTCGTCGAACCGACCATGCTTTCTCAGGATACTGGCGATCGAACCACCCGGAACGTACTCAAGGAAGCTATAATGCATCTGTTAGTCGTATGACAACGGTAATCAGAGACAAGGACCGACATGCTGAGATATCTCGGTGTTTCCTCGAATCCGAGATACTGAACGACGTTTTGATGATCCAAGTCTTTCAAAGTCTCACTCTCCAGCTTCAACGCCTCCACGACTGTCACCTGACGGCTGTCGTTCCTGTCGCTCTCCGTCCTTGGGATCTCGACTTGTTTGACAGCAATCATTTCACCGGTTGTGGCATTCAATGCGACGTACACCTTGCCATACGTGCCCTTGCCAATGAGCTCTCCTCGAACCCACTTGAAGATCGCTGTCGCATAAGAGTTAGTCCAGATGATCCGGTTCAGTTCGGTTAAACGCACGTTTGGGCTCCGAAGGAGACTCTGCCGGCGTCGAGAGAGCCGAAGACGCGTTCTTGACTTGCTCAGCAGTGACTTCCTCCACTTTACTTCCCCAAAGTTTCGTGCTCCGCTTCCTCAGCATGTTTACATTATTTGCTGAGGTGATCCTCGAAGTGCGATCCAGCTTCCGTTTGTGTTCATTGGCAACCACACGGATAGATTTCTTGGGCTTCCGCCTATCCGGAGTGGGGAACGGTTGGGCGGCCTCGGCAGATGTAGGTGATGTTCCACCCGAGCTGGCTTCGATCACCGGCTCATCCAGGTCATGTTCAGGGAAGAAATCTCCGAGGCGTTCGTACATCTCCTCGGCTGGTGGCCGGAAGTCTTCGTTGAACACGCTAGTCCGGTTGTACGAGCCCGATGGCTTTGTCGGCGGTTTTGGTGGTCTCCTTGTTGCGGGGGGATACTCTGGTGGCATGAACGGAGGGAGTTGGGGTAAAGGCGTAGGGCCAGATGATCTCTGTTGGTGATGTTGAGGTACCCCAGGGTCGACGACCAAGCGCGGCAGACTCTTCCTGCGATCTGATTGAGGAGTTGTTTGCCACGTTCCAAGTGTGCTGTTGGTATCATCACTGATCGCCCATAGTGTTCCACCGGCATTGCTCCCGCTATCTGAATCATCATCGGATGGAGGTGACTTCAACTGGCCAGGGATAGGAAGAGAAGTAGGTGTAGGGGGTTGGGGAACAGGCTTGTGAACAGGGAGCTGAGTGTGGGAAGCCGATAGGGATGCCATTGTCGGGTTTGTAATTGGAGGAACGTCGCACGAAGGGAGGGGATACGGTGGCAATGGCAAAGGTGGCGGAGGTGCATATGGGTGAGCTTGGTGGACAGGGGCGGGAGTTGGCCGCTGAGGAAGTGGCTTTATATCAGGCCTCTCCTTCCTTGTTGGGACCAGGGTAGATTCTGATAGAACCTGTATCGCCGTAGAACTCCCCACGAAGTCACCCATCCATGGGTACCTCTGCTGGCCCTTCAATGTCGACTCGGCAGAACCTATGTCTATGGGGCTGGTGATACCCCCAGGGGAAGGCTCCGACGAGGCACTGTAGCGCGGGCTAGAAGGGGTCGCAGGACTAGGAGGCTCGCGCAGAACAGTGTTCCCGATACTACGTTCGTGCCCGGTCTCCATGGTACGATCATCGGGGTTGGGCGTTGGAGGGATAATCTGGGGAATGATGTTACCAAACCCTGTCCCGCAGTTGTATCTGTAAGTGTGTGGGGACAGTGTGGATGAAGGGGAGCGGGTCTGGTTATTCGGTTCCGGCTGGTTCGTTGGTGACTGAATCCGAGCAGACGTCTGTGGAGACGTGCCAGTGTTACCCATAGCAGAACGGGGTCTCGGGTGTGGTTCATGAGACGGAGAGATCGGTCCGAGTGGACTTGCGAGGGAGGTGCTCGACGTCGCCGAGTTTCCAGCGACAGGTAGGGGTCGCGTGGTCGAGGAGACGGGTGAAATGAGAGTGCCACGGGAATCGTAGGATCGGGGTACCGGTTGCGCACCGTTGGGGTCAGTAGATTCTTGAGTGGTGCCGGACGTTGCTGGTCGCGCCATGGGAAGCGGGGGTGGAGGTCCACGCTTACCAGGCTGTAGCGGGGTTGGGTGCCTGGCTGCGGCAGCGCGCAAGTCCCCCATGCTCTTGTTGCTACGATAAGTAAGGGATGGTGATGTCGGCGATACCTTTGATTCCGTCTTTCCGCCAGGAGCAATCCAAGACACCGCCCAGTTTGTTGGAACGGGCGTGCCCATCGTTCGCCTGCTTTTTTCACTCGGGGTGTTCCGTGACGAGTATTCACTGTAACCTTGACCACGCCGAGACGGAGGTGAACGAGGGCCATCGTGCATAGTGGGCCGCTCCTTCTTGTAATCACTGTGGGGTATGTCTGACGGAACAACGGTCCAATGCTCACTCGCTCCCGTCCCCCGGCTCTTGGGTTGGGGCCTCCGGTGAGCCTCTCGTTCACGTTCACGTTCGCGGGTCCGTTGCCTCTCCCTTTCCTCAGCCTCCTGTTGTTGGGCTCTCCACTGTTGATCCGCGAGCTCAAGCTTTGTCTCAGAACTCTCGAGCGCTCTCTCGCGTTCTAGAGCCGCATCGGAGGAAGCAGTCTGTGGAGTACGGCGTGTAGGCGGCGTGTAGCTGTCTTCCATGAAAGGAAACCTTGAATTGCCGGGTGACAGCGGCTGCGGAGGGAGTGACGGCAAGTGGTGCTTTTCAATCCGGAGGGGAGCGGTCTCGGTGCGACCCCTCTCGACGACATTCAGAGGAGACTGCGGCCGCAAAGCTGGAGGAACAGCCCTCTGTGCAGTCTTGTAAGAACCGGGTTTGATCGTGGCACGGTTGGGATCCCTCTCGGCGGCGTCCGCATTGTCATCCGAAACTGAAGCATCGTAACCTCCCCCACTCTCCTGAGGTATTCTCTCGCTGGCAGAAGATAAACTTCTCGGTGGAGAGCCTGAGCGGTGTTGTGAGCGTACTGGAGAGTACACATCGTTACCCCGGGGGACGATGACGGGAGGCGGAATGGTGTAGAACTTCTGTGAGTAGGAAGAATCGGGTGGTGACTCGTGGACAGCTGCAGAGGTATGAGAGACCATGAACTTGAGCGAAGCGTAGGAATCCCCATTGTCTCGACAGAGTTCGAACAAGTGTTCGTCGGCAAGTGCGTCCCCGATGGCGAAGGACCCCACCTCAGTACGGTAGATGGAGAAGTGAGCTTGGTTTTCATCAGATATTTGCATCTTTCGGTCGATCCGGTATCAGTCTCTAGAGAGCCTTAGCAACACGAATACTGAGCACGCACATCAGAAAAGATGCGCTCCCGAATGAACGCAGCATCTCTAGCTCCAGTAATATCTACCACCTTGAAGATGCCTGAGTCGGCGGTCACGAAGATCCGCGTCTCGCCTAGGCATATTTGAGGCTTCTGGGTTTGGGGAGAAGATGTCTGATCGCGGTGGGTGGGAGGCTAAACACACAAACGTCAGGTGGACCGCGTAAACAATCAGAAGAAAAGGCGCGCACGCTTCCCGTCGTCTGTGGCACGTTGTTGCTGCTAGATTTTCGCCGGTGGCTAAATGGAGCGGTGATTTTCTTGACGAAATTGTCCGTGCGCGAGATAAGGGGGTTCTGAGAGTTATCGCGGTCGCTGCCCTGGGCGAGGTCGATTGAAGGAATACTCTTTTGGCCGGGTGTACTCGGTGGAGGGGTGGACTCGAGGGCGGGAGAACTTGTAGGAGTTGATGGGGAGGAAAGGGTGCGATCTGAGGGATTAGAACGCGGCTGGTGCTTCTGTTTGAGAATGTCGGTGTTGATGGGGCTGGGTTGTGGCGGGCTGGGTGCTGGCCTGTCTCGATATTGGAAAGAAGTATTCGGGAGGGGAGGGGGAGGATAGAAAGGCGGGGTGGATGCGCCGGCGGTTTCTTCGTTAGGGTTTGCGACGACATAGACCCTCCGGATAGGCTTTGGTAGACGCTTGCGACCTGCAGCGGAGGGCAGTGGTTTCGGATCGTCCAACATGTCGCAGAGTTGTACTGCGAAGGGGAGAGAGTCAAGAGGAAGAGACGACTTGCTGTCGGAGTCGCAAGTGGATCAGCAGGGTGTCCCTAAGCGAGGCAAGGGAACTGATTGATGACCGGGAAGATGATGAACCCTTGGTGGACGAGGGCGGAAACGTCCGTGGGGCTGGATGTACGACGGCGGTCGTGGGTGGGGGGAGGATCTGGACGGGCAGGTGTCGTCGTCGTCGTCGAGGGAGGGTTGCACTCGGGCCGCACGACCACTCGAGATTTAGACGCTACCCAGGCACCAGACCGTATCTTCTACTACACGTGGTTGGCGGGTGGCCGCTGCCGAATTATCCAGGCAGCCCGAAGGTATATTATTCGTACAAAATATGATTACAGTGGCTAGGGAAAACAGTACACAAAAAGTTCATCGTCGGCTTGAACCCTCTCCAAAGTCAACCTGGTGAGACTCTCAGTTAGTGAGAAACGGTATCCGCGAGCTCCGCGTACGCGCCTTGGGGAAATCGGCTCGTTCCTCCTGTAAAAGAATTGCGTGGTCGGCCCGTTCGCTCGATGGATACAAGACCAGTGGAACCCGGATCAACTCACCAGCATGGATTCCCCCCAACACAACAGCTTCAAAAGTGCCACCAGTTTGGATTCCTTGCCTTGGCTAAAACTCTCCAGGATCGCCGCATTCACCTCGCCCGCCGTCTTCATCCGCTGATTCGGTGATAGAAGGGATGAGATTGATTCGGGTGCGGACTTGGACGATTCAAAGGCCAGGAGCGCCATTGTGTTCTCTAACTCAGACAGAAACTCGGGGTTCTCCTGACCGCGAGGCGCCAGTTCTTCTTGAGCGAACTGCAAGGCCTCAGAGATCCTGCCTTGTCGGATGTATTCGATCAGCTTTTGTTGCTGAAGCCGAAAGTACAGGGCTGGATTCGTATCCAGAATCTACGTAATGGCAACGAATGAGAGGAGATCCAGCCGGCGGAAATGAAATCCAAAAAAAAATCATATTGAAGACTGAAGTTTTGGTTTTTGGTCTCATCACCGACCCCGAAGGGACTGAGCGTGGTGCATGAAATGGTATAATCATTTCGCCTTTCTAGGCGGGAGCCAACCGGGAACAGGGACATACCTCCGGATTTAGGTCGTTTACTCGGGTGATTGCATCCTCAACGTCGCCGCGCTGGAGAGCTTCCCGGATGTTCATTCTCCCTTCGATGCTTTCAAAATCCACGGGCGGGGAAAGACCAGCTTCTTGGCTGAATTCTTCTGCGGAGGTCTTGTAGCCTTCGATGACGAGGTAATCCATAATTAGCCGATTGAGGTCACTAGTGAGGGTCTGTATCAGCAATCCGAACACGACAGCTCCGTGAGGGTGGCCAAGCAAAGTATCAGATAATACATGCAATTTTTTTTTGGCTCATCAGGGGGTTCAGAGAGATTCCCAATGATATTTTCTCATCCGTTGGCAACATTCAAAGGCGGTATGTACTCACTTTTTCGTGACGTGCACCTCGTGTAGGCGGCGTTCCCACTCTTCCTTCCGGATTGGGACCTTTTGCGGCTGTTTCGGGGAACTTAATAAGCCCAGGGGTGGAGACATCATGCTGGTCCTGGACTGACCATGGGCTCGCAAAGTTTTCGAGAATCCGGAAGCTGTCAACTGGCTAGGGGAAACGCGTATCACGTGGACGTAATCGCTTTAGGGCAGCACTCCGTTGACTTGCACGATTGAGGAGGATTTCTGCGTGAAGTACGAACGCAGCGATTAGGTATAATGGATACATTTCCCTGCGTAGATGACGCAGCATACTACACGAAAATTATGGTACAACCCCCTCGTGGCTTTGGGGAGTCGGACCCCATGCCGCAGTGCAGCAGATTGCGGCGATTAACTATCTCACCCGCCCGTCCCACCGGCGCGAGGCTAGCGCACAACGGGGATAAATCCCGCCCGACAGGCCCTAGAGTTTAGTAAATGAAACCGCATGCGTTGACACTTCGTGTGAACCTAAGGGACGCACCGACTACACGCGGACGCTGACGCCAGACCTAATCACGTCCATGAAATCCTCTTTATCCACCGTCACTGTGGCCTCATGTCAGGACTGACGAATGGGGCCAGAACCCAAGCGAGGTGCTAACCTTCTTTGCCCCGTCCCAGGAGGTTGTCTTTTTGTTTGCCTTTCTTCTTGGAGCTACCTTTCTCGAAACTTGGAGCGGGCAAAGAAGGTTTTCCAGACCCCCTCAATTTCTTCGATTCCTCTGCGGCCGTTGCAACGACCGACTGCGATTCAGCAATCACATTAAAGAGTTTTACCACTGGACAAAGTTGTCAATGTTGGATACCAATAAACTGAAATTTCGGGACCTGCCTCCTCGCTGTGCCACCTTCCTTAATGCCCTTTCACTCTCACCGCCCCAACCACCTATCACATCGGATATGTGACCTTTATCCTCCCTTTCTTTCTTTTCTATTCGTTGCGCCTTCTTCGCCTTAAGTTCCTGTTTCCCCTCATTCCGCTTCCGAGCAGCAGAGGGTTTGAGCGATAGTGGGAGAGAAGACGGAGCGTCCGTGCTCAGTAAAGCATTAAGAGTGGCACCAAAGCTCGAGGGGTCTGTGGCACGCCGTTTGCGTTTCAAAGTTTTCTTCGACTTGCCTGCTTTGGCGGCAGCAATCTCGTCTTCAGTATCTGGAGAGTCACCCCCCGAAGACATCTGATCGCCATCTGAGTACTCTTCCTCCAGACTGCCCTCACCGGTGTCAGAAGACCGGTTGACGACCTCGTCGTCGTCGTCAGAATTTTCCTCGAGCTTTTGACGTTCGGTCGGTGGCATTGTCGGGGCGGAAGGGCAGGGTGATCGACAAAGTTTCAAATAGGCGCGGACCTCCGCAACATCGGCCTCTGGTCGCTGCCGCCGCAGTGGTCTTATAGTCACCTCCCGCCCGCTCTTACCGACGATCCGCCTTGATACCCGCAGTCTGCAGCGCCATCACCGCAAGCCAGTCCTTACGCCGTTCTGTGTCCGACGAGTGGGGCTTTTGAATTCGCCTTCCGGCTCGATCTACAACCAGTAGTATTAGCGAATAGGGGTTGATCCCGACGTGGAGACCGCCACCCCCTCGCGCCGTGATATCCCTCCACATCCACCTGCGATGGCCTCTGCTGGCTTCGAACCAGAGCCAGACCTGGCACCCTTATACCCCACACCCGCGACCATTTTACCATTACTTTCACCAACCTTTGGTCTCGAGCCAGCGCAGAAAGTGCAGCTCGTCACGCATTGTCTGATCCGGGCATGTGTGTTTGGCGAGCTTTCGCTTCTGACTTATCTCCTGCGGGACCCCCAAGCTCAACCACACGTCAATCTCTGCATCCGAGACGAAGAAGAAATCAGTCTCGTTAGCACCGCAATCCTCGGTTTTGGGTCGGACTCGGATAGGGACATCGAACGCGAGGAATGTGTAAGGTTACTTCTATCGGAGGGAGCGGATATTGAAACTCCGGACAAAGGTGTGTTCTCGGTTTCATTGTGCTTTTCATATCGGCTGCGTCACTCATTCACTTGCGTGGTGACATCGTCCGATCAGCTGGATGGACGCCCTTGCATTATGCCGCCGTGCTCTCTCCTCCGACCCTCGTTTCCCATTTTCTTAAATCGGGATGCTCGCCATTTATACGAACATGCCGAAACTTGACCGCCCTAGACCTCGTCACCGGTCACTCACTCATCCCTGGGCGAGAAACAGTGGCTCTTTTACTGGAGGAAGCCATGCGAACAGAAGGCTGGACAGGCGGAAGGATGGAGGAGCGGCGGAAGGAAATAGAAGAGCGTACCGCACGTTCGAAGAAGCGGAATGCTGTGAAGGAGGACATCAACCAAACGCTAGGTTTTAATCCTGCTTGGTGGGGAGAGAGTGAATCAGACGTCGACTCTGATGATGCTGATGACGGTGAAATCGATGAGGCAGTCTACGTGAGCTCCGAACTCGTTCGAAAATCATCCTCAGTCTGATCCTTGGTTACAGACTCCTCCGCAAGACCTGGGGTCGATGTTGGCATTCTCTCCGCCGTGGTTACCAGAGATATTCCAATCTCTCATCACGAACTTCCCAATCACCGTTCGCAACTCAGAACCTGCAAACGCGCTGTATCTGCTCGCTAGATTCGCATGCCTGTATTGCGACCAAACTTGGTTGGAAGATTTGATTATTGAAGCGACGGACACAATAGAAGATACGTTTTTTGTGCGTAGGCTTCTCCGGTACTGTCCGTTTGGCTTCTGATCTTCAAGGTTACCCAAGAATAGGCCAGATGACCTACCTTGCCTGGTTTTCTGGGTATGTCCCCCGACGTTTTGTTTCAAGATTCCCCAGCTGACGGCGGACACGCATCACAGCTGTACAACCTGACCCTCTGGTTACACCTCCTGAAATGCGACAAGTCGATAAATCAGGCTTGTGAAGCTCTGGGGTCATTCGAAATGATCGAAGAAGTGATCAACTCGGTCTTTGGTATATCGTCTGTTTTGCTGCGGGAACGTCTTCCACTCACTGCCAATGCAACGTGATAGTTTTCATCATCCGTAATGCGGAGAGAAAGATTGATGAGCTCTTAGATGAAGCACTCCTGGAACACACCCCGCTTCTTTCGGAGTTCGACTCTGTGAAGTTCGAATCTGAGTGGTCAATATTTCGATCTTTCGTGACGAAGAAGAAGCTGCCCGCGACACCCGTTAAACACCACCCTCCGTCACCCTCGCACGAATCGAATTCCCCCTTACCATCGACTACGACAACCCCATCCAAGAGCTTCCAGCGGTCGATCCGAGACACATTCTCGAGAGGGCGAAATGGGTCGACGGCGACTCCATTACAATCACTCTTCCCGGATTCTCCTCCGTCGCCGACACCAAAGGATATCGTATCATACCTGACAGCACTCCACACTTTCTTGACCCTCTCTGGCATAAATCCCGCCCTTATTACCCAATTCTGGTCTCAGGTGATGTACTGGACGGCGTGTGAGTTCCCCTCGCAGCTCCTTGTCATGTTGATTCGAAGTATTCCTCCTTCAGGTGAAACTTTTAATCGCATCTTAACTCGCAAGAAGTACTTGTGCAGGTACGAAGGTACTAATTCACCCTGGCGGCTGATGCGAACTTATCTTGCACAGGTCTCGTGCTGTCCAGATCAGCATGAATGTAAGCGTTCTTGAAGAATGGGTAGGGAAGATGGGTCTCCCAAGGGGCGTCCAATCACATTTTGCACCGGTCAGGGATCTGTTGAATTGGCTGCAGGTGGGCAACCCCTGTCACGATTTCATCAACGTACGGCTTCATCTCACTATCATATCATCATATCAGTGTCTCTCATCTATCAACGACTTCTCAAATTTGATCGCAACGGTACAGACGATGCGAAACCTAAACCCCCTCCAAGTAATTCCGGTACCATTGGCGATTGTTAAGATACTTACGATAAGATCCAGATGCGCCGCGCCGTTCGAGACTACAAATATGAAGTGAATGAGGGTAAGATGACAGAGGAGTGCACGCAGTACCTTGCTCAGCTGCAAAAGGACTGGGAGAGGCACAGGGTTAAGCTTGGTGTGGAGGCGTTGCGTAAAGAGGTCAGGACTTCTTTCTCAGATCTTGCTTGTTGTTAAAATCCCCCACAGATGGTTGAGAGGGACCGTGAAAGTTTGTTGTCCACTGAGGATGGTACTGCGCCCAGTCTGCCTTCTTCGGAAAGCATATCGGATACACTTGCAGTCCAAAAGAGTGTTGACATGCTCTTCGACCGTCTGCAAGGGAAATCTTCCTGGGAGCCTGCTAAGCCGCCCGAGGCTCTCGGGGAGTTCCTTGATTCGAGACATATGTTGCCTCTGTTCTTCCCGTCTGACCCGAGGATGCTCGCAGCGTTGCCGGGTAAGTTGCCTGGGACCCCTGGAGAATTCAAGCCTAATGGCAAGAGTTCTGGATCTGCGGAAGCTACCCCGGCGAGCGTTGGAAGTCGCGGACCCTTGGATTGGACGTTGGGTGGGAAGAAAGTGAGGGATGTTGGGGTTGGGATGCTCGCCTGGGTCGATGGTGTGGCATATACGTCGAAGTGGACGAGACCCGCCGAGATCGAGCCTGATGATGAGGTGGAGAGGATACACGACAGTCCAGGTCCGGACGAGGATCTGACTTTGAATCCGAACACTCCGGCCCTGCTCGAGAGTATCACGCCATTAACACGGCGGAAATCTTCCAGGCGTGGTCGCTCCAGCATGTTCACAGCAGGAGAGGAGGATGAATTTGGGGTGGTGGGTCAGTCCGTATGATTTTGAGACCTCTTGGGTATATCACTACAGTGGAGTACACGTTTTTTGTATTTTCACCTCTTTGTTGTATTTGCTCCAAGCCGGGTATTCGCTGTCTATATGGGAACGTCCTCTTGGGTTCTTGGATTATGCTGAAGCTTTGAGGCTAGCCACAGCCATTACTGCGGACGCTGAGGGGGTGATCGATTGGACTTCCGGTAAGCAGGGCTGTTCCCGCCTGCAACGGCTGTGGTGCGTAAGCGGCTCGGTGCCTCCGGAATCAGTTTAAAACGGTAGCCACACTGTCTCATCTTCAATCCCGCCCCCTTGTTCCCTCCTCCAGGCTCGACACATGTCCGCTCAAGAATACTATCGCGTTGATCACACTTCAAGGCCACTGTCGCCACCCACGAACGCTCTTCACGACACGAGCGGTAACATTGATCGCTACAATCCAGCCGATGCCAACGAACCGACGGATGGTGCGCCGGGGCGGGTCACCGCTGCAAACCTCGACAGCGGGAAGTTCAACACTACACCTTCACCTCCCCCCCACGAACGGACCCCTTCTGGATTTTCTGATACGCCTGGGTACGGAAGAAATAGTCAAGTCACGTACGACGA
>Ga0307515_10017734_pt1 | contig 12943 bp, 8 predicted proteins | sample 17_EM_MG_FD_194513 | JGI IMG/M metagenome (GOLD analysis project Ga0307515, IMG submission 194513) | Populus trichocarpa ectomycorrhiza microbial communities from riparian zone in the Pacific Northwest, United States - 17_EM | ecosystem: Host-associated > Plants > Roots > Unclassified | place...
GGGACAACCCATCTGACCAGTGACCCGATCACTTGACCGGGTCGATGACCGGGTCGGGTTTCAAAACTATAATTCATAGAATATCCAACTAATTTGAATTGCGTTTGGGTGAATATTCATTAATTTCATCCCTGTAAAACAACTGATAATTAAAAAAATGGAACATGAAAGAAGAAAAAGAATACAAGAAGTGTAGGGGCCAATTCACAAATTACAAACCATCATGAGAAAGCACATAATTTTTTCAAGTTTGATGGGACCAAAACATAATTCCACCTTCTTGTTTCGTCCTCGCATCATTTTCTAAATTCCTTTTAGGTACATAATATCAATACTATCATCTCTCTATTAGATAAAAAAAAAAAAAAATCTTGTTTGATTTTCTTTCTCTTGTTCGATTCTCTCTCTCTCACACACAGCTTCAACCAACAAAAAAAACTCACTTCTGCTCTTGGTCATCACTCAATTACGATCCTGCCCCTCCGCTCTCCAACTTCCCCCTCTTTCCGAAATGCCCTTCCATGGCCGCGTTATGACCTTCTTTCCTCTATAACACGACAAGATGGAATCGGTGGTTTCTAATCTCTGAAACGGTTTTCGTTTCTTCGCTCAATTTCTTCTAGAAGATTCTGTAAGACAATATTCTTAACGCCTTTTATTTGATTTGATTTGATTTGAATATTTATTTATTTCTAATTGCTGTTGGTTTATTGTGACTGCATGCTATCTCTATTTCATAATTGTGAAAATTAATATAATTCTTCAGAATTTTTTTTTTTAATTTTTTTTAATGGTACGAGTGCATACGTTTTTTTGGGTGAATTACGTTATTTATTTTTAAGAAAATTGTCAATTTCTTTTATTGAGGCATCACTTTTTGTTTTGTCCTGGATAATGTTTCCCTTTTTTTTCCATAAATGTAGTGTTTTTGAGTATGTTTAGCTTGATGTTAGTCTATGAATTTAATTTATTTCAGTAATTAGAGACCATATTTTAACCTCACCATGTAGTATTTAGAAGTGCTGTGCAGTTTTTATGCTTCTGGTGTGAATTAATCTGGCGTGTACTATGAAGAGCTTTTGCGTGTTTATGTCTGGCTTAAATAGCTCTTTTTAGTATATGCACAACCATGTTTTGGTGTCGATTCGTAGTAGTTCAGTAGTTTGATCTATGAGAAGGAGTATCTGATGATCCTGTCTGATCAAACATAATAACTGTCTGTTTTTAACATTAGCTACACAATAAAAACTGTTTTATAGGCTTTTTTCTTGTCGTGTATTAGTATTTCAGCACTTCGTTATTAGGCATTTGAATATAATAGTTTTTTCTGTACTCTTCATCATGTTCATTGGCAAAAGCTTGAGGGTCAGTTGTTTGGATGTCTGGAGAAGCACACTGTTAATAAAAGATTCTTCTAATGCATGTGTAATGGTCCACACAGTAAGAATGAAGGGGTTCTAACTACAATGTTATCGTGTGCCCTTAGGGAACTTTTAAAAAACCTAAAGACACTTTTAGAAAAGCCTTTTTCTCATCTATCTATGAACACACACACACATCCATATATATCAATTGTTCAAATAGAAGCACAAATGAGATGGATTCTAGAAAAAAAAAGGGAGTTTTGGGGTTAATGAGAGTGGTATAAAATTAAAATGAGTTGTATATCAATCTTGTTTCCTGGAAATGTTAGATTTTTTAAAGTCACTTCTGTGCAACCTAGCAAAGTTTTGGGTTGAATAGTTCTTCATTAGGTTATTTTGTGAAGCAACCTGCTTGTGGATATTATGTAAATCAAATGGAAAGTTGTTAGCCATCCAGTGTCTTTTTAAGGTTCTAATCCAAGTTATTTGGTAATTTGTACTACATTTTCTGGGCTCCGTGGCAACAGAATTTGCAATGCTTCTTCTTTTCCCAAGTTTGGCATTTAGGATTCTTAAGCTATTGATGTGTTTATATGTTATATGATTAGTTTCTTGGGGTGAAATATATAGGTTATAGGGAAAAGCTCATTCATGCATCATGTTGTTTGAAACAGGTATCCATTTTGAAGATTGGCCTGTTTTGTGATGCCTATTTTATTGTTGCATTCTAGCACAGGAGGCTCCAAGGGCCTAACTGTTTTTTCTTTCTTTCTGCTTTCACTAAATGCTGCCTTTTGATTTTGCTTAGTTTTCTTCTTCATCTCACTAGTGCAACTCGAGGTACCAATTACTTCGCACTATAATTGAGATAAAATGTAGTAAAAGGCTTGCATGTAGGGAAAAATAATTTGGCCTTTGCTAGAAAATTGGAAAGTAGAAGCTGTGTAGTTAATCCCATATAGGACTTCTTGCTTTAGTTGCATTAACTGTTGATCTTAATGTAGATCTGTAACTAAATCACTGGTAGCAGTGAAATTTTAACTCTTAGCATAAGCTGTCAGATTATGGGAATCTGTTGCATGTCTTATAAGAGACATAATCCCAAAATAATCGCTGATGCCTCTATTCAATCTTTATGTGTGCCACTGGTGGTGTCACACCCATTTAAGCTCAATTGTTTACTTGAAGCTGAAGGATAACATTTAAGGCTGGATGATCACTTATTAAAGAAGAGTTATTTTTTGTTTGAGTTTTGTGCCGGTGCACCTTCAATTTTGTGAAGATATGTATTGACAATTGTTTTACATATGTGAAAGCATGGTATTCTAAGTTGTTGATGTGATAGAAAACTTCTACCTATTTTCTTTCTAGACTTTTTTGATGGGTGATATTTTTTATCTTTTTATTGACGGTAATCACAGACTTCATGGATTTTTCTTTATCATATCATTTGTGATCATACTTCTTGTTGTTCTGATAAGGAAAAATAAGGTAAAGATTTCCTTGTTCAATCAAATTGGCTAGTAGCGCACCTAATTTCCTATAGGTGAGCTTCATCTTGAGTGTGACAATGAGGCTTACCCAACTGCATTTTGCTCTGCTTAGTAGCTTTGAGATTCCTAAATTAATCGAGGAGAATAGAAGTGATAGATTATATTAGAAGGGAAATGGTTTGACTCATCAAGTTATTATATGTTGCTATGCACTGGAATTTTTCATGGTGGTAGTCTCACTAATTATTCAAGACTTCCTATGCCGGGAGATTTTGGCATATTATGACTCAAGGAGCTTAACCCCTTTATGAAATGAAACCCCAGCTTCCATAGATCCTTAGCAGAAAAAAATCAATTAGAAATAGTGAAATTTATGTTGGAAGTAGCTTCTGAACCTCTGGAACCCAGACTTTAGTAACCTTGTTTTCCCCCTCATAATAAGATTTGTTGAAAAAGATACTGTTGACTAATTTGATTCCTGTCAAACAACTTATTGGATAGGAGCCTTATGAATACAGGTTACTGCTTAACTCACACAAACACATTGATGTAAATGAGAATTACAACTGCTAATCTTTGTTTCTTTCTACGGTAGGGTTCATCTGTGTTTCTTTTTCATTCTTGTTGTTGCTTACCTCTTTCCTGATTCCAGGTTGCCATTCAGTTGTTGAAGAAATCCCAGCAATCAAACTGTTTTGATTGCTACATCTAGAGAGAGTTTGGGAATTTGATGCCACAAAACAACCATCTACTTTTCATAAGTGTTGTAAATGGAGCTGAAAGTTTCGCCACTAAAGACAGGTGGTCTTTCTCCTGCTGAATGCATTAGTGATCCTGAGGAGAAGGAAGTCAGTGATGAGGAAGATGATGATCGCAACCATAAGCATCGTAGACGAGAGACGCGTTCTCAATCTTTGGAGAGAGATTCTCTGGAACCAGTTTCTACAAGGCCATACAGGAAGCATAACAAACACTTTGAAAATGGGCATCCTTTCCGGGAAAATGAATCTCAAGCTCGTGAAACCTGGAAAAATTATAACTCTGTTTCTCTTGAGAAGGACTATGCCACAAAGTTTGAAAGAATACGACCTGACCTAATGTCATTACCCCGAATGCCTGTGGATTTGAATCAAAGAATCCGGTTAAACCAAACATTTTCTGGAGATCCTGGTCCTAGCAGGGGAAGAGGAAGGGAGTATGGTTCTTGGAGCCAACGTGATTCTAGGTTCAGCTCAGTTGGCATTGCTTCTCAAATGGCTCACCTGGGGCCAAGCCTCTTTGCCGGGAGGGGGTTGGCAAATGTTTCAAATGTGCAGAGTGCATCCTGGAATGCTTTTGGTTTAATGCCAAGAATGTCAAATGGTGGCCTGGATACAATCCATCCCATTGGGTTGCAAGGAACACTCAGACCAGCAGTAAATTCTTCATTGAACATGGGCATTCCTCACCAGAGGTGTAGAGATTTTGAGGAGCGCGGATTTTGTTTAAGAGGGGACATGTGTCCATTGGAGCATGGTGTCAATCGCATCGTGGTTGAAGATGTTCAGGTATGTCTTTTGAATATGTATATTATGTTACTGATCATGGATATCCATTTCTTATCTGACTTAGCATCCGAGGCAGGAAGAGACGAATCCATGCCCTAAATTGTTCTGGTTGTATGTTGCCATCATTTTGTGTTTTTTGATTAACTGCCTCTCATTTGTGTTTGCAACTGTTGAAATATCTCTGACCTTGATTTCCAAGATCTAAGAAATGCTGATTGCAGAGTTTAATGTGACTTGACATCTATTATTATGGATGAAACCATAGAATAAGTCATGCTTTTTTTATTTTTTTTATTTTTAACCTGGACTATTTCGTTTCTAACATTCACAAGATGCTTGGTTGCTGGAAAACCTGAATGTATGACTCCTCTGAATACCTGATTCAGATTGTTTTATTAATTAATGTGTTGTGTGTGTTTTTGTTACAATTTGTTTTGCCCATCAATGACTCTTTTTTAAGTTCATTTAACACATTCATGTGTCTTGTCTTATGACAAATTTATCATTCATTTCTGTGTGTGACATCTACCAACTATTTATAGCTTGTCTAGTTATTTTTAGCCATCTAACTTAGAGAAGCCTTAGATGTGGGAGCAGAGCTACACTTTTAGGCCACCAAGATCCTCTTGCACATGAATCAATTTTGTTGTAGCCTTCAAATGTGCTGAAACAATGGAGTTGGCATTAATTTCTTTGCACTTCATGGTCAGCCAGTAATTGTATTTGACCTTTTCTTTTTTTTACCTATGCTAGATGATCAAAGCATTCAGTGAAGTGGTCGGAAGAGGAATCATATTTTAATGTTTTTTTATTACCTAATTATTCCATTATAGATTGTTTACACAAACTCAAGGGAAGAGACTCAAAATAAGAAAAAGCTCAGAACTTCCTGGCAGAATTACATGCTGGGATCACTCCTGGGATTTGATATTGCATTTACTGATACTATTTGATGAATTGTGTTTTTATTGTCATGATTATTGGGGTTATTTTTAATTTGCCACAAGTAATTTATTCTTTCACCACTTGCAGAGCCTTTCACAGTTTAATCTCCCTGTTTCACTTCCACGTGCCCAACTACCTGGAACAACTTCTGGACTGGGGGCTGTGCCAACAGTTGGTGCCCCTCCAGCCACATTGATGAATAGCAAAGGAATGCATGGAAAAAGTAACAAGCCTGGAATAGTTGATGATGGCTTGGGTCTGAACGGTGCGTATACTGGTTCTGTTAGTGTGAGTGGAGGAGACTTGTATGACCCAGATCAGCCCCTGTGGAATGACAATGGTCCCGAAACTTCTAGTACACTCTTAGCACCACATTCACCTAAATTTGATGAAACTGAATCCATGATAAGTGTGGATCCTTCTGATCACAATCATGCCAGGTTACGTGATGGTGCTGATAATGAATGCCCAATTAGAAGCACTGGGATTGCTGTGGGTTTTCAAGGCATGAATTCTTCTGTTTGGGGTAGAATTGGGTCTTTGAACAATAGATTAGATGTGAAAGAGAAAATCGATTCCACAGTAAGTATGTCAAGTTATATGGAGAGTGAATCCAAGGAAGATCAGGGTGCATTAGACAATGTTCATGGTACTTCCCATCAAGGAAAGTGCACTAATTTTGACGATTGTGGCACAAAAACCATGGATTCACCTGCCAAGATACATAGCGATACCATGCGTCACACGCGGAAACTATCTCAAAAGGCACTGCGAACACTATTTGTGAATGGCATTCCGCATAAAAGCAACAAAAGAGACGCTCTACTTTCTCATTTTCAAAAATTTGGAGAGGTTATTGACATTTATATTCCATTGAACAGTGAGCGAGCATTTATTCAGTTTTCTAAAAGGGAAGAGGCAGAAGCTGCTCTAAGGGCACCTGATGCTGTAATGGGCAATCGTTTTATCAGACTGTGGTGGGCTAATCGTGATAGCATACCTGATGATGCTACTTCCCGGGGTGTTCCTGCTACTTCAGGTCTACCCCACCTGTCTATTGGTAACAGTGGAAAGGATAATCTTCAGTTGGCTATTTCAAAGACTACTGTAGTCCCTACCTCTGATACTTCTATGCCTGCCACTGACCACCCTAAGGTCGACATCACAAATGGTCCAGAGGTTTCTCCTCCTATGCAGAAGAAGCTAGAGAATTTAGAACAATTGAAGGAGGAACTTCGCAAGAAACAGGAGCTGCTGGATCAGAAGCGAAATGACTTTCGGCGTCAGTTGCACAAACTTGAGAAACAAGTAATGCCAACATGACTTCTGAATATTGTTTACCAAGCATATATGATCATATAGAGTCAAAATTAGGCTACTACTTTTGGAGCCAAAATTCTATAATGCATGTGTATGTGGTGGCACTGAAACTCACCTTTTGAATCCTGAATATGGAGCAAAGCATGGATGACACTTACGTGCATCTTAGATCATATAGAGTCTGTTTATTAATCTTGAGCCTGTGAGGCAGTCCTGGTTTGCATCAGTTGTTGTTTATGGAACTATGCTGGGAGCAGTGAGAGAAATAATTATGTAGAGAATGCATGCCTTTTTCACAAGTAAACAGATTCATGATAGGTGTAGTTATCTTTTCAGCGCACATGCATACACACAACCAATATAACATATGAAGCTGACTGTACGCCTCTATCTCTTGCTCTCAAATTTTGCGCTTTGCAGGCTACAGGAGTCAAGGGTGAGGTAGCAACGGAGCCTGCTTCTAAGAGACAAAAAACTGGAATAGCATCTGATGTTGCCAAAGCTGCTACTACGAGGTCTGCTGATCCAGGTGCCGGTGTCGCATCACCACATGGTGGGATAGTGGATAAGAACAAAAGAATGGAGAATATTGTGTCTTCTAGTACCAAAACAAGTACAGTGATGGCTCTGCAGGAGTCTGCTGGCTCAAAGCAATCAATTCATCCATTAGCACCTGTTGGGCCTCCTTTTTTGATGAATAAATACAAGTTGGACAACCGACCCACAGCGTTTAAAATTATTTCACCTTTACCAGCTGGTTTGGCAAATGTCTCTCCCTCCCTCCCTCCCTCTCTCTCTCTTTATATATATATATCCTTTGTGTGTGTGTTGCCACCAGCCCATGTATAATAGTGTAATAGTAGTGGATGCATATCTTTTCTTGTTGTTTGTCTCGTGTTCCTTCTCAGTCATGTCATGATAAAATGCTTAAGGTTCCATGTGGGAATAACAGGGTAAACTGATGTATTGTTGCCTTGCAGGTTGCTGCTTTGAAGGAACACTTCTCATCATATGGTTATCTTTCTTCCGTGGAACTAGAAGATGAGCCTGGTGATTATGATGGTGATGGCAATGGTGATGGATCAGATACAGTAAAAAGTTGTTCAGCTCGTGTGACTTTCGCAACTCGCAGATCTGCTGAGAGAGCATTCCTTAATGGTAAATGTTGGCAAGGCAAGAATTTGAAGTTTGAGTGGCTGATGACTAGCACTTCTAGCATTGGAGAAAATTCATCTGCTCCCAAGTGTCTTGTACATGCTGATGTACAGCCTGTTAAAAATCTAGCTCGTTTGGATTCCCAGGAAGTTTCTGCATCAGGAAATGGAGAACCTGAAAACCCAGAGAGAAATAATGGTGCTGGCCCAACAGAGTTGGATAAAGCTTCGCAGTGCTGTTCAGCCTCAATTTCAGGTGAGGTAGAGTCACCAAAATGTGAGCCTAGTCCAAAGTCAATATCTCCTGAGAAAGAGTCAACAGAAACGGACCCTAGTCAAACTGCAATGTCAGAGAAAGAGACCCCCGAAGGCATTTTCTGTTTGACGATGGGTTGATCGACAGACTTGTACAGTGAGGTAAAATGCTAAATCTTTTGGACCCTAGTTTTCAGGAGTCTCCCTGACATTTTGATATCTCCATAGTGTTATTTCATGCATGGGACCTGTAAAAAAAACAGAAAAAAAAAGAAGGGAATTTTGAGATTTTTTATGCCACCTTGGATAGTGGTTGTCTAATCGTTAACTGGCAAATTATGTTGTCTTTTAGCTTAGAATGCTTAGGACTAAGGGATTAAATCAAAACTTCTGTTTGGAATTAATTAAATGCTTACGCAAATGATATTGGGGATCACATTCCCATTCAGTTGGGATCTGTTGCTCTTGGAATTTTTTGTGTGATTGTTTCTGAAATGGAGGACGGCACCGATTCTTTTGAGAAATTCATTTCTTCCTGTTTTCTACGGGAAAGGCACTTATTTTATTAGCCTTTTCTTTTCTTTTCGAAAGACTAGTAGAACTATAATAGAAGACGCTCATACGAGCTCTTCAGTGCATTTAAACAGGCCAAAATTCAGTTTGGTCCTTTAATTATAAAATTGTGTACTTGCATTCTTAGTTAATCAAACTGGAAAAAACAAGTGGATATTCCTAATAGTAAAGTTGTATCATCAAATAATAGTCATAACTAGTTATTTGGCTCTTGATTTGTTGTGTGTTAGATATATTTTTTTCTACAAAAAATTTGCATAAGCATGTTTTTTTTAATGCTTTTTGTAGTTAAAAGAATTCCAAGTGAAAATAAAAAAGTTCATGGATATATGTAATTAAATAAATAGAGAACTGTGTTAATAAATAAAAAAAATCATAAACAATAATTTAAAATAAAACTTGAAAAAATAATAGATAAATATAGATCAACATATCTAATTTTGCAAGATAGAGTATTTACTTGATTGTGTTTGCTAAATTTATTTATTAAAATAATTTTTTATTCAATCAAACGATAATAATAGATATACATATTAAATTGATTGAATAAAATAGAAGGAAAAAAAAATACTATGCAAGGCTGCACATATTAAAAAAGTGCAATTATGCAAAAAAAAAGTTTAAGGACTAAATAAAAAGAAGAAAAATTTCGAACAATAAATCCATAATAAAATGTGAGAGTGAACAGTGTGGTGTATACACATACATTAAAATAGCCGTCTTTTTTATTTTTAGTAATATTTCTTGTATTTCATCCAAATTTGAATACACCATAACAAAATATAAATTTACTAATTGAAGTATTAAATAAAATTGTTAGTTTAAAAATAGTAAGTGTGAAACAAGGGTATCCTTAAGCTGGCTTTTGTGTTTGCCAAGATTAAGAGACTGTTTGGTAATATAATAGTTTCTGTTTTTTATTCAACCACAAAAAAAAAAAACTGTTTGGTTAGTCAAATAGCTTCTGCCTTTTGTACTGAGCTCACATATAATTGCGTTTTAAATCTTAGTTTTGTAGAAGCTAAAATAGTTTGCTTTTCATTCATGAAAACCTGCTTTTTATTTATTTTGCATGCAAATATTCATCTTATAACAATTTCAACCGAACATATTTTAAATCTATTTTTTTAAAACAATAACTAAAAGAGTTTTTCTTAAATCTATTTTTTTTTAAATACCAAACACATTAAATCTATCATTTTAAAGGTTAGGTTAGTTATAGATCACATCTAATGGACTACAATTGTCAAACTTTCACCAATAGCTCGTGTCTAGTGATACTTAGGCCCCATTTGTTTACTGGAAAGTAGTTTTTTTTTGGAAAGTGAATTCCGGGAAAGTGAATTATTTTTCGATGTTTGGTAGTGTAATGAAAAATAAGTTGGAAAACACTTTCCAGTGTTTGGTTATGTTGTGGAAAATGAGCTGTAAATAACTTATTAATATTTTTTTTCAAGTTTATTAAAATAATGAGAAAAAATCTTACAAATTAAAAAGTTGAATGAGAATGAAATTGAAAAAAGATATAATTTCATAAATTATCTCAAATAAAATAAATAATAATCAAAATAATAGAGATCAAATCTAAAAAATAAAAAATTGAAAGATAAAGAAATTAAAATAATAATAATTACCATTTCATAAATTATTTCAAATAAAATATGTAACAATAAAAGAATGAGGACCAAATTTGATAGATAAAAAATTTCAATTAAAAAATGATAAGGGAAAAGCAAATAACAATTAAAAAAATGAGAATCAAAGTTAATATAAAAATTAAATTCTAAGAGATGAAATTGAAAAACAAATATTCAAAACAAAATATATATAGCAATCAAAAGTTTGAGGATCAAATTTGATATAATCAGCAAATAATATAACATTTCTAAATTTTTCACAACTTCTGGAAAGTGTTTTCCGCCCAAAATAAAAGGAAAACACTTTGCTGGAAACCAAGCCAAATTTTTCTTTGACTGAAAAGTGTTTTTGGTTGACCAACTTTTCTAATGGCAAATAAATATAGAAAAGTTTGGAAAGTGGTTTCCCGGAAACCACTTTCCGGGAAACAAACACACCCTTAAGAAATATAAGAACTCCATGGATATGGTAGGACACGTCATGCACCAATGAGATATGAACTTTTCATGAAAGCTGAAAATGATGAGTTGCTCATGCTTGATGAGTCTACTAACTACATGGAACCAATATCCGATATTGATTCTAAAAAATGGCTTAAGGCCATAAAATCTGAAATGGATTCCATATACACCAACAATGTATGAACCTTGGTTGATCTGCCTAAAAGGATAAAACCCATTACATATAAGTGTCTTTAAGATTAAGACTGACATGGATAGCAATGTACAAACATACAAAGCTAGACTAGTTATCAAAGGTTACAGAAAAGATAAATAGGTTGACTTTGTTGAAACCTTATTACCGATAACTATGTTAAAATCCATAAGGATTTTATTTGCTATAACTGCATACTATGATTATAATAATTGGCAAATGGATGTCAAAATTGAATTCCTGAATGAGAATCTTCAAGAAGATATATATGTGACATAACCTGAAAGTTTTGAATATAAGAAATTTACCAATAAAGTATACAATTTATAAAAATCCATTTATGGACTTAATTAAACTTCAAGGAGTTGAAATACTTAGTTTGATGAGATAATCAAACAGTTTGATTTCATAAAAAATATGGATAAATCTTGTGTTTATAAAAATAGTAGTGGGAGTGCAGTTGTTTTCCAAATATTATATATAGATGACATATTATTAATAGGAAACGATATTTCATTACTCTAGTTAGTAAATATTCAGTTGTCCAAGAGTTTCTCGATGAAAGATATAAGAGAGGCAACCTATATACTAGGAATACAGATCTATAGAGGTAAATTTAAAAGGCTGCTTGGATTGTCCCAATTCATGTATATAGATAAGATGCTAGAACACTTTAGCATGAAAGAATGCAATAGATGATAGTTACCGATTTTATATAAGATATGTCTCTCCAAGAATATGTTTCTTAAAACACAAATTAAGAGAGATATGATAAATACTAGATGTATCTTATATTTTGAGCATAGTGAGTAAATACCGATCTAATCTAGGTAAAGGTCACTAAAATATAGTTAAAAAAACATTCTTAAGTACTTGAAAAGAACTAAGAATGTTTTTCTGATTTTTAAAGGAGATGAACTAGTAGTTCATGGTTATTTGGATGTTAGTTTTCAATAAGATATTGAAAATATAAAATTTAGTCTGCTTATAATTTACTCTAAATAGTGATGTCGAGTTAGAAGAGTTCTAAATAAGAGATTAATGTAGATTCTACAACTAAAGTTAAGTACACCTTTATATTTAAGGGGATGAAAAAGGTTATTTGGATCAAGAAATTCATCACTGAACTAGGTATAGTTCCTACCATTGTTGATTCAGTAAACTTGTATTGTGTTAACAATGGAGCAATTGTACAAGCAAAGAAACCAATGTCTCATCAATTATTTAAAAATGTACTTAGACAATTCCATTTGATCAAAGAATCATAGAAATGAAAGATGTAAAAATAAAGCAAGTACCCACTGAAAAGATTCTTATAGATCCTCTTCCTAAGCTATTGTCTTAGTAAAAACATTATTATCAAGTAGAGTGATATGATATTTGATGCATGAGTGATTGACTTTAGTGCAAATGAAAGATTGTTGGTGTATATGCCTTGTAGCCAATTGATTGGTTACACGTAGAATTGACTTGTTCATGTACACATATTTAATTTTTAATAAAGGCTTATTTTTCTTTAATATTCATCAAATATTTGATTAATAAATATAATATTTGATTAATAAATCTAAAGTGAAGATAAAGTCCTTGAGATAAAAGTGTTAGATTTTTATAAAGTTGTTATAATTATGAGATTTTTATTGCATCAAAGCATTGTTCCTAAATGTTCTTCGTCAATGCTATATTAAGAGTGGACATTCATTAGTGTTGTTGAGACTAGTACATATTATGTTTTTTTGTTTATAAAAGGAAACAGTTCTTTTCATAAGTTGGGCTATGTAAGATACCTAAAACTAATATGTAGGTGCTTGTTAGATGACATGTACACTAATCTGACTCGCATGATAATTTCATATGGAGAGATCACATATGTCTATCAAAAGGCTCACATAACAGTTGTATAAGTGATCCTTAGACTTAAGATTACTCAGTTATCTTACATAGGGAATTTTATATTTTGATCTTACTACTTGTTATTCTAATCAAAGGTAACAAACGAG
>Ga0307515_10017735_pt1 | contig 12943 bp, 12 predicted proteins | sample 17_EM_MG_FD_194513 | JGI IMG/M metagenome (GOLD analysis project Ga0307515, IMG submission 194513) | Populus trichocarpa ectomycorrhiza microbial communities from riparian zone in the Pacific Northwest, United States - 17_EM | ecosystem: Host-associated > Plants > Roots > Unclassified | place...
ATTACCCCTGGCCCCCGGCGAGGCAAGGGGGGGCAGGGGAGTATATTTTACCCTTTGTAATGGTATTTATTTCACTCTTTTGGACAAAAACTCCGTAGAAATAGTACTATTTCCATAAGGACTCCCGATGCCCAGGTGTACCAAGCGTGTCGGGAGCTCCAGCTTCAACCCTCGTTGAAAATGATCTACGATGACGAATGCAGTATGGGATGTAGTATTATGTTGGGTGAGATTGTTCATGACCCGTTTTACGACGTAATGTTCGGGGGGGAGAGGTACGAGGACGCTCTGGTGAGGGACGGTGGTGTTCCGGTTAACAAAACCGAGGACGCTAGGCCAGAAGAAGGATCCGACTGGGTGGTTAAGGAGGAAGAAAAAGAGGGAGAGTTCATCACTTGGATCTCTCCTTTCAATGAGCAAAATCGGTTGCAGGACATCACTGTGACGCGTGGGAAATACGCTTCTACAGGGTATATTGACTTTAGTCCCTGTATTATCGCCCGTGCCGGTGCTGCTATTGACCGCGTGTAGGTAACAGACTCTGCCCGCATGTGGGCTACGTTACCGACGTGTATGGGTTCAAATTCACAATGCGGTTTTATCCACGTCGGGGTGCTTGTCGGATCGGGACGATTGGGATGGTGCCGTTTGTCAGAGGGAGGTCGATGCGTTTCATCACGGACGAACCCTCCTTCTGTCGGAGATGGGGATTGTGAAGCACACTCGAAGAAGGCAGGTTCAGAACAACATCACTGGCACCACTGATATGACGATGAAAGAACCACTGTTGTCAAGGGTCCGGACCGCTTTTCGCTGGGCGTGCCCCTCTACTGCATCTTACAGGAACCACACACATCAACGGATGCACCCTCGCCAACCGTTATAAACCTCCACGATGGTACCCACCTCACAAAACAGCGGCCAGAAGTACCGGAAATCTATCGTTCTATCCCTTCCCTCTTCCGCGGGACCAGACTCTAACACTATCGTCAACGGCTTCGTCGCGCCGAGGTTGTAAAGGCGCTGCGCAAACGAGTGAAAGACCCGATCGTCCGTATCCCGGTACACCGGTGCTTCACTGGTGCTTAAAATCAGGATGAGTTTCTCGAAGTGTTAAATCCAGGAAAAAAGGAGGCCGTCTGTAAATCCACTCTGAGGGCGCGGAGGTTACTGCACAGGGATAGATCCAACTGTGGCATTGACAAAAGGACTAACCGAATGGGGTTAGTGATGAACGACTTGGACCGACTTGGATCACCTTCCATCCCCAGAAGCGGGGTGATCGATATCGTGGTGAGGGTTGCAGAACAACTCCGCACCACGAGGTTGAAAGTATCAGCCAATGCATCGTTGATTGTGCGCACTTCAAGCGACTCAAAACGAGGGTCGAGGCCGGCAATGCAACGAAAGAATTGTTCTGTCCCGGGGCCGTAGCGACCGATACGACCGGCGAAATTGAATGAAATCGGGTGGTTCGGAGTTTTTCCCTCTAGCATGGTGACAGTGGGGACGTGTATGTATCGGAGATCGGGCAAGAGGGAAACGAGGAAGCACAAATTTTCGGGGTTGGTTGTGAGGTGGTCGATGTCAATGCACCGCAATGAATGGTTGAGATGACTGAAGGTCCGTCCGATAGCAGTGGTGTCGAAATAGCGCAAGGAGAGGTTCGAAACCTGTAAAATCTCGAGGTTCGAAAACGACACAAAGCGACCGGGGAACGTGTTTTCAAGGAAGGGATCTGGCCGTTCCGTCGTTGCAGGCCAGATAGCCCAACGAAGGCGACGAACGTAGGAGGGAACTTGGCTTTCCAGGGAGATATCGCGGCTCCAGCTTCTCAGCTGGTACACGGTTATTAACTGGACGTGAGGAAAGAGTTCCTTTTGGGCTTGGCGCCGCCACGAACGACTGACGTGTGAACAGGCGAGTAGAGCGGAGTAACCGTCGGGTCTGGTGAGGTCAAACGAGCCGATTATTTGGTCGATGAGCTCCTGCGGTAGTTTATCCATTGTACTTCGACGGTATATCTTGAAGGTTGGGGTACGTGGGCGAGGTCGACACACAATCTGCGATCGATGGTGCTGAGTTCTGGTTGACGTTGTGATCGTACATCGGTGATCGAGCCCCATGAAGCAAGTTTCACGGGAACGGTCACCCATCACCAGCGTTGGTGAGAACCGCTAAATCTTACCGTAATGAATCGATACGCGGGCCGCAGGACAGACCAGTGTACTCTGATGTTTGCACACACACGACACAAGGACGCGTACGTTGACCGATCAGCGCTTCAGTCCCGAGTCCCGACGAGAACTTGAGGGAGCGTCTCAAAGCGGGCAGCGTAAACAACTATGCCTCGTTCAACGTCAACAATTATGTGGGAAGCTTGCGGCGCCGGGTTGGTTCAAACCCGTTGTCACCGTGACGATGTTGGGGTGTGGGAAGTTGGCCGGTTGACTTTTGGAGATCAATCACAACCGTAGACATCGCTTCACCCCCCACGGCCATCTCGCCATGCGCAAGCCCCTCCTTCTTTGGTCCGTTCTCGTTTCCTGGGCTTTCCTGGTGCTCGGAGGCGATTCAGCCTGGAACGGGAACACGCCAAACGCGAACAATGGGTTATCCTTGTCTGGAACATTGTTGTTCACTCCCTTCTACGTCCCTCCCGGAGCGAGGGCCTACGATTCGGCTTCTCCTTTGGTCTTGTACACTGGAACTTGGGCGGAGTCATTCTCATCTGCCTATGTTGAGAACACGCTTCGTTCCTCGCCTCACAAGGGCTCCTCGGTTTTCTTCTCGTTCACTGGCACCGGAATCGAGTGGTTCGGAAATATCGGAGTTCGACACGGTATCGCGAACGTTTACGTCGATGGAGTGTTCGTTAGGACCGTGGATACCTGGAACGATATTTCGAGAAGGCAGCAACGGTTGTTCTGGCGGTACGGCCTCACCCATGGGCGACACAACATCAAGATCGTGAATACTGGGAGGCGGAGACTCGGTTCTAGAGGCTATCTCATTGATGTGGATGCTTTTGTGGTCACCAACCCGGACGAGGCGACGATAGCGCAAAGGGACTCCCGCTCGAAATCAAAACCCGCTGCTCGACAGAACTCTGGATGGACATTGACTCAGATAGGTTCTACTGGAGTAAACGCTATGCAACTTGCCATTGTTTCGGACTCGCACGCTCTGATTGTCGACAAGGTTGAGCATAACCCTCTCGAGATTAACGGTCACCCTGCTTGGGGAGCTTTGTACAACCTCCGCACTCACTCGGTCAAGCCTCTTTCTATGCAATCTAACTCCTTCTGCGCCGGTGGCTCTTTCCTTGGCAATGGGACTATGCTCGACGTTGGCGGGAACCCTGTCGTCGAGGATTTTACGTCCGCTACGGATTTTGGAGATGTGAACGGGATACAGGCTATACGGCTTTTCCATCCTTGTGATTCTGAGGATGTGGGTGGATGTGATATCTTTGACGACCCTTCCAAGGTACGCCTGGCGAGCCCTCGCTGGTATAACACTGTGGTCAGAATTGCGGATGGTAGCGCGATGATTCTGGGAGGTTCCACCAAAGGCGGTTGGATGAACAATGCTACCGTCAACAACCCAACAATCGAATACTATCCTCCCAAATCCATCTTGGATCCCGGTATTCCGATCCACTCCCCGTTCCTTGCTTCTACACTCAATTCGAATCTATTCCCCGCTGCGTTCTCCATCTCGAACGGCTATGTGTTCGTGGCGGCTAACAACGATGCGATGCTCTATGACTGGAAGTCAAACCACGAACACCGACTTCCTCCCATTCCCAACGGCGTCCGTGTCACTTACCCTCTGTCCGGAACGGCACTTCTTCTCCCCCTTTCCCCGGAGACCGCGTATACTTCCGAGATCCTGATTTGTGGCGGTTCAATAATCGATGACACCCGGCCCAGTTGGGAGATATCCTCTCAGGAACCGGCGTCCGCTCAGTGTTCTCGGATCGTCCTCACAGAAGAGGGGATCGCGCGTGGCTGGGAAGTCGAGTACATGCCACAAGCCCGTGTGATGCCCGATGCCGTTCTCCTTCCAACCGGGCAGGTCGTAATCGTCAATGGAGCTGAGACTGGGATTGCCGGCTATGGCAATGTTCAATCACAAGTAGGATTCTCCAACGCGGATAAACCGACCCTCACTCCAGTTTTGTACGATCCCCGAGCACCAGTTGGGCAGCGGTTTTCGTCGGAAGGTATACCGACGAGCGAGATACCGAGGATGTATCATTCAGTCGCGACGTTGACTCCGACTGGAGACATCATGATCGCGGGGAGCAACCCGAACTTGGATAGGAGCGCAATAGCGTTTGGGACGGAGTATCGCGTTGAGTGGCTGAAGCCTCCGTACATGTCCCAGGAAAGGCCTGTCGTTTTGGGTGTGAATGGTGACGAGAGGAGGCTTGGGTTCGGTCAGCAGGTCGTGATGAAGGTGCAGCCTGTGGCTGGATCGTCCCTTCGAGGACGTGATGTTCAAGGTAACTCCCTCGGTGGCTCTCTTCTGACGATCTACTGACCGACCTCAATAATAGTTTCCCTGATGGATCTCGGTTTCGTCACTCATGGTGTCCACGCCAATTCGCGTCTCGTTTACCTTGTCAACTCTGTCATCGCTGACGACGGAATCACGATTGTGGGTCCTCCGAACGGGGAGATCTACCCGCCTGGACCTGGGTGGGTTTACGTCGTGGTGGATGGGATACCTAGTGCCGGTGTAAAAGTCATGGTGGGGAACGGAGAAGGACCACCAGTTGATGAAGCGGCTATTCCCAGGTGATTCTCTATGATACATGGTCGCATCAGCGTGGTACTAAGGAGATCTCACACAGCGTATACTCTTCCACGCGAGCCGAAAAACTGTACGATCGACGGCTTTGATCACGCTCTTTTGGTCTGCGATTTGTTAGGTTCTTTTGGTCTCAAGTCATGCGCTCGTTCACTGTATACTCAAAAGCTTGCTCAGCCTGGGCACTGTAGCACATACTAACACATCCTCTCTGACAAACTGTCCACAATCTTATACCCACAATCTATGACATAAAGTAAAAAACAAGTGCGTGATGAGAGAACAGCATGTGATACATAAACTTCGGAATGTCCACTCAGGGCTCAGAGTATCTACAGCGCGCGTTGACGCATTCTACTGCTGACTGTACGCAGGCCGGCGTATACCTTGCCTGGGGGTGACCCGAGGATGAGAGATACGATGGCGTCCCGAGCGACCTTGATGTTTTGGAATGAACCGAGGATATGAATTTTCCTGGTTGAGGGCAAAGTTAGATCTATGAGGTTGGAGGGATCAAACGCGGAGAGGATCAAACGTACGTGTCTGCGAGGACGATCCGTGTCCTGCTCGCGTTTTCAATAGTGAACTTTGTTTTCCCATCTTGGCCAGCGATACGGCCTATAAATGTGATGAGAAATCCTGCGAAGTTAGGCGGGGAACGGTTTAAATACCGATGGCGCGCGCGAGGTGGTCGCCCTGTAGAGTCTTGACGTCCTTGATCTCGAAGGAGTCGAGGTAAAGATCGTCCAGCCGTAGAAGGGCAATAGAGTCCTACGCGTCTCGATAAGCAACCGGTTGTTGGTAAACTGGGGCGGAAACAGGGAACTTACATTAACGTCAAACCCGAGTGCGTAGGCTTTGATAAAATCTGCACCTTTCTGGAGTGAGCCGATCTCTTTTGTGTGTTTTGATGTCTAACGAGCGAGGTATAAGTACAAGTTGTGAACGGTAGGGTAGGTTCGTGCGCACTTACCCGGATCTCGACCGCTTTTCGTTGGACGTTCATCCGGACTTGGAGTCCCAGGATCTCCGTAAGCGGACCAAAAATGTTGATCCAATCCTTTTTCAGCGGGGACATTCGGTGTGGAGGGATCGGTATCCGTCTCATTTCAGATTTTAGTGAGGTTTGGAGTGCCGAACCGGTTAGAGCGGGGAATGAGGGTGCGGAAGTGGGTGCTAGCCCAGTCGTGGTGGAAGGATTGGTGTCAATCATAACTTCATCGTCGTCCGCAACCTCCCCAGGTTGGTCTCGGTCGACTTCCTCGACTGCTATGTCAGTTGCGGAGGTTGTAACGTGGGGTTCTGGGTCATAAACTTCCTGGTCGACTGGTTCCATCTCTTGATCTGCATCGACACCAATTTTCGCTGTCGTCGACTGGGAAACGGCAGCAGATTTCTTTTTGTGGAGAGACCTTCGATTTTTGCGTTTTGGAGCGGAAGTGCTTGGTTCTGAGTTCACCACGACCATCTTGGAAGAGGGTGTTTTATCGAGGACGAAGGGGAGGAAGGGTGAAAATGGTTTTCTCCAAGCGATCGCGACACAGAACTCCCGCACTCAACGAGCGCCTGATTGAAGGTGTATGATCTCTCTTCCATCCACCACGATACCCCTCGGAAACCCTACGACTCAAAATTCGTCATGGACGATGACACAGGCAAACGTATCTCGTCCTTTTCGCGTCCGCTGTTCCCTCGCCGGACCCTGATCGCCACGTTTTGTACAGTGATAAAGGACCTCTTCGCTGCTGTGGAAGAGAAGAATGGGGGCAAGCTTACCCCAGACCAAGTCAGTCGAGTCTCGTTGAAGTTGGGCGAAATGCTGGGAAATCCAGACTCTCATGAAGTGGCTCAGAACGAGAAGGGTCAGGTTCGCCACATATCATTTTTCCATCTCCCTGTCATCCGTATCGTGTAATGTATCCGACTTAAACTAATGTCGATTACGTCTGTTAGCTCCTGAACGAAGAAGGCCTTCCGATAATCGAGATCACAGAACAAGTCGGACCTGAACAAGCCTCTACCTCGAATGATCTCGTCCCTCCATTCAGTGCAGATTTGCCCTCGTGGACGCTCTCGGAGGAAGAGAAGGCCCGACGCCGTGCCGAACGGGAGCGGGTCCTCGACGCGCTAGAGGAGGAAGAACGTCTCGAGGCGGAGCGAGAAACTGCTGAAGAGGATGGATCTCGCGCTGCCAAGAAGAAACGACTTGAAGCCGCTCGTGAGCTTCAGAAGGCGATGGGTCGTGCGCTCGTTAAGAATGTCAAGGATTTCAAGGCGAAAGAGGAGAAAGCCAAGAATGCGCTTCTCGAGATCGATACAACGGTCGGCGCCGAGGAGTCGAAGCGTTTGAAGCCCAAGAAGAGCGTCAGTTTTGATTTGCCACCAGAGGAGTCGCCTGTCTCTGCTGGTACACCACAGGATTGGGGTGACGTAACTCCTGCTCAACTTCAGCCGCAGCAACCGCCGACCCCCACCGCTCATGGGCCTATGAAGTTCCGGGTGGTGGAAAGGTTTCCCCGGAAGCTTCAGTTGGAATCCTCGTTGAAGGATTCGGACGACGAGTCAGATCCTGAACCGGTGCCGGATAGCGACGAGGAAGACAAACCTCATTCTGCCCCCATGAAGCAGGTGGTATTCCATTCGGACGAGTCGACAGAGGACGAAGGAGACTTTGAGTTTGAAGAAGGCGAGACAGACCTTGACGCTGCTCAGCACCAGCGAGAGATTGCGTTGGTGTATTATGAAAAGAGGGAGAAGTTTGTTGCCCAGGCCGCGGCTGCTTTCTCCTCCCATTCACATATCGAGGAAGATACCTGGGACCGACCGGTTTGTTTCCTTCCATCCCTTCCTTGCTGGTGGTGACCGAAATATTGACACACACCCCGTAGGAGGTTCCACTCGAAGCGAGTCTCACGGGTGATCGACCAAAACCAGCCATCTCCAAATTCAAAGCAGATCGAATCATCTCTTCGTCTACTTCTCTCGACGGTTTCGTCGTGCCCGCGTCTCAGTCCACGCTCATGCGGGACGCCGTCAAGTTAGGAGAGCTTAAGGATGATCAACTTGTTGGTGGTCCTGAGGATAGCGATGATGACTTGAAGGAGATCATGGAACTCATCAAGCAAGGAGAGGTAGAAAACGTTGGGCAGAATCTACCGAACGGGCCATCGCCTCAGACGTTGGAGCAAGAGGTTTTTTCTCTCCCACAACCGGTGGCCAGGAGCAAGACTTCGAGGTTCAAGATCAGTCGTGGTGGCGCTTCCCAGCCTGCTGAACAGACGGCGGAGGATAGTCCTTCCTTGACCGTCGAGCCTCCCACTCCCGTCGCCTTGAACGTCACGGAAAGGCGAGGAAATCTTCGATTAGAGCCTACCCAACGAGCTCGTTCGCCCTCCCCATCTTCCATTCCCGATACCCCATTAACTGTAGTCGAGAGGTCATCTCCAAAGCTGCCTTCAGGAGATTTACCAATGGCCACGGAGATGTTACCTTCCACCCCCGTTTCGCGTAAGCCTGCAGAGGCTTCGCGGTCAACCACATCGACCCCTCGTGAGCTAGCTCCTATCTCAGGGACTGTACGCGAAAGGACCCCCACACAGTCGGGGGCGCGAACGCCGGTGGTTATCGATTCCCCTTCATTCAAACCACCGCCATCGATGATCATCGATTCGCCGTCTTTTGCTCCCTCAAAGGGCGCCGTGTTCCCTTCGATGGCCATTGATTCTCCTTCGTTCGCTCCACCTCAAGGTGTGGTCACGATGGCTCCGATGATTGTTGATTCCCCCGACTTCCCCCCTCCGAAAGGCGCGACCTCTTTACCTCCGATGATCGTCGAGTCTCCCGACTTCCCTCCTCCGAAAGGTGTTCCTCCAACTCACGCTAACCCTTCGGTAATTGCTCCCGCACATCTTGTGATCGATTCTCCGTCTTTCCCTGATGGACCGAAGAGTCCCGCACCCCCTCGTGTGATGTCGAGTCGGGTCGTCGAACGCTCTCCTGCTGGTGTTAGCCAACAACGAGCGGACGCCCCCGGTAAGAAGGCCTCGAGATTCGCTGCAGAACGTAGGTAAACGGATTCAAGGGGCACCGAGATAATTTATGTTGTAAAAAGTTGGTTTCCCCTCTTTTCTCCTGTAGCATGCAGCTCCGGTCTGTGATATTTATTCTCCTGTGTATCGTTATTCCTTTATTTGTTGTATGCTACCCTCTCTTATATATATCTGTCCGTCGGCTCGCGAGAGTGAGCACATTGGTGGTGTCAATTGATTGTGGCTAACCCTGTGACCGTGTGACTCATTCCTCTTCCAGCAAGAGAGTTCGGAAGGTGGGGAGCCCCACCGTCTGAACGACCCTTTTCCTTCTCACGTCTTGGATCCCTTTCCAGATGTTCGCCCGGCTAGTGGCGACTCGACCGACGGTCTCACTCGCCTCGACATCCACGTCGACAACAACGCACGCGGCGCAAAAACACGTCCGCACCTTTTCGTTTTTCTCCTCCAAATCCGGTGGAGGTGGAGATGGTAGTAGGAACAAGTACAAATATTTCACGGCGAACTCGTCTTCGCCTCGAAGGTCGTCTCCACCGAGCGGAGCAAATGGGAATGGAGGAAATGGAGGTGCTGCGTCGTCGAAACCGAAGATGGATGGGAACACGACGACTGTCACCCCTACAGCCACTACAGTTGGGACGGCGTCTGCGACAGAAACGGCCGATACCAAGGCGAAATCAAAACCTCCTGAAGATACAACGAAGAAAGGCGACTCTTCATCTACCGTGAACGTCACTCCTTCCTCGTCGCCGTCAACTTCAAATCCAGCCACTCCGGGTCAACGATGGACAACGAGCTGGCAACCACAGCCTGTGCACGCCCCATTGAGTCCGAAAGACCTCAACCTCCACAGTTTCTTTTCAGGTCACAGACCGCTCCTCCTACTCTCACAACCTTCTTCGAGTATCTTCGAGTCCTGGCCGGACTTGCAGTTTTCCGATGGCCCTGGCTCCACGGCGCCCCACCACCAATCCTTATTAAACCAACTAGGTGGCATTAACTTGGAAGACCCTCCTGAAGCGACACCTGAATCGGACGCGGAAGCTGCGAGGTTACTCAATCGCGCGTTGGTCGTGAACAGGCTGGGTGGTGCTGTCTCTTGGGAAGAGACCTTGGCCAAGTTGGGTGTCGTCGAGGAGAGGATGAGCTTGGCCGAGATGGGGATGGGAGCTCATGATGTCGTGGGCGCATCGACGATGAACGGATTCTATGCGTACATGGATAGCACGAAGAGGAAGAGGAGAAAGAAGATGAAGAAGCACAAGCTGAAGAAGAGGAGAAGAGTGCGTTCTCTTTCTCTTTTCCCCTCCATCCTGAGTTTAGTTTGGCTGACACGTCCCTCTCTTTTCTGCTTTCAGTTGCAACGGTCGCAGAGGATCAAGATTGGCAAATAGACCTCAGCCGTCACACACGCTTCTCATGATATTACTTAATTAATTTCCAGTCCTCCCTCGCAACCACATCGATTCCTCATTTCAATATACACAATTCGCTTTCTACCCCCCGGTCCTAGCCCACTGATAACCGTGCGAACGGTTTGGATGCAATCTTGCGGTTTTTGGTGAAGGTTTTGTGACCAATGTCAGGGAGAACAGAAGTGGAATCGTATTTGTGCCCATACACGTCGATAAGGAGGCCCACACGCGTGCAGAGTCTATTGCCTACATGCGGTCAATAGCAGCATCGACACGAGCGATAATACAGGGACTACAGTAAATATACCCTGTACTAACATCGTTCCCATACGCCACAGTGGTGTCCTTCAACTGATTTTGTCCATTGAAAGGGGAGATCCAAGTGATGAACTCTCCTTCTTTTCCCTTCCTAGTCACCCAGTGCGAATCTTCTTCTGGCCTAACATCCTCGGTTTTGTTCACCGGCACACCACCGCCCTTCATTAGAGCGTCTACGTACTTCTCGCCATCTCCGTATAGGAAGTTGTAGGGCGGGTCGTGAACAATCTCATCCAACATGATACCACATTCCTCACTCTCACTCCGTTCGTCATCGTAAATGATTTGCAACGAGGGCTGGAGGTGGAGCACCCGACAGGCTCGGTACACATGCGCGTCCTTGCCCTTAAGGCATTTCGTCATTCTCTGGAGCCGCGTGTCAAAAGTAACAGGGTAGAGGTGGGTGAGACCGAAGCCCAGTGTTCCACCGTCAGGTAAGAATTCTGGGCTATCGAGCAATCTCTGGAGCGTTGTTTGTAGGTTCGAGGTGCTTTCCGACTTTGGGGTGACGGTGAAAGCTTTCGATCTTGGATCTGGGTCAACCAGATAAAGGTTGTAGGTCACCGTGACTCTACGCCCACTGGTGACTTTGAGGACCTCATGCTCGGTGTCGCTGTAGAACGCGACGTATGCGAGGGAAGGAGAGGGCTGTTTGGAGGTCAGGGAGTTGGCATCGAATTTGCATTCGTGGTCCTCATGGCGGAGCACGAGCTCTCCTCCCTCGTGGGCAGTGGGGTAGACGATCACGAGTGACCCTATCATGTCTGTGCCCCGGGGTGTATCCTGATGTGCCTTGAAGAACGAACCTTTTTCTAGGTGGGTGTAACGGTGTCAGAAAAGAAGACGCTGGGAAAGCATCATAAGAGTCACCGTAGACGTTGAGCTTGTACAGCTCAGCCCTGATGTACATATTCTCCGTCTCAATTTGAAGCAACTGATCTTCGATGGATTTCATCAAACCGGAACCTACGAGGTCAAGCTGGACGGCGAAATTGGAAGCATCCATTTTGACCGCCTTGCGGTAGGATTCATCGTAGACGTCCTCGTTTCCACGACCAAATGTGGCGGGATCGCATGCTGCGGTGAGAAGGTCCAGGTCTTCGGACGTCGCAGAGGCGAAATTGATGAATCTACGAATCCGATGTCACCAAGGAAAGGCCTGTATGCACAAGCGGAACATACAAACCTTGGGTTCTCCTTGCCAAAATAAAGAGATAGTCCTTCTGGGGACGGCGATACTGCTCCACTGCAAAAAGGGGGACGATCTGAAGAGAGTGCTTTTCTAAGAGTTTCCAACTGAGCGGGGGTCGCCATGGGATGTGCGTTGTGCCTCCTGGGTAGAGTGTATTTGAATGTATAGTCGAGCTTGCAAGGCTATAGGGGGAGAGGGGGAGTCAAAAGTCTGCGCCATCGAGGGGTTCGCCTGCCGAATTTTCGGTGAGGTGTCATCGTCATCAGGGGGCCCACCGCTAGGTTTGACTCGATGTCGTCGGATTTTCGAGGTCATCCGCGACGAGCAGAGCCTTTGCATCTAGCGCCTTTAAACTGCCATCCTGCCGGGTTCAAGAGGAGTCGCGACCGAAACCACATATTCCTTCGTCTTCGTCACTGAGAAATCTGGGCCCACCATCGGCCCCTGTGCCTCGTCAGCGGGAGTCCAAGCATCCATCTCCTTGATCGGTCAATCCGTGTTTCGTCGTGGAGGAGCCACGAGACATGGTGACGCAGCCGCCGATCTGTCATGGTGCCGCTACCGGATCAGGTCGGGTTTTGCCGTGCGGGTTACGGGTCAAATGTGTTCATAGACTCGATGATTAAACGAGGGTTACAAGTCGTACGAAAAGGAGAGTCCGACGGGTCTGACTGACACCCCATCCCAGGGAAGGACAAGAAAACCAATTCGGAAACATTTAAAACATACGCTCCGACCGTTTCGTATCAATGAAAGGAACATCGAGCACGAAGAAAATGGGAACGAGCTATCTACCCGAAAGCTTTTAAACCGCCCTCTAATTAAGACAAGGAAGAGCAGGAACAATCTGAGAGATCCACCCGATAATCTGAGGAGACTTGATCGTGATCCTAATTTTCACCACAACGCCATCAGTTCGACCATAATCACCGAAGCGGATGGATACTGACCTGCATCCAGAAGCAGTAGACTCGCAAGTCGAGTTGGCCTTCGCCTCAGACCTAGGCCCGCTAACAGTGACCGTGAAAGGGCCATAACAAACGCTCCTGCTATCGATGCCGGACGAATTGCTGAAGTGCTGTTGGATGTCTGCGGTTTCACCCTCAATCTCAAGCACAATGTTGGCGGCAACAAGGAAAGCTATGGGTTGA
>Ga0307515_10017736_pt1 | contig 12943 bp, 3 predicted proteins | sample 17_EM_MG_FD_194513 | JGI IMG/M metagenome (GOLD analysis project Ga0307515, IMG submission 194513) | Populus trichocarpa ectomycorrhiza microbial communities from riparian zone in the Pacific Northwest, United States - 17_EM | ecosystem: Host-associated > Plants > Roots > Unclassified | place...
GAGATTATAGTAATTACCCCTCCTGTCAGATTATAGAGAACGTCATGGCAAACAACACATCCAAAAATCAGACCGATCTATCAGTGGACGGCAGCAATATAGCTTTCAAAATGCCTTCTATCTTTTCCTCTCTCTATATAGATGCAAAAGCTCTTCCTAAACCCTAAACCATTTAAAAAAAAACATACAAGGATAGCAGGAAATTATCGTCTGTTACCATGTATCCTGCATGTAATTAATTAATATTTCCACACCATGCTTTTGTCCTCTCAATCACTTGCTCTCTCTCAAAAAAAAATCTCATCCCAGGCAACCTATGTTGCCACAACCAAGCCCACCAGGGCTAACCAGGCCCGAATTCATCCAATGAACTGCAAGTCTTGCCCTCTATCCACCGATAAGCGTGCAGAAATAGTCTGCTGAAATATGAACAGATAGCAAACCTATGTTGCCACAACCAAGCCCACCAGGGCTAACCAGGCCCGAATTCATCCAATGAACCGCAAGTCTTGCCCTCCATCCACCGATAAGCGTGCAGATAAAGTCGGCTGAAATATGAACAGATAGCAAACATGTGGAAGGAAATACAGAAGTCGGCTAGAATACAGAGAAAATCTTCTATCATTTAATTGAAAAGGAATCCAGCACCGAACAATAGGAAGAACGAAAAAATGGCAGCAAGTATACATATATGTATAATATAAACTACAAATAGTGACAGCGGAAGGCATTGGCCAGGTACCACTACTATCTGCAACCCTTCAACAGATAAGCGGAGGGACTTGAAAAGCTTATGGCACTTGAAGATTTTCCATTTTCTGTTAGCTTCCCAGGTGTTCCACATTCACTAAAGTCAAGGGTCCGGCATTCTGTCTGCAAGTGTTCCAAATAGTCTTTTTAGCTGGCATCTTAATATTCACAAGACAAAAGAAAGTGATAGAATATGCTTGGATGGATTTTGGCAACTATGAGTATACCTGAGGAACTTTCCTCAAAACAAAGAAACAAAAGGGCAAACCAAAGGCCAGAAATATGGATGTCAACAAATAAAAAAACGTTCTGTAAAAGTTCTGCGCAATCAGACATACCAAAACATTTGAAGCCAAATGGGAGCGATTCTCTTGGTCACCATTTTGATCATTGGAGTGCCTCCTTTCTTTTAACATGGACTCGGGAGTGTCTTTGCCCAAAACCTCCAAGGCATCGGCATATGCAGATGCAGTGTGCTCACTTAACTGCTTCATTAGTGCAATTGCATCATAGCTTCTGTCCCCAGGACTCATGAAATACCCAATATCCTGGAAAGAAATTCCAGATAGTAAAAGAAAAATCTCAAAACATATCTGATAATTAGCTTATCAAAAGAAGTTATCTACCTCGATGGATATTTCTGTATCAATCCTTGGGCCTGGCACAAAAGAATTAATGAACCAAGGTGACTTCCATGCCGAAGGGGATTCGATACTCCTTTTGAAGGGAGTATCACCAAATCTAGAAATGAACACCATCAACCAAGCATCTAATAAGCATCATGGTAATGCCAAAACAAGAAGTCACGTATATCTATCTCATCACAGATGAAGCTAGAAAATATCAGGAAATCCCAAGTTCCAACCCGAACATAAACAACCAGCAGCAACCATAAAATTAAAATGAGACAGGAATATTTGACATGGCAGCAGCTTTACTCAACCACTAAACAGCGTGGTGACTAGGATCATAAAAGAAACACGGGTAAACTTACATGCCAAAATTTCCAGTTCCAGCATTGTTCCCAGAATTATCAGGCATATTCTCTGATGGTGCTGATGAAGGAATAGATTGAATGGATGTGCTTTCAATTATGTGATTTTCATGGTTCTTCTTACAACTAGTAGGGCTAAAGATCATGCATGGATTTCCAAATGAGGATTCTGAACCACTGGCTTGCTCTGATAAAGTGCCCAAAATTTTACGGTACAAATTCCTGGGAGTTCGAGCACTTGGACCAAATGCTCTGTCTGCTTTGAAACCAAGTTGATCAGGAGAAAATAACAGATGATTGGTGTTTTCTTCAGATAGGACTCCAGAAGACTGTTGCACCTATCAAAAGGAGGGAGGTAAACAAAAAGACACTAAGATAGAAGCGAGGGGAAATTATAATTGGTAATGAAAATACAAGAAAAACACACATATACTGACAAGCAAATTTTGTTTTTCTTTCTTTCCTTTTCTTTACAAATCAAATAGTACAAAATTTTAGATGATGCCCAAGCCGAATCAAACCAACTATGAATAAGGAATATAGTACTATGGAATATGCTAGTAGAAAGAACCAACCCCTCCCACACACAGTAACAAAAACAAGGAAAAGACAAGAAAAGAAAGAAACGTAACTAGAGAGAAGACTACAGACAGAAAATAATAATAATAACTCACACTAGCATCGGAATGAACCTTGGACCTCGCATCACTATCACCTGTCCCTTGCTTTACATTATCCTTGGTATTACCGCAAAATTCACCTGCGCCTTCAAGAGCAGGGTCCAGATTTTCTTTATCTTCACCTGAGGATTCATGGTTCTTTTCCTGATTGGACGATGGGGGCAGCAGAGATGATCTGTTGTGAGTCTCACTCTCGTCAAACATAACATCCAAACATGAAAAATCTTTGCTCAAATTGGATGCCATGTCAATCTCAAGCTTTTTGTCAACTCTTCTGTCTGACAAGGGTGACAATAAATCCCGGTTTCGTTTCTTCAAAATGGATGGTGTGCCTGTGAAAGTCTTGGCAGCACTTTTCAGAACAGCATCAGGGCTACCATCCCGAGATGGTGAATCCCATAACCTAAAGGGAGTGATGCAGTTCATGGAAGACATCATCAGTTGGCGAATACCAAGAGGACTATACTCTTGTTGCATATCACTGCCAGATTGTACGAGATCACAACTGAGAAACGGCATGTCCAAGCTTGGGAAACGAGGAGGTTCATAGCAAAGACCTCCTGCCTCCTGTTCTGCATGCACATTTGGTTTCTCATCTGCAGCACAAGATGATATGGTATCTGAGACTGAAGGAAAAGTATTCACAGGCACTAACTTTGATGGTTCCTTCAGATATGGTTTCTCTTGCAGCTCTGTGTTATCGGTACCATTGTCACATGAGGAGTTGATGGCATCAATGGTATAGATAAAGCTATCATGTATGCTTGAAATAAACTGTTGTTCGAGAGTTCCAAATGATTGGACCATTAACGGATTGGGTTCCCTACCATACACAGGTTTGTTATCATCAGCAGAATGTAGTGAAGAACCGGGAAGAAAAGATTGGCGGCATGAAGTTCCCAATATAGCAGACCTTGGAGGACAAAATGACTGTGAAGTACTTCTCTCTGTTTCAGATATCTGGATGTTTGGTGATTGAGGAAGTGATGAATCCATGTCACCTCCTAAGTCAGCCACATTTGAGTCTTTTGTAATATTTCCAGAGGAAAAAATTTCACAATTTGCTGCCTCTGAGAATAGAATCCGGCAACATTCATCATCAGATACGAATATCTGGCCTGATTGTGCAGAACTTGCAGCGATATTTCCCATGGAAGTAGGAGCACCCAGGCCAATGGAAGTTTGAAATGGATCATTCACCAGTTCATGGCTTTCATTAGCAGTTATGCAATGAGTTGGCAAACCTGATGATTCCTGCCTTAGTTCTAGGGTGGATATGTTAGGTAGCTCCTGTAATTCAAATTGATAATCACTGTTTGCAGAAGTCAAAGTGTTATGGGAGAAACTTTGCTGAAGAAAGTTGGAAGAGCCACCCAATTCACAAGGCATTTCAGGGATGTAATATTGTTCTGAACAAGATGCTGGACTGGAGCTTTGCTCCTTTCTGGGACCAGATTCTTCAGCAAACTGAAATTCTTCTCTTGTATGAAAAACTGCAATACCCTGGTCACCCGCAGACTGTGAGCAACCAACCATAGTTGATTCTTGACTGCATTCTGATATATCTTCTGCTTCTGAACCACCTCTCTGAGCATTATCATCTCCAGAACTGTGCAGCCTTGAGGAAGATGAGGGCAAGGATAGAGTTTGATGTCCAGCAAGAGGAGAGGATTGGAACTGTTCTAACAGACCTGATGCCACATAAGAGTCCAGTTTCTTCTTTACAGAACTGTTCCAGTGATTTTTTATGGCATTGTCTGTCCTGTTCACGACACAAAATAAATCAAATTCACATTTATTAAAGGTCACTTTTAACACTACTGTTGAACTTTTAAATAACAGAAGTAGAGATGGGAACTAAACAGCAAGCAAGAAGATGGAAATGACAAGCCTCAAAGGAGATAACGTAGAAGCTTGTGTTAATTCAAGCATGTAAGTAAGCAAAGAGCAAAAACACCTCCTGATAAAGTTAAAATACAAAATTGGGAGTCTCTTCAAATAAGGAATGCACAAACCTTCCAGGCAAAAACTTTGTCAGCTCTGCCCATCTGTTCCCATAAATTTGATGTGCACGAATCAAGGCCACCTCCTCTTGCTGAGTCCACGCCTCTTTGTTTATTGCAGGATTAAGATGATTATGCCACCTAAATTATGTATACATCAGTGCAAATGAAGAAAAATAAAGGACAAATTTAAACCATAAAACATAATTATATATGAGAGAGAAAATAATTGCAACTCTTGCAATGGGCAGAAGAATACTCTTACCTTTCCCGGCACTGCTTTCCAATACGTCCAGGTAAATGCTGTGCAATTGTGGACCACTTCTTTGGCCCATATTTGTTCACCAATTCAATTATTATTTCATCCTCCTATTTACATTTCACAAATGAAACAGGCATTTAAATTATCAAGAATATTTATCTTTAAGGTACAAATTAGCAAGAAAAAAATGGAAGCAAAGCAGGAATTGTCATAGACAGAAACAACCATATGGTATACCTCCTTCGACCAAGGACCTTTAACAAGTTCAGGATTCAAGACCTTCTGCCACCTATGTAGACATTGTACATCAGTTCTGTCCTTGAAACACTCAGCTACATAAATTCCAATGTTTCAAATTAGAAAATATTTGCTATGTATCCCATATACAAAGAAGGAAGAGCATGCAGTACCAACTAAAAGTAAATTGGCTAAGATGGTTTTATATTGTTGTAACAAAGACCTAAAAAGAGAATGAAAACAAGTCTATAAAATGAGCATTGCTGAAATGGAAGTATTAGGATGGAAGTTGTGATGCACAAAAGGTAACAAATAGACATCTTGATATAGGAAACCATTGTACCAACTATATTAAAATTGATGGAATATTGTGAAAGATGGTTCAGGCATCTACATTATAGACCTTCAGGAAAGCACTGATGAGGAACGGTGGTCACTATATTTGAATAAAAAGTTTGAAAAATCGTAAAATATAAACCAAAAGTACTTGGCTAAAGGTAAAAATTATACAGAAGGATGTGATTTTTAAGTGTTTCACTTAAGGATTTGGCTAAAGAAAGGGCAAAAAAAAGGCAAATTTCATGCAAGGAATGCAGACAAGTTTAAGAATGAAGCTTAGTCGATTCAGGAATTCTAAAACTGTAAAACCTCCAAGCAGAAAGACTGCGTTTAATGGAAAAGCATAAAATTAAAAGTAAGTTTAAGTTTAAGTTAAACTTTTCTACAATAGTTTCCAAAATCCAAAACTAAATTCTGTAGAGAAACTATAGTTGGATGACAAGGTCCTTTTAAATCATGTTTTCTAGTGATCCATTATCAAAACTAAAAGTTGACAGTTTGATGTTCATCCTCAGCTTCTTATCCTTAAAATGTTGTATTCGTTCTCAGCCTATTAAAGGCAAGTATAATCCCTTTAAACACCACCCCCTAGGGGTGAATTAACAGTAATAATTGTTGATATCAAAATAAAAGCAAGAACTAAAGTTATCAAGTTTAGCAACTTCTATAGGAAAAGATAATGAAATGAGAAACTCGAAACAAGGAAAAGAACTGAATTAAACTTATTAAGTTCACAACTGTACCAATTTTTTTCCAGTTCTTTCCTTTGAAACGCTGAACAGCCTTGCGCAGAATCTCATCCTAAACACATATAACACTTGTTCATCACTATATATAACCAGATATGAGCTAAGAATTGGGGAAGTGTTAATTATAATAATGAAGCTAAAACAGAAATTAATGAAAAGAAACTTAAACGTGATGGGTACAAGTAAACAATAAACCTAAGCATCACCATGAGATGTCATTTCAGGCGTGAAAAAGCAGTGAAAATCAAAATGGGAAAGGTTGCCCTGTAAACTAATCTAATCATGAGACCAAAAAAAATGCAAAAAAAATTCCTTTTAAACATCTCCACGTCATAAAATAACTCTTCTACCAAGATACTTCGAGTACACAGAAGAATTACTACCTCTTCAGCTTTCCATTGCCCCTTTGTGGAACGCCTTGCAGGGCCACTAGTCCTCCTGCAAGAGAATAGCATAACACCATTCAGAATCCAACATATTTAACAGCCAGTTCAGTCTCTCAATCACACAAAACATTAGAATGGCTTCTGAAAAATTACCCGTGAAGAAGCTTGGGTGGTCTCGGGATCCTGTCGCTAACAAGCCCATCCAAAGGAGCAGAAATTAACCTGTCACTACTTTCCATTGTTGTTTGATATACAAATAAAGAAGCTGCTGCACAGCCCAATTCCCACTCGACCACAATTCATTATAAACCCCCCTACCAATCCGTTCCAATTTCCCCCAATCTCACGAACTAGCACGTAAACACAAAAAGAAAAGGAAACCCAGATCAGAATAACCTCTAAATAAAAATCTTCACTTCCTGAAATCACCAAGTAGGGCTTTGTATTTCAGTGCAGTTGACTTGAATTGAAGTACAGTGGGGTTTCAAATTAAAAAAAAAAAGATTAAGAATTTAATTATACAATTAGTGAAATTAATTAACTTGTTAAGTCCCAAACCCAATTCATAATCAAAGTGAAAAAAATTCGAATTTCTAAATCATTCAGCTTCCTTCAAAACCTCCAAACTCGAATTAAACTGAAATTCAATTCTACAATCAGTAAAATTAATTTATTAATACTTAATTAAGTAACCCTAAAACATGATCGACGAGACAGATTTTCAATCTTTTTCGACCACTAACCATTCGAATTTATAAAAAAAAAAAAAAAGGGGATCAAAATGGCACAAATCTTATGAGAAAAGTATTTTAATTTATTCAAAGATAAAAATAAATTAGAGACCTTAAAATTTAAAACTTCAAAGAAAAAGAGCTTCAAGGACTTACCAAACTGAGCTTCAATGACAGAAAAGAGGAGAAATCAAAAGACGAGAGAGACGATAAAGTGATTAAAACGGTGCGCATTTGCAGATCCAAGTGAAGAAGTCCAGAGAGATTTTAGAGAGAGAGATCTGCAAATGCGTTTCTAGAGAGAGAGAGATCGAAACGGTCGAGAGAGAGCTTTCTTCTTCTTATTCATTTCAAAATTAAAGGGGCGGACTATGGAGTTTATTCAAACCCTATGGATGTTAAACGTCGAGCAACTTTTTGAATGTCTTGGACTGTTCTGTTTTTTCCACGTTGGAATCCTAGCCGTCCATTTCATGGACTTCCTCGGCTTGGTATTTTTGAAAACCCAACGGCCAAATTTATTTTCTTCTTCCACTCAATTTATTTATTTTTCTTGTTATTACTATTTTCTTGGTTTTCCTCTTGACTAAAGTGGTTGTAGCTTATTTATTATTGTATTTTTAAAAAAATACATCAAAATTAACAGCAACGAGTGTAATGAAAGAAAGAAAAAGCAAAGAAAAGGTATAATTTAATGATTTCAATACATGAAATACTTTAATTGATTATAAAAATTCAAATGTGTAATGATTATGTTTTATAGCATTATTAATTCTTGCTATTACTTTTTTTTTTTTGAATGGCAAAGATACCATTTCAAGTGCATGTTTGGGAGTGTAGTTGTGTTTATTTTTTAAAGTATTTTTCATACTGAAATGAATCAAAATAATATTTTTTATTTTTTAAATTATTTTTGAGAGTGTGGGTGATTGCGGTTGTTTTTTAAAATGATTTTCGTGCCGAAATATATCAAAATAATATTTTTTTTATTTTAAAAAAGTTATTTTTGAGATCAGCTCATTAAACAATCCAAAACATACCAAAAAAATTAATTTTTAACAAAACAAAATTAACTTTTTGTGGAACGCGGTGTAAACAGCGTTTCCAAACGGTGCCCAACAAGTCATTAAATTATTTTTTTGGGTATATGATTGATTGTGTAAAGTTGTTTAATCATAGGCTAATTCTATGTCTAACAATCTTTATTTTTTTTTAATTAATTTATCAGATGATTCTATGATTATGGTTTAAGAATTTAAAGACATATCTTAAAAAACAATAAAGTCCTTAAATTAAAACAAATTAATTATTCATCTTTAGATTAAAAGTTAATGAGTTATTAGTAAATTGTTAAATCAATCACTAACATGATTTAATTTAATAACGTAAACATACCATGAAAAATTAAATTTTATTTTATTTTTTTATTAATATGGATATTCGAGTCAGTTTACGTGCACTTCGATTAATCCAAACATTGATTAAAATTCAAAACTCAAAAAAATAATCTAAAACTTTAAAAGAATAATTATTTAAACCCATATGATCAAAATTCAAAAACTATAAAGAACCTTAAAAACTACTTAACCAAAATTTTAGAAAACTAATGTCAATAATTCATAAAACTTGCTCAATTTTTTTTCTATCGTTGAAACCAAACATCTTCCTGTCACTAATCATTGTTCAAATATACTTTCCATGTCATTTAGCACTAGAAAAGCACAAAAATCATATCCACGGTACGCCCAACACATATCCCTCATCTTAAAATTGATTTTGAAATAAATATCAATTCAAAAATTTAAATAAAAACCCAAAACATTAAAAAAAAACTGTAAAAACCCATCAAGATTATATAATCAAACAAAATTAAAAGAAAAACCCTAAAAGACAACTAATCATCATAGTTTAGTTTTAAACTAAAAATTAATTTTATTTTTTTCTTAGTTTTTTTTATCCTAATGTAAAATTAATTTAGATCAGTAGACTTAGAGTGTGTTTGACTGTTTGGTATTGTGGTAGCTGCTGTGGTTGTGGTTTGAAAAAAATTGTTTTATAAAAAATACTTTTAGTTGAGGTTGGTTTGGAAAAATATATGTTTGGTTAAAACTGTGGTTGAAATTGAGGTTAAACAAAAAGTAGTTTAATGTGTTTGGTTAAAAAAATACTTTTCAAATTAAAAAAATTAAAATATATATATATTACTATTGATGGTTTTTAATTTAAATATTATAAATTTAACTATTGTTAGTACGTAATGAAATAAATAATACTTATATGAAATATTTTTTATTGTTTCATTGGTTTTTTAAGTGCGCAAAAACATCAGGTAAAATATCATTTGGAACAAAATTGGAATTGCAATTAAATTCTACAAATGATACGTCATCAAGCGTTCACCTTCTAATTTTTCAAATAAAACACAATTAAAAATTAAAATTAAAATTAAATTTTTTTGAAATAGGTCGGATTCGTTTCAATGCATTTAGTTAGTTTTGGAATTCAATTATAGTGTTTAATTTAAATTCAATTCATAAATAAGTTGAATTAACATGTTTAAAAAATATAAATTCAATTCATTTTATTTTTTATATTATCTTTATTTTATTTTTTCAAAGGTATTGAAAAAAAAGGCTAGATAGTTTTTTTTTAAAAAAAAAAATTTAATATTTTTTTTTTATTTTTATGATATTTCTAGAGATTAAATTTATTTTTTTATTAAAATTTTTAAATTAAACTTTATTTCAAAGGGTAGAAAATATGCCGTGTAACTTTTTCTATTGTCAACCACGTGTTATGATCTCCTACCATTTTATCCTTCTGACCCCACCCAAGCAGGTTTGACTTTTGGCAAATTAAGTATTTTTGTGAAAAAGAGTAACAGTAGATTGCAGAAAGCAGCTCTCAGCTGCTTTCCGCAAACCTGCGGTTTGCGTGGGTCCCATATCAATAGTAAAATGCGTTTTATCATAACCAAACATTTAGTTTGTGCGGTTTGCTTTAAAAGTGGAAACTACCGCATAAACAAACAGGCACTTAGAGCAGGATGACAACAAAATTCAAAATAATATAAGTGCATAACTAAATTAATCAAGATTTAAAAAATTCAAAAATCATGTGCTTCATTAAAAAGTTTACATATATTATAAAAAAAAGCTTCATAAAATTCTTTTTTTTATATAATTCATAATTGCTACCTCGAGATTTCATATGTTTAAACTATTATAGAATCTTTTCATTATCAACACTTTTAAATATTTCTTTTTCAATATAAGTAACCAAATAATCTTTTAATTAATCATCCTTATAACTAATCATAAATTATTTATTTCAATAACCAACACATAATAATAAATTACTTATTTCATCAATTTCTTACGGTCTTTTTCAAATTACATTGAAAATTCAACTACAATTAAACAACATAATTAAATCCATTTCAATTCTCAACAATACATGTTACACATACTAAATACACATCACTAACAAACATCTACTATGGTTCCAAAAATTATCATCCTCCCCATTAAATGGTTAGCTCTACTTTCACCATAAACACCTAATTTTTCTTTTTTAATTATGTTTTATTTAGAAACCGTTTGGGAACGCGGTGCAAACCGCGTTCCCAAAAAATTCAATTTTTTTTTACTAAAATTTAATATAGTTTGTATGTTTTGGATTGTTTTGATGTGCTGATATCAAAAATAATTTTTAAAAAATAAAAAAAAAATATCATTAGCATGCATTCCGGCACGAAAAGTTATTTGAAAAGCAACCGCTACCACATTGCCAAACATATTAGAGTCATTTATATCTCATTCTATCACAATAACATAATATTTTCACGCTTTCAATTCTCTAATTCAAAATTTAAGAATTTCACGTAAACTTTGTTAATCTTTACTTAAACATTTACAATCTAGTTTATAATGTCTTGTCCAATAATGATATGAACTCCAAATGTTAACTGGTCAAAGTTTTATGGTCCTTCTCTTTTTTCCTCTTAGTGTCTTAAGTTTTTTCTCTTTATTTCCTTTCTCTCACTTGATTTTCCCCTTAATTATTGAGTTAGATGTGTTCAATACTCACTTCCTCATTCATCTTGCCTTAAATCTTGGTTTATCTCTAGGGTTTTAGTGATGAAACTCTCAAATTTTTTTCTTTTCTAATTTTTTTCAACATTGGCCGATAGTTTAAAGGGGAAGAAGAAGCTAAATTTTCAGTTTTCCCAGCTTATTTACAAAAATATCATTAATAAGCCTACATGTTATTTTTTGTCTAACTTTTGATATTCTTGCATGCATGACATTTCCAAACTTAGATTACCTTGAAATTTTAACCCAATATAGAGAAATGTGTCAAAAGGTTCCACATAAAATTTCATCATAATTTGACAGTCGGATTAAGAGTTATGCTCGATATCGTAAAACGGATCAGTAAATAATTTTACATCAAAATCCAAATTTCTCATTCAATCATTGCTAAAACCATATCGGTTATTTTATTAAGTCCTCAATATCATTTTTTTTTATTCCAAATATATTTATTTTTTATTTTTTTTATTTTTTTATTTAGAGACTTACTATAGTTTAACAGTAACATTATTAATTTTTAATTAAGGTTTACACCAACACTTTTTCACGCAATTCCTTCTTAACTTTTATTTCTCATTTCCATTATAACTCCTTGGAATTATTTTCTCATTCTCAAAATACATCTATTTTAATCTTTTTCTAATTCTTTTATTCGTCAAAACACCTTACTGATTTTAACATGATATATCATTTGATTTTTTTTGGCAGTGTGGCTATACGGTGGATCTATCTAGAATTATTTGTATTTATAATTTTTTTTATTTTTTATAAAAATATGTTGAATATATACATAGATTTATTTTTTTCGAAAAAAATATATTACCCGTGACAAAGTGTGAATTGCGTATATTGAATTTTTGCTGAAGAGTTTGATTGTGTTTTGACCAAAATTTTGAGGGATGATCCCCTCTTGAAATGTTAGTGGAAAAAAACAATTGAAGTATTCAGAAGGAGTACATCACTGGTTATTACCAAACAATTCCTACAAAAAACCTTATACCGTTAGTTATTAATGTAGCTAGTCAATTCAATGACCTATCTACTCAAGATCTATCTACAACTAGATTTTAATTTAAATTAGGTTAGAAGTTCACTCGGTTAAATAAAATTAACCTAGTAAGTAAACCTTTGACTAAACAACTCTAATGAGATTTTATTTGACTTTTTCTTTTAATTAATTAAAAATTAGACTTTATAGTTTTTCTAAATTATATGTTTCAAATATAATAACTCAGGTCATAAGTTTAAAAAATTAACATGATTTTTTTAAAAAAAACTTTATAATTCTTTTATCAGGTTATTTTAATCACATGATCTAGATCGCAGGCTTAATAAAATATCTTAAGTTAGGTTGACCCGATTAAATATAATTGACCAGTTGAGTTAACATATGACTAAACAACCTTAATAAGATTATTTGACTTTTTTGTTTTAATTAATTGAAAATTAAATTTTGTATTTTTTAAATTGTATATTTCAAATCTAATAACTCGAGTTATAAATTTAAAAAATTAATGCGGTTTTTTTTAAAAAAATTATAATATTTTATCTGTTTTTACTCCATTTTAACACTTACAAATTATTTTTTACAATTTTTTTTTTTTTTGTTAAGCCTCGTGACGAAGCACACGGGCACCGAAGGCTAGTAGCAAACTAAAACATCTAGATACCTTTAGTTTTGCGAGATGATCAGCAAACATGTCAGCTTCTCCAAGAGT
>Ga0307515_10017737_pt1 | contig 12943 bp, 14 predicted proteins | sample 17_EM_MG_FD_194513 | JGI IMG/M metagenome (GOLD analysis project Ga0307515, IMG submission 194513) | Populus trichocarpa ectomycorrhiza microbial communities from riparian zone in the Pacific Northwest, United States - 17_EM | ecosystem: Host-associated > Plants > Roots > Unclassified | place...
TGCGGGCGCGTCAGCCGGTACCTCTCCAGCACTTCCCGCCGCTTGCCGTCAACCGTCGCCACGCGCGAGACGGTAACAGCACTCGGCACACCGTCAGAACGGCGAGCCGAGGACCGCGTCGACCGCCTCCCGCAACGTCCGTTCGGGATCCTTGAGCCAGGGCGGATCGCACAGCGTCCGAAGCATGATGTACGCCTTGCCGGTGTCGCCGGACGCGGTGACGAAGACGATGTCGACCGTGTAGGGCGGGCCGGAGTTCACGATCCGGCAGCCCCGATGGTCGATCGGCCGCACGGGTGGCAGCGCCTTGTCCAGCGCCGCCGTGAAGACAGCCAGATCACCCGCGACCGGGCCGAGCGTCAGGATGTTCTGGCCCGCGCTGGTGTCGAAGGTGCTCTGCTCGTACCGGCACAGTGTCACCGCTGTCACCTGCCGCGGCCAGGTGGTGGCGTCCCAGGGGTTGTGTACGGGTAGCCGCATCAGGTCCACCGAGGTGGGACAGGTGCCGGAGAGTGGCAACGGCGCGTCGCGCGGCGGTGGGTCGCTCGAGTCCGTCGAGTCCGGCCCGGGAGAGATGGTCGCGTACGCCTCGGACACCGAAGGATTCACGAAGCTCGAGATCGCAACCTGACCGCTCGGGTACGGGGCCACGGTCAGACCGTTCGACGGCGCGGGCGGAGTCACCGCGAGACCGCTCGGGTGCGCGGCCACCTCCGCCAACGGACCGTCCGGGGCCGGGATGCTCAACAGGGCGCCGACCAGCGCGACCCCAGCCACCGCCAGCACCACCGCCGAGCCCACCCGGCGTCGTCGTCGCGCCGCGACCCGAGCCCGCAGCACCGCCAGCCGGTCCGGCGGCTCCGACAGCGTCGGAACGGCGTCGAGCAGCCGTTGCCGGATCTCGTCCTCATTCATCGTGCGACCTCCGCATCGTTCCCGCCCGCAGTGTCCTCTGAATCGATCCGCAACGCTGCGAGTGCCCGGCCGGCCTGAATCCGGACGGTTGCGGCGGAACATCCGAGAATGTCCGCCGTCTCGACGATCGACAGGCCCTCGACATAGCGCAGCACCACCGCCGCGCGTTGCTGCCGGGTCAGCCCCGCCAGCGCGAGCCGGATCCCCTCGTCGTGCGCCTGACCGCCCTCCGACAGCACCGACCTGGGCGCCCCGAACCGCCACCGCCGCGACAGATACCTGGTGAACAGCAGCCGCCGGACGTACTCCTCGGGTGGCCCGCCGCCGAGGATCCAGGCCCACTTCACCCAGGCCGCCGACAATGCGGCCAGCAACAGGTCCTCGGCCCGGGCGGCGTCACCCGTCAACAACCACGCGGTGCGCAGCAACGCCGCCGACCGCTCGGCGACGAATCGCGCAAAGTCCTCATCGACCGCACCCCGCGGCCCCGACCGTCGGAACAACTCGCGCCTCCAGCCAGTGAAACACGCCGTGGACCATCCGACGGTCGAGTGCGACGATCCGTTCCACTCCGGAACGAGACATCGCTGATCTTGCCGGGCACGGCTTCCGGTATCGGTGGCGCACACCGTGTGCGAGGGTCGGGATGGCGGCGCCCCGAACGTTCGTTCGATGGCGACCGTGCTTGTTGTCGACGGCGATGCCCCGAGCCGCGAATTCATGCGTACGCTGCTGAGCTACCGCGGGCACGAGGTCGAGCAGGCGTCCGACGGTGACAGCGCCTTGGCGATGGCCGCGCGGCGCCCCCGGATGCCTGCGGGGTGCACGATGTGATCCGCAAACCCGCGCAACCTTCGACGGTGCTGGCGACCATTGACTCCCGGTTCGCCGCTGGACAGATGTCCATGCTCCCCGCCGACCAGCTCGCCGAGACTCAGCGACTGACCGCAGCGGCACGTGGGAACTCGACCTGGCAACCAACACCGTTCTCGTGTCGAGCGCGCTGAGCGATGTTCTCCGGTTGCCGTCGGCGAAGGTCGCCCTGCCCGAGTTGATGCGGCGTGTGCACCCGGACGACGTCGCCGGGATCGCTACTTTGGTCGAGAACACTTGGCGCACCGGCTCGCCCGCGACGGCCGAGTTACGGGTGGTCGACGCGGACGGCGCGGTCCATGAGTTGATCATCTCGTGCCGGACGGCGACCGGGCACCGATCCTTGCCGGCGGCGCGGCTGTGGGGCGTGGCCCAGGACGTCACCCCGATCCGGGAGAAGCTACGCACCACCTTGCAGATACAGGTGAACTGGCACGCCGTTCGCCGGACGATCGATGCTTTCCACCGGGCGGTGCTGCCGTCGACGCTGCCCGTCATCGCGGGCGTGGGGTTGGCGACGGTGTACCTGCCTGCCCCGGAGCGGTTGGACGTCGGCGCCGCCTGGTACGACGCGCAGCCGGTCGCCGGGGGCCGGCTGCTGTTGTCGGCCGGCAAGGTCGCCGGGCACGATCGGCATCCGGTCGCGGTCATGGGTCACGCGCTTGCCGTGTCGCATGCCTACGCTCATGACGATCCTGATCCGGCCGGCGTGCTGACCCGGCTCAACCGGTTCCTGACCGATACCTGCCAGGACGACACGTTCATCACCGCGGTCGTGGCCCTGTTCGACCCGGAAACCGGCCAGCTGCGGGTTGCCAACGGTGGACACCCGGCACCTCTGGTGGTCTCGCGCGACGGCGATGGCGGCGCTTCGGCGAGGTCGGTGACCGCCACCGGCCCGGCCCTGGGGGTCCTTGCTGATGTTGTGTTCCCGCAGAGCGACCTCTACCTCGCAGCGGGCTCGGCGTTCTGCGTCTACACCGACGGCCTGATCGACCGGCACAACGACCCGATGGCGGGCGGCCGGCGGCGCCTGCTGCAAGTCGCCGAGCAGGTCTTCGGCCGGCTCGGTCAGGACCAGCCGGGCCGCCCGGCGGCGGCCGAGTTTCTGGCCGACAACATTGTCCGGGACATGCTCGGGGGTGCGGCCCCGGACGACGATGTGTGCCTGGCCGTGCTGCATGTCGGCACCGACGATTGAACGGCGGCACGGCTCAAGGTTTGTCGCCCAGCAGCGAACCGTCGACAGCGCGCAGCAGGTCGGTTATCTCGTACGGCTTGACCAGGAAGAGTCTTGCGCCGCTCGCGAGGATTCGCTGGTGGACGGCGGGGTCGATGTCCGCGCTGATGACGATCACCGGGATGTCGCGGGTGGCCGCCGAGGTACGCAGCGCGGCGAGGACCTGCTCCCCGCTGATGTCCGGTAGTTCGAGGTCGAGCAGGACCAGGTCCGGCCGCATCCGGTCGGCGCGATCCAGGCCGGTGCGGCCGTCCGGTGCGGACTTGAACATCACCCCCGGCCGTGCGCGCAGTATCCGTTCCACGAGCATCGTGTTGATGGGGTTGTCCTCGATGTAGAGCACGGTGCCGGTCGCGGTGGTCATGCGTTGAACGCCGCGACGTCGATCCGGCTGTCCAGCACGGACCGGACCTTGCCGGTCAGGGCCGCCGCGGTGAACGGCTTGTCGAGGAATGCCACGGTCCGGTCGTCCCCGGTGTGGGTGAGCACACCGCGGGTGTACGCGGAGGTGAAGATGACCGGCAGCCCGGGTCGTAGCTCGGTGAGCCGGTCGGCCAGCTGCTGGCCGTTCATCCCGGGCATGATGACATCGGTGACCAGCAGGTCGATGCCGGGCTGGCCCCGAGCCACGTCCAGGGCGTGCTCGCCGTCGACACCCACCAGCACCCGATATCCCGCGGTGGTCAGGATCCGTTCGGTGAGCTGGCGAACGGCGGGATCGTCCTCGACGAGCAGGATCGTTCCGGTGCCGGCGGTAAGCCGCTTCTCCTCGACGGCCACGCCCACAGCAGCGGCGGCGGGCGCGCCGGTGGCCGGCAGGTAGACCTCGAACGTGGTGCCCGCACCCGGCCGAGACCGCACTCGCACCTGCCCGCCGGCCCGGGTCACGATGCCGTACACGGTCGCCAGTCCCAGACCGGTGCCCTTGCCCTGCCCCTTGGTGGTGAAGAACGGTTCGAACGCCCGCGCGGCGACCTCGGCGGTCATGCCACAGCCGGTGTCCGTGACGGTGATGAGCACATAGTCGCCGCCCTCAAGAACAATTCGGCCGGTGCCGATGCGCAGAGCTCCGCCGGTCGGCATGGCGTCCCGGGCGTTGATCGCCAGGTTCAGCAGCACCTGTTCGACATGGCCGGGGTCGACGCGCACCAGGCTCGGCGTGGCGGCAGAGGTGACCACCAAGTCGACGTCTTCACGGATGAGCCTTCGCAACAGCACCTCGACGCCGGCGACGAGACGGGCGACGTCGACCACCTGCGGACTGGCGGTCTGCGCCCGGGAGAACGTCAGCAGCTGGCGGGTCAGCGCGTTCGCCCGGGACGCCGCGTCACGGATCATGGCCAGGTCACCGGCCGTCGCCTCGTCAGCCTCGGCGATCAGCAGCGCGGCGTACCCGTCGATGACGGTCAGCAGATTGTTGAAGTCGTGCGCCAGCCCGCCGGCCAGCTGACCCACCGCCTCGAGCTTCTGCACCTGGTGCAGCTGTGCCTCGATACTCTTCTGCTCGGTCACGTCGGCGATCATCGCCAGCGCCCCGACCGGCTCACCGGCATCGTCGACCCGGGCCGTCAAGGCGATCCGCGCCCACATCGCCCGGCCGCCGGAGCCGTGCAACCCGACCTCGAAGTGGGTCGCTCCCCTGTCGCGCACCTGGCTCAACGCCTGCGCGGCAACGGATTGATCGGCGGTGGCGACTAACTCCAGCACCGGTGTGCCCGGCAGATCCGACCGTAGGCGGCCCACCATCCCGGCGAACCGGTCATTGGTGTACCCGATCCGCCCGTCACCGTCGAGGACGACAACCCCCTCGCTCGTGGTCTCCACGATCTCGCGGAAGCGCTCCTCACTGGCGCGCAACGTCGCCTCTGCCGCCTGCCGCAACCGCAGGTCCTCGAACAACGCGGCTCCCCGCACCAAAGCCGGGAACCGGCCGCGCAACGTCCAGTACCACACCGCCAGCACGGCGGTCACGGTGTCCCAACCCGCGGCGTGGAAGTCCATCCCGAACGCCATCCGCATCGCCAACCCCGCATGCACGTCCCGGCCGAGGTAGGGAAGCATGAGGTGCACCGTGTGCGAACCGTGGTGTACCGCGCAGCTGAAGAAGATCGACGCTGTCGCCAACCCGAGCGGGTTGTTCCGCCACTGCCGCGACTGCCACAGCCCCCGGCCGATCGCGAACGAGATCCCCAGATAGGCGGCCAGAATCACCGCGTTGGCCAACGCGGTGAGCTGCCACCAGACGTCTGTCCACCCGCTGTCCACGGCTGCGTCAGCCTTCACCGGGACGCGACATTTGATTGATGTGGGACAGGAGTTGCTCCGCGCTGGCCCGCACGAGCCGCAGCTGATGCTCCTGCTCGTCGTTCAGCGGGCCGGGCAGCCGCATCAGCAAGGTGCCGGTGAAGCCGATGATGGCGTTGAGCGGCGTACGCAGCTCATGACCCACCCGGCGGACCAGCTCGGCCGCGTCCGCCTGGTCCGCACTGCCGGACACGTCCACGCCGCACCTCGCTCCGTACTCACTCCCCCGCCACGGAACCTGGACTCTAGCGACCCGCGAGATAGATGTATGTCCCCGAAAGAGTGACGCACCGCGAATATCGGCTACCAGACATCGGGTCGGGAACGCCAGGGCTTTTCGGGGGCTCGCGGGAATTCGCCGCTGCGGCAATGATGCTCTGTGCGGCACGCCCGAACCGCACTCCCGACTCGGAAGATCATCGCCATGTCTGTTGCCCTGAGTACGTCCGCCCGGCAGGCTCTTGTCGCCTTGATGCTGCACGTTACCGAGGCCTCGAATCCCGATCTTCGAAAGCTGTATCACGTCACGATCGACAAGCCCGCCCGTGATCAATTGACCTCGGAAAAGCTGATCACCTGGAAGAAAGGGCTGCGCGGCACGATCTTCCACGAGCTGACCGATCAGGGCTGGGTCCGCGGCAGGGACGAATTGACGCTGGCGCCGCCGGAGCGGGCGGGCGCCGCCTGGCACCTGCTCTACGGCACGTTTCGCCACCTCAACGGCCTGATGATCAAAAACGGATACCAGCTCTCGGACGTCTTCGCCGGCCAGGATCCCGGGCCGGTCTCGATCGAGGACCGGATCCGGCGGGCGTACGGCGCGCTGGCCGGCGAGCCCGGTGACCTGGTCAGTCTTGCCCGGCTACGCGACGAGTTGCCGGATATCCCCCGCAAGAGTCTTGATGAGGCACTGCTGGAGCTGGACGGGCAACGGGCGATCCAGCTCGAGCCCGATCCGCACCGGATAGCTCTGAGCGACCAGGCCAAGGCGGCCGCGATCCCGCTCGGCGGAGAGGACATGCACCTGATCACGATCGGCCCCTCATGATCGAGCCGCGCGAGCGGCGTGCGCTCAACGAACTGCGCCGGCTGGACTGGGCGCCGACCCAGGACGACGTCTGGTCCCGGCTCGACTTCCACCTCGACGGCCTGAACGGCGATGTCGGCGCCGCGGTCGTCCGCGCCTACGAAACCGCGGAGACGAGCACCGGCGCAAGCCCCGTCGGCCTGGTCATCCACGGCCGGCACGGGGCCGGGAAAACGCACCTGATCCGGTGGGCACGCGAACAGGTGCAGCAGCGCCACCACGGCTATTTCTTCCTGATGGGAATCGCCGATGGTAAATCATTCTGGCCGAACGTGGTCTCCGCGTTTCTGCGCGGTTTGCACCGATCCGGATCGTATCGGCATCCGCAGCTCGCGGTGTTGCTGGAGCGGCTCATAGAGATCGCTGGAATACCCAATGACCTGCGCCTTCGGGTACGCGGCGATAACCGCCTGACGCCCGAAGCTCTTGATCAATTCATCTCCGCATTCCGCAAGGCCGCGCCCGAGGCCGGCCGCGGGTGCCGGCACACGCTGCGTGCCCTGGTCATGCTGGCCTCGTCCGACGAGTACGCCAACGATCTCGCCGAGAACTGGCTGACCTCGGCGCAGGAGGAGACCTCGGTCGGGCTGGAACGCTGGGGCGTGCCCACTGTCGTCAAGCCACCGCAACAGGTGGCCGGCGAACTCTCCCGGCTCATCGCCTGCACCGGGGCGAGCCTGTTCGCCGTCGACCAGATCGATCCGGTCTTCGCACAGGCCCGCACCTCCGCGGCCGACGACGCATCCGGCCGGACGGTCAACGAGCCGGTCGCGCTGGCCGCCGACCTCGGCGGCGGCCTGATGCAGATGCGTGAGGAGCTGAGCCGGACCGTGACGGTGGTGGCGTGTCTGGCGAAATCCTGGACCCTCATCGAGCAGAACGCCGTCGCCTCGGTGAGCGGACGGTTCCGCACGCAGACCCGGCTCGCCCGCATCCCGTCCGCCGAGATCGCGATCGAGCTGGTCACCGGGCGGTTCGAACCGTTCTTCGAGATCGCCGACTTCAAGCCGCCGTACCCGACTTGGCCGGTGGTCCCGGAGGCGTTCCGCGACGCTCGCGGCTTCACGCCGCGTGGGCTGCTGCAACGGGTGGACAAGCACGTGGAGGCGTGCCTGCGAGCAGACGAGGTGGTGCCGCTTACCGACCTGGACCAGGCGGAGCCGGAACCCACCGAAGCCACCCCGGAGCCGCCGCCGGTCCGCTTGACCGGGCTCGACGATCGACTGGCCGCGCTCCGCGAGCAGGCGGTGGTCGACGCGGCGCTGGCGCCGGCGAGCGAGGACCGGGAGATGTCCCGGCTGCTGGTCGCGGGTCTGCAGGCCTGGACCCTCGAGCAGGGCGCGAAGCGAAGCCGGTACAGCGTGCAGCCCGGCGAGGACGGCAATCCGTCGATGCACGCGTGGCTGCGGGAGACCCTGGACGAGGACACCGAGGACGAGGCGCACTGGTCGTTCCGGGCGCTGTCGCATCCCAATGCGCTGGCGGTGCAGGCCCGGCTCCGGCGGCTGCTCAGTTTCGTCAACCTCGACCCCGCGATCACCAAGCGCCGCGCCGTGCTGCTTCGCAACCCGGCCTGGCCGAACGGCAAGGTCAGCCAGCGGGTGAAGCAGGAGTACCTCGACCGCGGCGGGATGTTGACCACGGTGTCGGCGGACGACCTGCGGACCTTCGCCGCGCTCGCGACGCTGCTCGACGAGCACGATCCGGCACTGCCGGAGTGGTTGCTGGCACGGCGCCCGGCCGGAAACACAGCGTTGTTCGGCAGCGTCTTCGGGCCACCGCCCGGCGACGGGGAGGTCCAGAAGCCCGGGCCCGACGCGGCGGGCGGACCGGCGGATTCATCGGATTCAGCCACTGCGGCCGGCCCGAGCCTGGATTTCGGGACCGCTATGGAAACCGGCGAATCCGTACGCGCGCCGCTGGAATCTCTTCGCAAACACGCGGTGATCTTTGCCGGATCCGGGTCGGGGAAAACCGTCCTGATCCGGCGGCTGATCGAGGAATGCGCGCTGAACGGCGTCTCCGCCATCGTGCTGGACCCGAACAACGACCTTGCGCGGCTCGGCGACCCCTGGCCGCAGCCGCCGAAGAAGTGGCGACCGGGCGACGCCGAACAGGCCGCGACCTATCTGGCCGGTACGGACGTGGTGGTGTGGACGCCGCGGCGCACTGCCGGGCGGCCGGTCAGCTTCCAGCCGCTGCCGGACTTCGCGGCGGTGCTGGACGAGCCGGACGAGTTCGGTCTGGCCCTGGACACCGCCGTCGCGGCGCTCGCCCCGCGCGCTCGAATGGCCGGGAACACCGCGAAGGCGGACCGCGGGCGGGCGGTTCTCCGGCAGGCCCTGGACTACTTCGCGCGAACCCGCAACGGGGACCTGTCCCGCTTCGTCGACCTGCTCGGCGACCTGCCGGAGGGAGCGACATCGCTGGGCCGGGCGCGCGAGCTGGCCGCGGACATGTCCGAGACGCTGCGGGCCGCGATGGTCAACGACCCGATGTTCGGTGGCGCCGGCGAGACGCTCGACCCGGCCGTCCTGCTGACGCCGGCGCCGGGCAAGCGCGCCCGGATCTCCGTCATCAGCCTGATCGGACTGCCGAACGACGAGCACCGGCAGAGCTTCGTCAACCAGCTCCAGATGGCGCTGTTCGCCTGGATCAAACGACACCCGGCGGGTGACCGGCCGCTCGGCGGGCTGTTCGTGATGGACGAGGCGCAGACGTTCGTACCCTCCGGGCCGATGACCGCCTGCACCGAGAGCACGCTCGCCCTGGCCAGTCAGGCCCGCAAGTACGGGTTGGGCCTGATCTTCGCGACCCAGGCGCCGAAGGGCATCCACAACCGCATCATCGGCAATGCCGCGACCCAGTTCTACGGCTTCCTGAACAGTCCGGTCCAGATCGCCGCGGCGCGGGAGGTCGCGGCGGCCAAGGGCAGCGCGGTGCTCGAGATCTCGCGCCTGGAAGCCGGCCAGTTCTACACAGTCGGCGAGGGAACGCCGTTTCGCAAGGTGTCCGTTCCGATGTGCCTGTCGTATCACCCGGCTAGCGCGCTGAGCGCCGAGGAGGTGCTGGCCCGCGCCCGAGCGTGAGCCGTCACCCGCTCACCGGATGGCCTGCGCACTCTCGCGGCGGGCGACCTCCGCGCGTACGACGGGAGCGACTTCGGTGCCGAGCAGTTCGATGGCGCGCATCACGTCGCGGTGGCTCACCGGGCCGACGGCGAGCTGGAGCATGGCGCGTTGATGGCCCAGCACCTCGTACTGGTGCATCAGTTTCTCCACGACCTGGCTGGGCGAACCCACCGCGTACATGCTGCCGGGGCCGTTCTTGGCCGCGATGTCGGCCGCGCTGAGCGGGGGCACCCCACGCTCGGCGCCGATCATGTTGAACAGTGCGGCGTCGGCGGGAAAGTAGATGTCGCCCGCCTTCTGGGAGGTGTCGGCGACGAAGCCGTGCATCGTGACGGCCACCGGCTGCGGTGGCTGCTCGTAGTGCGCCAGGGCCTCGCGGAAGAGCTCGACCATGGGTGCGAAGTGGTCGGCCGTGCCGCCGACGGTGCCGAGGGCCAACGGCAGGCCGAGGGACGCGGCACGCACGACGGAGTTGGGACTGCCGCCGGCCCCGATCCACACCGGAAGCCGGTCCTGCACCGGCCGTGGCAGGATGAGCTCGTTGTTCAGTGGCGGTCGGAACCGCCCCGACCAGGTGACCGGTGCGGGTTCACGCAGGGCGAGCAGCAGGCGCAGCTTCTCGTCGAACAGGGCGTCGTAGTCGCCGAGGTCATGCCCGAATAGGCGGAACGAGTCGGTCAGGGCTGTGAACTGCTCGAACACCCGGACCGGATCGTCCGAGCTGAGCACCGTCACGGCGCTGGTGAGCCGGATCCGCGACGTCCTGGACGCGGCGGCGGCGAGCAGGACCGCCGTTGCCGGCGCGGCGAACCCGGCCCGGTGGTGCTCGCCGAGGCCGAACACGTCGAGCCCGACCTGGTCGGCGAGGGCGATCTCCTCCAGCAGTTCCGGGATCCGCTGGACCGGACCCACCCCTGCACCAACTGCGACGTCCGCGAACGTGAACGCGCCGATCTCCATGGTGTGCCTCTCGTTGTGCCTGGTGGGTGTCTACTCGGCGGCCGGCGTCGACGGCTAAGTGGCGCATCACCGAAGTACTCACGATGAGCTTTCCGGCGTCCATCAGGGTCGCCGCGGAGCGTCGCCGCGGATACGAGGCCATCCAGCGGGTCATCGCTCGCGCGCAGGAGGCCGGTCGGTTACGCGACGACTTCGTCCCCGAGGATCTGATCATGCTGCTGCTGGCCCATGCCGGCGTGGTGGCGGGAGGCGGCGATCAGGCCGGCCGATTCTCCGCCAGGCTCCTCGCCTACCTCCTGCAGGCCGCCAAGACGACCGCAGAGAGCGATCCGCTACCGCCTCCGCCGTCCGAGGCCGAGGCATACAGCGAGCTGTTGCGGCTGAGCGCCGCTGTGGACCGCCGCCGGAAGTAACGCGCACCGGCCCGGCGGGCTCAGCCGCCGTTGGCGGAGAAGTGCATGAAGTCTTTCAGGGAGTGGTAGTCGCCGCCCCACTGCCAACCGACCGAGGCAAACGCCCGCACGACCGGCCCGTCCGGCCGGATCATGCCGGCTCGCACGTCGCCACGCTCGAGATAGGAGGTGGCCAGCTCGGGAAGCACGACGGCACCCTTATGGTACGGATTCTGGAACGGGTTGAGGTCCACCGCGAGCCCGTAGGCGTGCTGCGACCAGGCCTTCTGGCCCCGCACCGGCCGGCACGCGAACGCGGCGGTGGTATTGCCGTCCCCGGTCGGCGGCGCGTTGAGCTCGTCGGCGCTGGTCACCCGCATGCGCTCGATCGGGTATCGGTCGGCGAACAACTTGCCGAACACCTTGACCAGCGCGCCGGCCGCCCGCGCGTTGACCAGCAACTCGCCGGTGTGGGCCAGTCCGTCGAAGCCGCGGAAGCTGACCGTCACGTACCGCAGGTCGGTGGCCGGCACCGGGCAGCGGCTGGTCCAGGTCGAGCGGGCGAGCACGCTCGCCGGCACGGCCCGAATCGTGGAATGGAAGCCGCCGCCGGCCGGGGGCGGCAGCTCGTCCACCGTGATGATGGATCGGTTGCGCAGCTCCGGCGGGGTCTCCTGGGCCGCGGCGAAACCGTTGGACCCCACCGAGAGCGCCCGCGTCCCCAGCCAGGTCGGTGCGGCAGTGGCATCGCCGATGCGGGTGATCGACGGACTAGGGTTCGTCGCCGGCGCGGCGGACGTGACCGCCGATGCTCCCGGCGCCGAACTGGTACAGGCCGCCATGGCACCACACGCCACCAACGCCACCAGCAGCCGGACCATCCACGGATTCTGCACCGCCCGTCAGCGGCCAGAGCCGACCGTCGCGGCATCCGAACACGTGCGCTCCGCACCAGCACCGCCGGCGGCGAGGATCGCACGGCTGGAACGCCAAGCGAGGATCGAACCGATCGAGAGGGCCGAGAGGATCGACCCGACGCTGAGGAACGAGCCGAACGACCCGATCGAACCGAACGACCCGACCGAACCGATGGACAGCGACGAGCCGACGGAACCGATCGAGAGAACCGAGCCTTCAGACCAGAGGCTGAGCACGGAACCCTTGGATTTGTACGAAAGGATCGACCGCCTGTCACTCATGACCGCGAGTCTAGCGACCACGGCATCAACTTCAGGTTGACGCCCGAGGATCGTCAACCTACGCTTGACGCATGAGCCCACTCAACATCAGCCTCGCCGACCTGATCGCCCGTCTGGACGAGGAACTCCCCGACGCCAACGACCTGGCCCGCATCACCGAGGCGCAGCTACGTGCCCAGACCCTGACCGACCTCGGCGACCAGCTCGTCGGCCACTACGTCGGCAAGGCCAAGCAGGTCGGCGCGTCGTGGAGCGAGATCGGCGAAGCTATCGGGGTGTCCAAACAGGCCGCTCAGCAACGCCACGCGCCCACCGCGTTCCAGCGGTTCACCGACCTGAACCGGCACAGCATCGTGCTGGCGCAGGAGGCCGCCCGAACGCACAAGCACGACTTCATCGGCACCGAACACCTCCTGCTCGGCCTGCTCGGCGAACCGCGGGGCCTGGCGTACGCGGTGCTGGTGGCGAAAGCCGAGTCGGAGCAACGCATCCGCGACGCGATCGAGGAAGCGATGCCGCCGGCCGGGCAGAAGGCACTGCGGGGTCACATCGCGTTCCGGCCGGAGAGCAAGGAGGTCATCGAGCAGGCCAGCCGCGCGGCGGCCGACCTCGGCAACGACTGGGTCGGCACGGAACACACGCTGCTGGGCCTGATCCGCACCGAGCAGAGCCCGGCCGCGCAGATCCTGCGCAACCTCGGCTTCACATCGGACGAGCTGCACGAGACGGTAAAGGCCGAGATCACCAAGTCCACCGCACCCGACGAGCAATAACGAAACCGCAGAGGATCGCCATTCCCCGGGGGTGGTGTTCACTCCAGCCGTGTTCGGACCAGGGATCTC
>Ga0307515_10017738_pt1 | contig 12942 bp, 9 predicted proteins | sample 17_EM_MG_FD_194513 | JGI IMG/M metagenome (GOLD analysis project Ga0307515, IMG submission 194513) | Populus trichocarpa ectomycorrhiza microbial communities from riparian zone in the Pacific Northwest, United States - 17_EM | ecosystem: Host-associated > Plants > Roots > Unclassified | place...
CTTTTCGTTGCATGTACACGGCTGCACGGAAATTTCTGACATAGACGAACTCCATTCTAATGCGCCCTCTCATCAAGTCTGGTAGGTGTGCCTAATGGAGGTGGATCGAAAACTCTTATGGATGTCGTATGCGCGCGAACCAGGTTTGAATGGAACAAGGAGTATGTTGGGCATCACACGAAACCATGGTGTAGATGTTCTATAGAGTATAGACTCTAATAAGTGGAGGTGAACACGACACGATGAAGTGCAGTGAAAGACCATTTGGGGCTGCGGCCAGCCGTTTGAAAGGGCGCATCGGCGAACATAGAGTATATAATGATGTATATATCTTATAATTATAAATCAAAGTTATTACATCTAAAATGGCGTCGGTGATAGTGAGAGCTGCTGGGGCTGCTAAGGTCGCTTGCGAGGTGATCGACCAGCTGGTATGTGCTTTGCAGGCCAGTCTTCGCGCGTCATATACTTGGATTGGACACATAAGCGCCCTAAGTCCTACGTCTTACGCCAAGTATGCTTCCAACCCAACACTCACGTTCTCATTCACCGACCCTCCAGACCCTCTGAACCTTCCGGACCCACCTTGCACGCTCTTCTCCTTGTCATTCCATGCAGGATAGCTCCTACATATCATTGTGGTTAGCACCAGAATTTCACTAGAATAATTCAAGGCGGCCAAACACACTAACAGCTGCTCACCCGCATTTCCTAGGCTTTTCTAATTCCTTTAGTACTGAGTCACCACAGTACTTACAGAATCCAATTGTAGTATAGTTGTTGACGTGTCTTGCCTTTCGCAGCTGCTGGTCGTATGGTTGGGATAAGCTCCAAGACTGACATGGCGGGTGGAGTTTGAAGATCACGTTTGTGCTTGAATCCCAACACTGTCACACACCTCGATAGGTTGGCAAACCAGATCGGTCAACCGGACCTGCCGATCCGTCAAACCCCAACCATTTCACATTGGGTCATTAACTTCAGGTGCACCAGAGGTGCACCCAAATTTGGATGAGATCTACCTCGAAGTGGTTCGGTTGGGTGGATTGGGCAAAGGCAAAGGCTTACATTTCTTTCTCAGCAACGTTTCTTTCTTAGCAGCAGAGGAGTGAGACTGCCCAACACCTTGCACTAATGACCCTGCAATGTATGACAGCGGGGGACTTTCCGTGACAACTGATAGCTACCTTCCAGAATTTTTAGATGTAATAAATTGTATTCATTATTATCAATCATAAAGCCATTATATTCCCACTGTTAGCCGAACTTGAGGTTTATGACCTGATAATTCCGGTTGGGTACCTGACACATCAGATATTACCAACGTACGCTGGCCACACTCATCCATTCCGCCTAAAATTCAGAGTGAAATACCTGCAGGTCAGGTGAATCATGCACATACAAGACTGTGGTCAGCGCGCATATCCGTAGCACATGTTCACAAACGTGACCGATAGGGGCTTCTGTTTATTTTAGGTAATTGGACGGCACATTCTCGGAATTTGTAGTGACATGTAGCTTATTTATTTTACTTGCTGATCCTCGTAGCTCAACCCATACCCAACGTGCAGCTCTCACTTTTTTGTTGCATCTTGGACCGCGCTGTCACTACCTGCCCCGCTACCCCCACATTTCCACGGCCACATTCTCAATGTTTTTAGCACACGGAAAGGTGAGTACGATATGGTTCAAGGCGTCGTTGAGTAGCTAATGGCTTACATCTCGAAAATCTTGCCCAGGCTGAGCTGAACCGTGCAACGACCCCTATGGGCAATTTGTTGGATCGAGAATGCAGAGAGGCAAACCCCTTGGTCAAAGCGTTACTGGATATGCATGTATTGGATAGGAGAATCGACTTTGGATATCAGAATCTCCAATACGAACTCGAATTTTTTAGTAAGTTTTTCTAACAATACAACCACAAGGCCCTAAGAACCAACCCTAGACGTTATATTTTTAGTTTTTAGTTTTTAGATAATGAAATTTATCAAACAATATAACTACAGTACAAGGCCCGACTCGTTATCTGACATATTCTGACTGCGGTGACTTACCGGTGATTTTCAATCTGTGATGGGTCTGTCAGGTCGTGACAACTATCAGGTACGCGACCGGAATTATCTGGTCATGTGCACCAAGCATCGGTCTCGTCTTGCATTGTCTTGCATGTGTTGTTGTCTTCCGTTGCATTTGTAATCCATTGCATTTCTTGTGGCCTGTGATTTCGTCTCTTCCATTTCTTGTAGCTCGGCTTGTGATTATTGGGCTTAATGTGTTAAGTTAAAGCTAAGTAGAGATAAGGCTCAGCTCGGAATAGCAAACTGATAACATGGTATTGTGTACCTAAGTAGAGATACTACGGTACATATGTCAGACACAAAAACACGTTGGGTATGTAAGCGAAGTAGACTTACAGGCTCAGTTCGGAATAGCAAACTGAGCCTTCGTAAGTGAATTGGCTAAGGATCCTTATACTAAATTCCCCCGCTAAACGGGCAGGGGCAAAGATACTTCAGGATCTGAGGAACGAAACGGAACACAACGAGCGCATTACGGAACAGAAATTACCGACCGACATTGCCCGGCTCCCGGCACATGATGCCGATGCTCGGGGCAGCGTACCGGTCTCCAACATAATGGACATCGGGTTTCGGCCCCTCGATTTTCAAAGTCCAGTAATAGAATGATTTATAATATGATAATAAATAAAATTATCATAGTCACAAGTTCCTTCACTTGCAACGGATTTCAACTACCATCTACTAAGTCGGTGACAAGTGACGGTTCATCCAGTTATAGGTGAGGGCATTCAACTTGTCATCATCGGCCGCGACGCCACAACGTGGCAGGAATACAACCGGGTATCGTGTATGCGAAAAGAGGATGGGAAATAAAATAAGCTCTCATGGCTTGACAGACTTGCCGGGCCCTAGCAACATCCTCACTAATGGTCGCAGTCCATTCCACCTTCTCTTGCTTGCAGCACCACCGAAAGTAGGACGACCAATGTGTGTACATCGCTATGGCACACTAGTCATGTCTTTGCCTGTTGACCCTTCGTTCTGCATTCTCGAAGTATTCCTCAAGGACGCAGGCAGCCCCCATAAACCGATAGAGATGGCCAGGAAAGAGCTCCCCTACTCCCTTGATTTGAAATCATCAAAGCCTCGGACCAGGGGGCCACCCAGCGACCAGCACAAGATGCAGTAAGCCAACATCGGTGCATCCTCCAACATTCCTTGTGGAGCCAAGCACCAGAGTCCAGCTGCGACTCCCTCACCACTCCCTCACCCACTCCCTCACCTCAACTGGTGGCGAGACCACCTCCAGAGGGGATCGAGCGTCAAATACGACGAGAACAGGCGACGGGAGAAATCCCAGACTGTGAGCGTGCATTACAACGAACGAGCAGCCACTGCTCGTTCATAGGCGAACCTGAGCAGCAGAGTCCTAGTGATGTACAGAGCTTGCCATCTGCGATCCCTGTCTTCCACCCCTCCGGCGTGCCGAAGTCTCTCCTCGTTTCATTCAAGAGATTCAGCCTCGACGTGGCTCGTCTTGCGGGGAAGACAGAGATAGTCTGGAAGATGGTCAGGCCTCAGTAATCACAATAAGCTCAGAGTGCAGCCCCATGGCACATATCGGATAGAAACAGAGGGAAGTCCTACGACACGTCAGACATCCCTGGACAACAGGCACCTCCCCTCTTTTCTCGTGTCCCCCGCCCTTCACTTGAGTCGTGAGTCGCCGCACATCCCCTCGAATCAGATATGAGTCAGGGTAGCCGAGCAGACACCCCGATTGAAGCGATCATCACGCACCAGTGAGCCACTGTCGAGGCGGACGGGCACGAAACCGCCTATCAAGAAGATGCTAGCGTCCTCACCCCTATCCGGCGCCTCCATGCAGATATTCTCGCGGAGATCTTCCCCCAGCGCATTCGCTGGATTGGTGCTCGTACGTCGGTCCTGACCCTCCGTCGTTCTGGAGAGATCACGCAGGTAGCTGGCCCTTGCCTCTCAACTGGGGGCTGACAAGGGCAACCCCGCTCGATATGGATATCAACACGTGTCCTGGCGCGCTCAAGGTGGTGAATGGAGACGAATCCATGCGGAGTGTGGGCCTCATGATGATTACGAAAGAGGTGAACAGTGAGGAGAGAATGTTAGTACGAGCGGGGAGGCCAAGTTGAAGAGGAGTTGAGGACGGGATCAAGCAAGATGGACGTCTGCTCGGCACACGTGAAGCCGGCCTTCACGCTGATGGCCCGTCAATCATTCCACCGCTTGACGTTGTAGGCAGCAGCTCCCACGACAAACCAACCGTCACGGAACTTTTTCACATCAAGTCCGCCGTCATTCGGCCGTACTACCCGACCTCCCGAAGACCCGGCGTTGTCGGACTTCCAATTTACGTATGATGACATCATTGACGTGCTTCCCACTTCGATACACTCACGAACCCTGGAAAAATAAGAGGAAGTGAAGTGCGCGACTCACGGCGGTTTGGAGCGGTCGGCCGCATTACTTCTCTGAAGCTGCAAGTGCTGCCTATCAATACGGAGTACCACAACCCACAACCAACATTTTTTTAATGTGTTGTGATGCTTCCGGGGCTGGCTCGACCTGGCGGGCTTCGGCGCTCGGGCGGCCAAGAAGGAAAGAACTTCGGACTCCACTTCATGCACCTATGCGCTTAGGCTATACCCAACCCCAGAACCTTCGGTTTCCCAATACAGTCACTGGGTTCGCGATGGCAAACCCGACGAAATCACACTTGACTCGAAGCGGAAAGTCGGCGATTCATTGCAAAGTGGTAAATTCTGGTCCACGAAGGCACGAAGGACATCTCAGGTGGACATGCGGTTAAGTTTGCTCGACCTACGAAGGATGTGGGCGGGGATAGTTGAATTCCGAATCCTAGGCTACGGTAGCCTGTGGTATCAGAGTCTTGGACCAGACCTTACACCCAGTGCAGGAATCCCGATCATAGCAAGGGGTTGAGCAGAACTGGAAGGTCCAGCGTACGTTTAAAGGACATTCGCCACCAAGTACATCAACAAGTGTCGAGATGAAGTGGAGAGGTGCAAGCCAACAGCGGAAAGAGAGACGATTGGATGATGTCGAACGCAGTTCGACTGAGTAAGGCCGCGTTAAATTGATAAATAGTTCTTCACATGCTTTGTTCTATTGAATGTGCTGTAGCCTCATTAGCGCATATGTACAATATCCCTTCATTTCTTACAATCCGTGCGTGGTAGTAAATGATTGGAGGGGGCCTCTTGGATCTTACCACATATATCCGCCCGTAACCTCGGTCTAGCCTCCCTGCGTACTACTTGCTCATATTCGCATGCAATGGCGAGATGAAAACCTCATATCTATCCAAGCAGCAAAGCTGAGTCTGTGTCGTCCCATATTGAGATGACTTATTTACCAGACCACGAAAATGGAAAAGGAACTGTTTCCGCGAGGACGATAGGGACGGCAAAATATCGTGTTTGTTGGGGCCCATTACAAACACGTAAAGATACATAATATACTGATCGTGACACTTGAAAGGATGAGAATTACCAGAATCGGAATCATCACGGGGCAAATAGAAATTTCTTGAAGACATTCGTTCGCCAGCGAGACTATAACCATATTTTCCACAGCTACTAGACGAGGTTAAGAAGGCTTCGGCATGCCAGAGGGGTGGAAGACAGGGATCGCAGATGGCAAGCGTTATGCATCACTAGGACCCCACTACTCAAATTCGCCTATGGACGAGACGTGGCTGCTCGTTTGTCGTCCTGCGACGGATGTTGGATGAAGGGTTGGTGTTGGCTTGCTGCGTCTGATCGCTGGTTGGCTCCTTGACCCGAGGTCTTGATGACCTTACGTCAAAGGAGTAAGGAAGCCCTTTCCTCGACACCACTCTCGGCTTGGAGGGGTCGCTTGCGTCCTTGATAATCACTTCGAGACTACAAAACGAGGGTCAATAGGCAATCAGAACGTCATTGCTGCGCCACGGCGACATACACATATTGCTCGTCTTCCTTTTGGTGGTGTCGCGAGTAGCAAGAGAAGGTGAAATGGATTTGAACTATTCCACCCTTCGGGGTGAGGATGTTGCTAGGGCCGTGAAAGTCTATCAAGCTCGGAGGACCTGTCTTATTTCCCATCCTCTCCTCGCATTTCTGGCATACACGGTTGCACTCCTGCCACGTTGTGGCGCCGCGGACGATAATATCAAGCAGCAAGAGTTTAATGCCCTTGCCTGGACTGGACGAATCGTCACTTGTCACCGACTTAGTACACGGTAGCTGAACTGCGTTCCAAGATCGCGATGGAAGGCCGAAATCAAGATAGACATGGGTTTCGATACGTGGAAGGACAATAACAGTGCTACCCTGGGCCGGTTGGGGCTTGACCAAAGTGATAGCGAGGTTGGTGCTCGAATGGCTGGTTTTGAAAGAAGACGTGTGCGAGGAATGAGGGAGGATTGGCTCAGTGGTTGGGGCGGTTTGACTGGCGTCAGGGGCATCGGTCGTAGCCGGAGGAAGGAAAAGTCGATTCGGAAGTGAGGATGGGTCAGTCTGGTTGGTGTAATTGTCCCATCTGGATGGAGCAGCGACATTATCGAGACGTAGAGGGGTGGTTGGTAGCGGAGAGGGCCAGGAGACTAATTCTGGCAACGGGGCAGGTCCACGACCACTAATCCACTCTACCAGCTCTGCCCAAAAATTTAAGACAGCCCAAAGCTTGAACTGATAAGCGCACTTACTGTGTACTGGGGTGTACAGGATCCTAAGGTGACTGCCGTCCATGTTGGGAAACCGAAAACCCAAGTACAAGTGGTCCCCATTGCGCTAATCCGTTGACCATTTATAGGTCCTACAGAACGTACCGCGCCCATGGGAGAGACTTGACAGCGTGGCAGGTCGGCCAACTCACACAAAGCGAAGCCGCACAAAGCAGCGCGCTCAGGAGGGGTTGTGTCAACAGCTCACGTGTCGAAGAGCACATTTCGGAGCGCGCTCCCAGGGGGACCCCGGAATGCCAAATTGATAGGTCCGGTTGACAGGTCCGGTGGTCAAGTCACGTGGCATAGGAGGCTGGGGCCAGCCCAGCGAACTAATAAAATGGTTTGAATTTTTATAATAGTGAATAAATTGACTACAAATTAAATAGCATACAGCATGATAGCTGTTGGGTTTAAGGCTGGATTACAGATTGGCGGGTAAATCACAACGCACAACGGGTGGAGAGGTAAATAAATCAGGAATAGCCTGCGAAAAACCTGCTCCACTGTTACATATACATATAATAACCCATGATTTTCTAACTCACATTGATCGCCCGTATATGGGATATACTCCGACTGTTTAACAACTAACTATTCCTAGCTCCTCCACCTCACATTAGTGGGATAATACAGGCATTTCAGCAAGCTATTGAGCACGCCATTCAATGGCTAATCCATGATCGAATATCACGCTCTTTCTTACGTCCTATTGTTGAGCTTTTGCAGTGCATGATTCCGGATCTCTACCCCACCTTCTCATGGAAAACTCCTGCCCGATCCTTTGCAAAATCCATCATATTTCTCCAGCTATTTACATAATACTCAAGTTGTACAGCCTTATTCCTAAAATTTTGCCCATTGTTATTCCATACCCATTCATACAAAGAAACACCAAGAAATGACCCTCGTGATCTGGAAGAAAGGTTTTCTGTGCCACCTTTCCATCAAAGGAAGCACAAAGAAATGACCCAACCTGGATTTTTTTTTTTTTTTTTGTGGGAAAGGGAGGGAATGCGTCATGCACCATCGCGCCTGAGCGCGGATGTGGAGGACTCCGTCAGGGCTCGCCAAGTTGGCCTAAGGCCTTTGGACGGGAGTGCCCTTTGTCCTACCCCCTAAAACCCCCCTTTGCCGGTGACCCGGCCGCATCCCTTTTATGTGAAGTTGATTTGTGGACCCGCTAACGGGTCGAACTTGGTCAGTTGTTTCTCCGCCCAGAGCTTTCGTAGTTTCTTTCGCTTCTTTAATTTCCTGTCCTCCTCCATGAAGCGCGTCGCGTTCCAGCTCTTTGTTAATAGATCTGTTAAAAGTCCTTTTAGTATCTGTGTAGTTTCATTAGGAGTTACGTCCTGATTCTGAATAGAGATCTTTATTTTTGATTTCCATATGGCCCACCCCAACCTGGATTTTGCCGCCAAGGTCTTTTGCAGAAGGTTTAGAGTCTGGCCAGCTGACTGCTCCAATGAATCCAGAATCAGCACGGACGAGCACTACAAGACATTCGTGCGGGTCCAATGTGTGCGTCTTCGGCCTGATGGGTGTCTTGCCGGCCAGTCTGAGTACGGGAATACGCAATAGTGTTCTAGGTGTCTATTCTACCAAATAAAGTGCGTACAGCTACCACCATCGATGAGGTGCATGGAGGTCAACCATGGAGTGCAGGGTAGTCCGATCCGTACCCTCCTGAGTATGGCTGCAATTTAATATCCTGGGTCCCATCGCTAGAGTCGGCAGTGAGTAAGGCACGCTTTGCTTACACGAATCCAGAAAATTCCAGAGCAGGGTCATATTTGGAGTAGGTTGGTCGGTGACCTTAATACAGTGCCACGACCAGCAGCTCGTCGATGCACTAGAGGTACACCCAGATCTGGGAGAGCTCTACCTCGAAGTGGTTTGATCGGGCAAATTGGGCAAAAGGTCGACCGGCCTTCAGAATTAAAAGAGGGAGGAGTTCGCACCGCCCCTTCGGCGATCCTTTGTCCAGACTGTGCTCCAATCCCAGAACCATCGGTATTCAATACAGCCGGCTGGATTGGTGATTGATGGAGAGACGACGGGATCATGCCGCGCTGCTACTAAACGAATTCTGGGCACGAAGTTGAACTTTATGGGGGGATCGTTAACAACATCTCCATGGCTGCATTAAGTTCCGGTTGTAGACTTAATGTGGCTCGTCGCAGGTAGCTCTTTGATGCTGTAGTTTCACCCATCCACAGTGATGAGGTCGTCATCATTTTCGGGTGGACTGGGTAGGATGTAGGATGTATGAAAACACAGCGGGGGGGGGGGGCACTGTGGTCTGTGGTTCTTGAGTTTTCGGGTATTTGCGATTTCGTCAGAGGAAGTGAGCCTATCCAAGCGCCGGGCTGTCTCGCCGCCGCGATTAGCCCCTTGGCCCTCTCTGCGACCAACGTCCTCGTAACGTTGCTGCGCGACCCGTACGGGACAGTTTTACCGACCAAATCGACGCGTACGCGTACGCGTCCTCGCGTCCAAATCAAAACTCGTTCCGTTCACCACATACCACTCGGTGGTCAAACGGCTCCAATCACTGAGCCAATCCACCCTCATTTGTCGCACGCCTCATCTTTCGGAACTAGTGACTCGAGCACCGGCTTCGCTATCACGTTGGTTAAGCTAAGCCCCGACCCGACCGGCCGAAACCCACGTCTATCTCGATATTGGCCTTCCATCGCGATCTTAGAACGCAACTAAACTAACATGCACTAATCGGTGATGAGTAAGGGTTCGTCTAGTATAGACGAGGGCATTAAACCTTTGGTGCTTGTCATCATCGATCGTCCGCGGCGCCAGAACGTGGCAGGATTGCAACTGTGTATGCGAGCATTGCAAGAAGAGGATGAGAAACAAAAAAGGCTCTCTGGGCATGATACACTTCCCCGGTCCTAGCAATGTCCTCACTCCAAGGGGTGGAATGGTCCCGGCCATTTCACCTTGCTACTTGCAGCACCACCGAAAGAAGGACGAGCAATGCATGTACGTCGCTATGACACACTATTCATGCCCTGATTGCCTGTTGACCCCTCGTCTCGAGGTGTTCTTCAAGGACGTAGGCAACCCCCTAAGCCGATAGAAATGGTTAGGAAGATCTTCCCTACTCCTTTGGTGTAATTCATCAGAACCTTGGATCAAGGAGCCACCCAGCGTAAGCAGCGAGCCAACATCGGTGCTTCGTCATGGAGCCAAGGACCGCAGTCCAGTTACCACTCCCTCACCCGCTCCCTCACCTCAGCTGGTGGCAAGGCCACCTCCAGAGGGTATCGAACGTCAAATACGACGAGGACGGATGCGGGAGAAATCCCAGACTGTGAGCGTGCATGACAGTAAACGAGCGGCCACGTCTGGTTCATAGGCGAACCTGAACAGCAGAGTCCTGGTGATGTACAGCGCTTGCCATCTGCGATCCCTGTCTCCCACCCCTCCGCCGTGCCGAAGCCACTTCTCCTCGTTCAGGAGGTTCAGTCTCGACGTGGTTGTCTTGCGGGGAAGACAGAGATAGTCTGGAAGATGGTCAAGGCTCAGTAATCACAATGAGCTCAGAGTGCAGTTCTATGCGCGTTAACGCCTCACGTCACGCACGTCGTCCGCTTCCCATGCCGGCCCTTAATTCTTCTCGGATAGAGGCAGAGGGTAGTCCTTCGACACGTCAAACACCCTCGAACAACACAGGAACACTCTCTCCTTGCTCATCTCCCCCGCCCTTCCCAACATTCCTACGAATCAGGTACGAGATAAGGTGGCCAAGTGAGGATCAATACCCTCGAAACGATCATCAGGGACAAGAGAGCCACTCTCGAAGCGGACGACCAGGAAAATTCTGCGATGTCCCGACAATTTCTGGGGCACCTATATGGCCAAATCCTTTCCATGCAGAAGGAAACCGCACATCAAGAAGACGCCAGCGTCCTCGCTCCTATCCGGCGCCTCCCTGCAGGTATTCTTGCGGAGATCTTCCTCCGGCGCATTCGCTGGATTTGCTACTCGTATGTCGGTGTTGGCGCTTAGTTCGTCGTTCTGGAGATATAACGCAGGTGGCTGGCCATTGCCTCTCAACTAGGAGTAGGCAAGAGCAGCCCCCCTCGATATAGATATCAACACGTGTACTGGCGCGCCGAAGGGGGTGGATGGGGACGAAGCCATGCGGAATGCGGGCCCCATGATGATTGCGAAGGAAGTAAAGAGTTGGAGGAGAGGGTGCTAGTACGAGCGGTGAGGACAAGTTGAAGACGAGTTGAAGACGGGATCAAACAGGATAGACGTCTGCTCGTCACACATGAAGCCGGCCTTCACGTACCATGGGCTGATGGACGCCCTTCAATCAATCAACCCTTGACGTTGTAGGCAACAGCTCCCACGACATGCCAACCGACACGGAACGTTTTCATTACCGAAAGCCCCACTTCACGATCATCTTCCGCCGCTTCATCACATTCAAGGTCAATTTGCCCGAGATGCGAACCAAGGCCGACATTCCCACATCCCTCGAGCCACTGGAGACCCTCAAAGCACATTATTTGCGTCTTCCCTCTTCCCCTATTGAGACAGGCCCCCCTTGGTCCGCACGCTGCAGCACATGAAGATCGCGTTTGTCTCCATGGCAGTGGGTGGCCGGCCATATCCTTCCAAATATGAGCGAGTCCGCCATCATTCGGCCGTACTACCCGACTACTCCCAGAACCTGCGCCTGGTGACCAGGCGGTGACGGGCTTCCAATTTACATACGATGACGTCATCGACGTACTTCTCATTCCGGAACTCGATACACTGGAAAAATGGAAAATCCTGCCTCCAGAATGCGATTGATTGGGGTCATCGGTGAGCATCCAGCTACTACTGCAGCTGTGGCCGCCGTGTCGTTGCAGCCGCAGAGTCTTGGACCAGGCCTTACACCCATCCTGATCATAGCAAGGGGTTGAGCAGAACTGGAAGGTCCAGCGTACGTTTGAAGGACAAAGTACATCAACAAGTGTCGAGACGAACTGGAGAGGTGCAAGCCGACAGAGGAAAGAGAGCCAATTGGATGATGTCGAACGCAGTTCAACTGAGTGAGACAGCGTTAAATTGATAAATAGTACTTCACATGCTTTGCTCTATTATAATAAACGTACTGTAACCTCGTTAGCGCATATATACAATATCCCTTCATTTCTTGCAATCCGTGCGTGGTAGTAAATGATTGGAGGGGGCCTCTTGGACCTTACCACATCCGCCCGTAACCTCGGTCCAGTCTCCCTGCGTACTACTTGCTCATATTCTGTCAGAATTTGTGTTTTCCCATTTAGTTTACCGCTGTATGTCCTCGCTACTAGTTGATTTATTTACATGCTTGTACGTTAGACCTGACCACATCTGACTTGCATCCGGCGATTACGTTGGCCACCACTGTGCACTCGTTCCATGTCCGGGAACGGCATATCTGAAACATTCACGTGCAATGGCGAGATGAAAACCATATATCTATCCAGGCAGCAAAGCTGAGTCTGGGTCGTCCCATATTGAGATGACTTATTTACCAGACCACGAAAATGGAAAAGGAGCTGTTTCCGCGAGGACGATAGGGAGGGCAAAATATTGTGTTTGTTTGGGCCCGCTACAAAATCGTAAAGATATGAAATATACGGATCGTCGCACTTGAAAGGGATGAGAAATACAAGAGTCGGAATCACGGAGCAAACAGAAGATCTCAAAGACATCCGTTCGCCAGTGAGACTATAACCGGCACATTTTCCACAGCTACTAGACGACGCTAAGAAGGCTTCGGCACGCCAGAGGGGTGGAAGACAGGGATCGCAGATGGCAAGCGTTATACATCATTAGGACTCCGCTAGCTGCTCGTTCGTCATCCCACGACGGATGTTGGATGATGGGTTGGTGTTGGCTCGCTGGGTCTGATCACTGGTTGGCTCCTTGACCCGAGGTCTTGACGACCTTACGTCAAAGGAGTAAGGAAGCTCTTTCCTCGACACCACTCTCGGCTTGGAGGGGTCGCTTGCGTCCTTGATAATCACTTCGAGACTACAAAACGAATGTCAACAGGCAATCAGAACGTCATTACTGCGCCACGGCGACATACACATATTGCTCGTCTTCCTTTTGGTGGTGTCGTGAGTAGCAAGAGAAGGTGAAATGGAT
>Ga0307515_10017739_pt1 | contig 12942 bp, 1 predicted proteins | sample 17_EM_MG_FD_194513 | JGI IMG/M metagenome (GOLD analysis project Ga0307515, IMG submission 194513) | Populus trichocarpa ectomycorrhiza microbial communities from riparian zone in the Pacific Northwest, United States - 17_EM | ecosystem: Host-associated > Plants > Roots > Unclassified | place...
TAGGGTGTTGCTTTGGGGGGGTATCCTGCCAGGAACCTGACAGGACAATCAGGAAATACTAGTTTCCTGTCAGGAGCCTGTCAGGACGATTAGGAAATACTAGTTTCCTATTAGGAGCCTGACAGGACGATTAGGAAAATCAAAGATCCTGGTAGGAGCCTGTCAGGAGCCTGTCAGGACGACCTGGACGATCAGGAAAATCAAAATCCTGGCAGGAGGTCTCCAGGATCTTGGCACCCCAACAAAATGCTGATGTATAGAACTTCGTGTAGAGCCTTATATAGAACTTTATATAGAGCCTTATATAGAACTTTATATAGAGCCTTGTTCTGCCCCATACCGGCACACAGCTCGTTCCGGATTATTTCTGCTTCATACCGGAACAGATCGTCTTCAAAGAGGAACAAATCGTGTATCGGTTTTATCGTCTTGATTCCGGAACAATTGCTTCATTCCGGAAAAGATTTAATATTATATTAAACTTTTAAAGCTATACAAAGCCTTTTAGTGGAGCTTTTTGGCCGTTTCTATAAGCAGATTTAGAAAATATGGTATAGTAGATGGTTGCAAATAATGGTAAATATATAATTTAATTAATTTTAGGTGTAAAATAAGTAGTAATATATCCTTAATATTATAATTAATTATCTAGTAAAGCATATTTAGAATAAAAATATAAGATCTTGATTTTCTAATGAGATTTTGCAAGGCTCTAGAGATCAAATTTTACTACCCCCCTAACCACCATAACATTATCAAATTCTATCTAAACCAGATTACGCTGCGATTGATAAGTATATTCAAAGGCTTTTCCGCGTTATAGATATAGCCTATAAGTGGTGGAAGCTAATTAGGTAGGGGGTGATTAATTGCGTTCCCTAATACTAAAAATTGAAAATCTTACAAAGCTCCAATCTTACTAAGATCTGTCAAAAAACGGGCCCTCCGAGGTTCTACCGGCCGTAGACTAATTACCTATTTAGGTTTGGCGTAATTGCGATTTAAATTTCTCCTAATTACACCAACCTTGCTCGCTTTGTAATCTTCCTTTCCTTCGCCTTACGCAGCCTTTATAGTGGGCTTAATTAATTACCTTCTTAATTTGCCATTATTAATTAAGGTAGTATAGGGCTTTGCGATAAGGTCTCCCGTCAGGCTTACTTTAATTAAGGGTTAAGCTAAGTACTAGCAAGCCTTCTATGGCCTCTTACAGGAGGCTCTACAGAATCCTTTATTGGTTAATTTATACAGGGCTTCCCTCTATAGCAGTATATAGAACACTCTATATTTCCTTTTCAACAACCACATTAGTGATCATTGCATCCTTATTTACACGCACAGCTAATAGGCCGTGCAGTAGTTAGGTGAGCTTTTACTACTTTTAAAAGTAGTACAATCTTACTAACGCTTATAGGAATTTAAGCGTCATAAGTCTCTCCTAGTTTAATAAGCTCGCTGCTAAGGAAGGGCTCTTTTACAATTCCATATTAAGTACAAATCTCGTAGTAGCCTCAATTTTAAATCTTGTAAATGCAGCCAGGTATGCAAGAGATCTTAGTAGCCTTTTAAAGCTTTTTAGGAATTGGAAAAAGGACTAAGTCGCCTACACTAAATATAGTGATAGAGTGCTGCGTACCGTACTTCTTCTTTATCCAGTTGCGAGAGTAAGCCGATTGCTGTTAAACTCTCTTATAAATATCTAATATATCGTAAATAGAGCCTAACTCTGCTAAACGCCTCTACAGCTATAGTTTCTTTTAGCGCTCTTTAAGCTTCTTTAACACCTGCCGCTTAAGCTCTGGCTACGGTAGAATAGCATAAATAGGGTTATTAAAGTTCTTAATCGCCTAAACTAACTTACGCCTAAAAGCAGGTGTGACCACATTATAATACTCTTAAAGATCTGCTAGTAAAACGCCAGCTCTACCAGCTTCGCGATAGAGCTATAATTATAGAGCTTTAATTTAAACAGCAAGATTATCTATAAAGTAGCCTCTGGGGGTGTAGTAAGGATCATCCGGATCTTTAATCTAGTTATTTAGATATAATTGCTCTTACCACCGGATAGATTATAGAGCTCTCTTAGCTATACGCTATGGATCTACGGTAGGTTCAGATCGTACTGCCGTTAAGGCTTCGGCCTCTCTATCCATTATCTTAATTGCCTCCCGCATACTAGCCTCTTAGCTTAGTATAAGAAAGCCTTCTAATAAAGGTAGAGGCTGCCTAAATCCACTTAATTCTAATAATTGAATTTAACGAGTTTAAATTAAGATTAGTAAGTAATTAGGAGAGAGGCTATCATCTTTAAATAGAATATGGTTCGTAGGAGTCTCCTACCTTTATAATCTATCAGCTAAATCGCGGTTCTTTTTGGATAGATTGCGGTCGCCTACGGAGGCAGTTCCTAAATTTAAAAGGCTCCTATTATTAGAATCCTTATCTTCCTCATCAGAAGATTCACCTAAGGTCAAGAGCCAATCACTATTATCTCCTATATTAGAAATATCATCGCGATCCTCATTAGAAGCAGTAAGGGCGCTTAAAGCAATAGAGCAATTATCCTCCTTATCGCGCTCCTATTCGGCAGCCTCTTGCCTATTACCATTCTCTTCTAATAGAGGGCCTAAAACTTCCTCATTGCCATCTAGATCCTCATCCTCGGCTTTAGAGACTTTAATATCAGGCGGAGGCTTTACCGTGGCCCTTAGGGCAGGCGCCACTAAAGCAGAAGCCTAAGGATCTCTCCTATATAGACAGCGAAAAGACGTACAGCCAATTAATTCGTGGTACGTGCGATTAATTAAGGCCGCGACAATTAGGCAAGCTATCGCCCATCGCGAAGTTCCTAAGAGTCGCTTTACTATATAAAGCTTCTTCTTTATAAAGCCATTAGCCTGCTCTACAAGGCCTTATAATTAAGGGTGGCGCAGGCGGCTGTTAATAACTTTTACTCCGTAGTAATAAAGTAATATAAAAAGGGCGCCTTTAAACTCTATACCGTTATTACTCTGCCAAATACGCGGGTGAACACTATGGTGATGTATCTATTATAACACAGTGGCAGTAACTTCCTCAGCAGTCTTCTACTTAAGAGGGTAGAGGGCGCAGTATTTACTAAAGTAATCGCGTATCTATAGGATCCATTTATATTCGCCATTAGGCTCGGAGCACATATTAATTAGATCGCCTTAGATGCGATTAAAGGGAGCTAAAGAGACAATTACATTAAGTAGAGGCCTTATAGTAAAGGAAGCCTTTCTATAAGAATATTAGCATACGCATACAACTAAGATTTTTTCTAAAAGTAACACTTACTCCTTATAGATTCGACAGTGCTTAAGCAGCCATTTAACTTCAATAGATCTTATACCATAATACTCGGTCGCAATTATACGGTAAGTCTTCTTCTACCCTAAGTGTTTAATATCGCTATACTTCCTTACGATTATATTATAAATATCTAGCTCGGGAACCACCTTTAAGGCCCGCTTATTAGGCCCTATTAAACGCCTCTAAAGACCTTACAGCTTTAAGGGAATATCCTCTCTTATATACTACCATTGCTTAGCCTTTAATTTGGCGTTACGTTCTACCTATAAGCGGGCTATATAATTTAGATCTACAAGCTAGGAAACAAGATTATTATATTTAGGCTAGGTGACGCGCTTTATTAAGTTAACTCTAGTTTCTTCCAAATACTTAGTAAAGGCAGGCTTTACTATAACTAAGAAGGCAAAAATAGCATAAGAGACGTTATAGGAGTCGTCTGCGGTAGAAGGAGAGGCAATTATATTAGGTGCGGAGGTAGTTACGGAGGTTGCGGAGGTTAATATTGCTATTACCAGTGTTAGATTTAAGCTGGCAATTAAGTTAATATATATTCAGAACTTATAGATAAGACGTGCATCTTATTAAAGATCTAATTAAGTTATACATAGAGGCGGTAAATAAGAACTAATGAGAAAATTTAACAGACGTCGAAGCTTGCGAAGTTCGACTTTTAGAGCCCCTGCGCTAGTCCCAATCGGGTAATCGCAATAAGAAAATTAACACCTTAGGAGGCTCCACGAGAGCTCTACAAAAATGCCTTACACTTAGGTATAAAATATAAACTAACTACTAAGCTTAGGCTTATCAATTAGCCGTTTTGGCGACGTCGTGTACGCATGGTTGGGGTAATTTGAGGCTAGTCTGGACGTTATCTAATAACAATTTACCAATTAGATTAAGAGGGGAAGAAAACCGAAGTCATTAGTATAATATATTTTAAAGAGCTTCACAATTCGTGCATAGGCGTTAGCAAGCCTTGCGCTGTTATACCACCTTATAATTGGCCTGATCTTTTAAAGATCTTTTCTGGAATAAAGCAATTGTTCCGGAATTAAGACAATAAAACCAATACACAAATCGTTCCTTTTTAAAGACAATTTGTTCCGGTATAACGCAGGAATTTTCCGGAACGAGGCTCGAGCCAGTATAGGGCAGAACAGCCTTATATAGAACTTCGTATAGAGCCTCGTATAGAGCTTTATATAAAGCCTTATATAAAGCTTTATATAGAGCCTCGTATAGAACTTTATATAGAGCCTTATATAGAACTTCGTATAAAGCCTTATATAGAGCTTTATATAGAGCCTTATATAGAGCTTTATATAGAGCCTTATATAAAGCTTTATACAGAGCTTTATATAAAGCTTTGTATAGAACTTCGTATAGAGCTTCGTATAGAACTTCGTATAGAGCTTTATATAGAGCTTCGCGTAGAGCTTTATATAAAGCTTTATATAGAACTTTATATAAAGCTTTATATAGAACTTTATATAAAGCTTTATATAAAACTTTATATAGAGCTTTATATAGAGCTTTATATAGAGCTTTATACAGAACTTTATATAAAACTTTAGGAAAAAATTACTAGCATCTAATTTTACTTTTCTGCCATTTTAGCATTTTCTAACATTTAGCAGCTAAATGCTAATACTTAATTATAAATGCAGCATTTGGCGGCTAAATACTAGTACTTAGTAATAAATACAGCTAAATACTAATACTTAATTATAAATGCAGCTAAATGCTAATACTTAATTATAAATGCGGTATTTGGCGCTAAATGCTAGTACTTAGTAATAAATGCCGCATTTAGCTGCTAAATGCTAGAAAATGCTAAAATGGCAGAAAAGTAAAATTAGATACTAGTAAATTTTTTCCTAATATAGTCTATACTATAGCTCTAGTAGGTTTACGTAATATACTAAATATATATAGGCCATAGATAGGGGTAGCTGGAGATAGTAGGCTAACTTGCTAATTTATTTCTTAATTTAAAAGGGACCTAGGTATCTTATATTAAGTTTCTTTAATAGTTAACGGGTCTTAATATTTGTTAAATATAATAGAACCTTATCACCTACTCCGAAATGCTTATCCTAGTGCTTATAGTTGTACTAAAGTCTCTACTGCTTTTAGGTATCTTATAGGCTCTACTTTATATACTTTTATTACTTCTTCCATTTCTAGAGGTATCCTTATACTCTTTAGTAGATATCCTTAGACTTCCCAGTAGAATCCTATAACTAATTATACGGCCTTAACTAGTAATTATTGGGTATACTATTAAACCCAGATAGTTAAACGCTATAGGCAATCTAGATTAGTGCATACTTATATAATACGTATTACTTTAAATTATAAGCGTACTTTATATACGGGAGTAGCTTATACCAGTTATTTTACTAGTAGTTTAAATATATTTATAGGTAAGACTCTAGTTCCTAGTTCTAGCGTTCTATTTGCCTATCCGTTTATAGATAGAAAGCTATACTATAATAGTAGTCTATCTTTAAATAAAAGCATAGATCTAACTAGTACTAGCTTATAAAGACGCTGCCCCTATTAGTAATAATAGAGTGCGGCTAATCTACTTTAAGAAAGTATTTCTCCTTAATTAGGCTGGCGAGCGCTTATATATTAATCGTCTTATTAATAGAAAGGTATTAAACGTACTTTAAAAACTTATTAATAAGTATAAGGACCAAATCGTATATTTATCCTTAGCTATCTTTAAATAGCGGGAGATCCGTAATAAAATCTATAGCGTAATATTGCTATAGCTTACTAGCGGGGGGAACTAATTTAAGTAGACCCTATAGCTTATGCCTACGGATCTTATATACTTAACACTTCTTACAATAGCTAATATACTCCTTTGCTTCCTACTTAAGCCTTAGCTAATAGTATTTACGCTAAAGTAATTCCACTATTTTTACTTAACTATAGTGGCTGCCTAGAGGATTATCGTGATTTTTTATAAGAATCTTCTATCGTAGATTTGCTTTTTATGGTACCTAAACCTTACTACCTCTATATAGTAGGCCCATCGGGTTTAGTTCCTAATAATAGCGCCTAGTAGCTTCCTTTCTGTTATATTTCCGGTCTACTTCCGCATTAAAGATAGTATAGAAAGCGTTCCTCTATTAACCTTTTAGATAGTTCCTAGGTAAAAGCTATTTTATTTTATACTGCTCTAAGTATAAAACTAAATAGTACTATAGATCTTATAACTCTTTAATACTTATATATTAGAAAGGCCGCTATAAGGTTAAAGTCCTTTAGTTATTATAGAGCTCCGAGTTCCGATTACTCTATAGCTTTATTATTAGTTTAATAGGATAGCTTAGTAATTAGGGATAGTGTATTACTAGGTTCTAAGAATATATTAGGGACGTTCTATCTAGGTATATTTGGACTCTTATTAGCAATAAACTAGGTACTAGCTAGAACGTTAGTAGAAACTAATAGGGCTTATACTGCCTAAGACTTAGTGTATAGAGCTATGGGTACTTAAGCATTCTATACCTAAAGCTTATTCTATAATATAGGGAGTAAGATATCTATTATCTATTTTCCTTCTCTCGTTTTAAAGCCTTTGGTATAGTCTAGCCGTTATAACGGTTTATTAGTAGAGTTATTTTCCCCTAGCTTATATTTAATCTTAAAATTAAATCGCGTAAGCTTCTCTACCTATTTAGCTTATTAAGGTATAAGCTCCTTTATAGTTATAAAGTAGCGCAGATTATAGTAATCTAAAAGTACACGAGTGGTATAGCTCGCGTGCTTAAGGTAGTGTTGCCACTATTTAAAGCAGTTAACTATAGCCAGCAGTTCTTTATCGTGGGTATAATACCTAACTTTAGGTCTTTAGAATTTTCTATTATAAAATACTACTGGTCTTTAATAGAGCTAGGTAGCGTTTAAATACCTATTAGGTTGTAATAGGATACTAATAAAGGCAAAATTTAATATATTAGTAATTATTATTAATAGCTAATCTAGGTTAAAATGCCGTAGTAATAAAGCTTTTATAAACTTTATATAAAGTTTTTAAAAGGCCTTTTAAACCTTTCCGGGCCATAACCATAGCTTATATTATTTAGTTAGTCCCTTTTTAAATTTTTTTTTTACCGCCTTTAAGATTTTTGCTCCTTAGATTAGGTCCTAAAAAGCTTCTATAATATAGTTAGATAGGTATTAAGTAACGTCTAAGTAGTTATAGATAAAGCGCCTATAGAAATTGGTAAAGCCTAAGAACACTTAAATATCCTAGTAGCTCTTTAGCTCCGACCACTCCTAAATTATCTACACCCGTACTAGGTCTATAACTATATCTATAGGCGTTATAATATAACCTAGAAACTTAACCTGCTTAGTATTAAAGATATATTTTAACGTCTTAGCGTAAAGGCCCTAATTATTTAAACGTTCCAGTACTTTACGGACGTATTACTTATATTAATCCTTATCTTCTAAGTAGATTAGGATATTATCTAAATAAATAATATATATACGGTTAACTAGTCCCCCTAAGGCTCTATAAATATATAATTAGAATATTATAGGTGTATTAGCTAGCCTAAAAGGTATTACTAGATACTTAAAGTAGCCGTATTAGGTCTTAAAGCGGTCTTTTATTTATCCCCTTCTTTAATATAGAGCCTATAATAGGTGTCTTATAAATCTAGCTTTATAAAGATCTTCGCCCTAGATAGTTAATCTAGCATTTCACTAACTAGTAGTAGTAGGTAACGGTTCTTAATTATAATCTTATTAAGACCGCGATAGTTTACGTATAGCCTTATAGTTCTATTTAGTTTTAGGATAAAGAGAATTAGCGCGCCTGCCGGCAACTTATTAGGCTAAATCTACCCCTTTTCCAGTGACCTATTAGGGTACTCCTATAGGATTTTAAGCTCTTTACGCGAGAGGTTGTAGATAGGAAGATTTGGCAGTTATTTACCTTTTTTTAAATTAATTATATAATCGTACTCTAAGTTCTATAGTAGGACTTTAGCTCTCCTGCCCGAAAATACCCTTAGTAAGTCCCTTAGGCCTACTAGAATATTTAATAAATTAGGGTCGCGTTTATCCTTTATATTATTATTAGGTAGGTCCTAGAGCTCCCTTAAAATACTTATAGGCAGTATTATACGCTATAGTAGTTACTTATATATAGTTGCCACCGTATATTATACCGTTTTATACAGTAGCTAGTAAAAAGTAAGGAAATCCTTAACGCAGCGCTTAAGGTACTGTAGTATACTCTTTATATATTGCTTAAGCCAGAGTAACCTATAACGGTTAAAGTATCTTATAAAATTATTAAAATCGCCGCCTCCTTATAATATCTCCGCGACCTATCCGGTAGTTCCCTATAGGGTCTCCATTATAGAGGGGTTATTACCTATACTAGGCTTTATACCCATCTTACTATTAAATAGGGATTAGATCTAATACTCCATTAGGTATAGAGCGTATACTATTTCGCCTAGGGCTATATTCTCTAAGATATTCTTTAGGCTTATTAGTAATATACGCCCTTCTAAATCTTTATTATTCTATTATTTAAAGGCTCTAGTCTTAAAGTATATCTTAGGATCTACTTCTATAAGCTAAGGGTATCTAAAGATAAGGTTATAACCTATAAAGTTAGCTACCTAGAAGGGTTGCGGGCTAACTACCTTAGTGCGGTTATGTATATTAGCTATTAATATTATAAGCTTATAGGCACTATATAGTTTAATCCAATACTTATTTAGGAAGCCTATAATAGGTTTTCGCCACCTTTATAATAGAATAAGTTTATACTTTTTTACTAAATTATATTATATAAGATTAATTTTAGCACCGCTATTATACAGTGCTTAGAACTAACGCACCTCACCTATAGGGAGTATTATTTCTAGCTTAACAGCAATACGGAAAGTCTTTTCTTCTATATCTTACCCTAGTTATAACTAGGAGAGGTCCGCAACTAGGGCTTTTCTTTTTTAAGATTGTTAGTACGGTTATTGCCCTACTTATTTTTCTAATAGGATTTACCTCCGGAGTTTTCTCTTAACTTCTTAAAGTATTTTTATAAAGGTGCTAAACGGGTATTAGGTTAACCCTAGGAGTCTTTCCCGTTGTTTAAGGCTCCTAACTTTAACCCTTTTAAAGTTCTCTTTAAGAACGGCTTCTTTAAAGGTTAAGTCTACCCTATATTACTACTAAAGTACCTACGCTTTTAGTAACCCCCTAGCTTTTAACTAAAAGAGGTCTAGTTCCTTACCGTATCTTTAGCGTTTAGAACTACTCATTTAAAATCCGTATATATAGTAATCCGCAATAAGGCTTCTACGCGCTTTATTTTATTATAAATTACTAGCTTAATTCTAGCCTAGATAAACCTAATTTTCTTTTTCTTACAGATATTACCGTTTTTATTTTTAAAGGGCTCTAGATCTATCTATTAAGTATAAGTTTTTACAAAGTTTATAAACTGGCGGAAGTTGTAGCGGTTAAGCTATATCCTATTCTAGAATAGCTCTATATTATTATATTATACAATATATAGATCTTAAGTCTATTTCTTTAGGAAGGGTTATAGCTGTGGCTATATAGTAATTTGCTCTTTATTAAGCTAATTAAATGCGATCTAGTTTAGTAATTAGTCTTTAATCTTACTAATAATCCAGTATATACGCTCTTTGGTATTATCTCGTATTATTAGCATCTTAAAAAAGTTGTCTACTTTATAAACCTAATCGTCTAACTGCTAGGCGTTAGGTCTATGGCAAAGTTCTAAATTACTAAAGGCCTTAGCCAGTCGGTCTATATCCTTTTTCTATTTATAGCGTAGATAACTCTCTAAGTCTTCTATACCTTCTTAGATAGGTACTAAGTAGCTCCTAAAAAGCCCTTAGCCTTAACTAGGTTATAAAAGAATTTGCCTAGCTTAGATTAAACCCTATTAGATTTAGATTTGCCCTTAAAGGGTTTTAATATATTTATTAATAGCTTCCTCCTATATAGCTTCCAAGAGCCTTATAACAGCTTTCTAATATCTATCTTAAAGAAGATTAATATAGGGCTCTTAACCTTCTAAACTTAGGCCTAGGGAAGCTCCTACTATAGAGGTAGTATTAGTACTAGTAGCTAGTATAGGCTTTCTAACGAGGCTCGGGTTTTAAGTTAGTAGTTAGCTTAGATTACCTAAAGGGGTAAGCCCGCTTAGCTTGTAAGTAGTTTATATACTACTATTATACTAATTATAGGTTAGTAGTCTTTTAGGAGGATTCTGGTTAGTTCCCTAGTTAAATATATTAGTATATTCCTCTAGTATTTCTAGCTTAGGGGAAGATCTTAGAGTTACCTCTAGCGCTAATTTTTTAATTAGCCTAGGTACGTTAGGAAAAAATTTACCAGTATCTAATTTTACTTTTCTGCCATTTTAGCATTTTTTAGCATTTCTAGCATTTTCTAGTATTTAGCAGCTAAATGCGGCATTTATTACTAAGTACTAGCATTTAGCGCTAAATGCCGCATTTATAATTAAGTATTAGCATTTAGCTACTAAATGCTAGAAAATGCTAAAATAGTAAAAAAGTAAAATTAGATGCTAGTAATTTTTTCCTAAAGTTTTATATAAAGTTTAAAGTTCTATATAAAGTTCCGTATAAAGCTCTACGCGAAGCTCTATATAAAGCTCTATACAAAGTTTTATATAAAGCTTTATATAAAGTTCTGTATAAAGCTTTATATAAAGCTCTATATAAAGTTCTATACAAGGCTCTATACGAAGTTTTATATAAGGCTCTGTACGAAGTTCTATATAAGGCTCTACACAAAGTTCTATATAAGGTGTTACGGCACTGGCAGAAAGCGGCAGCTATAGTAGACGTTATAGTAGACGCAGGGCTTACGTGACTCTTACGTGACTAGGGATTGTATATAACTCCTCGCGTTGCTACTTGTCCTTTCCTTTTCTTTTCTCTAGCTTTAGATTCTCGTTTATAGACAATCTAATCGTATAGGCTTGCACGACCCTTTTGCCGTGCTTATATCTTAATTAACTAAGTCGCTAACATTATCTAAAGCTTACTCTACTCTTTCTTCCTAAGAAGGACCTTAAATATATCTGCAAGAACACAGAATAGGACCCTAAGGATATCACTAGGACCATAAGGACAGGACCTAAAAGAAAAGAATAAAACCCTAAGGAAAGAACCTATAAGATATATACAGACCAGAACCCTTAAAGAAATTACCCAGAATTACCTAATACCCCTACTACTATGCTATGAACTATAGTAGTAGGTAAAGCAGCTATAGGACCCTTATATACTTTAGATAAAGAAACAATTAATGTTTTAACCCCCTAGGCGGAGCTTGCGGCTACTAATACCGAAATTAAATAACTACAAGAGCTGCTTAAAGCTAGAAATACCCCTATATCTAATAATAAGTCATCATTAAACAACTAAAGACTTGCTATAGTCCTTTAGGCCCTATCCTAGCGCCTTAATAGACCTACTGAGGCCTATGTAGCACCGAGGCGGTTAGCAAAGGTCGCGGATCCCCCGCTACTTATAGATGGAACTAACCCTATATTTAATAATTGGAAGCTTTAATTACAGGATAAGCTTAAAGTTAATATAGATTACTTCCCTAACGCCTAAGCTAGAATGGCCTATGTTTTTGGCCGTACTGGCGGAGACGCCTAGACGTATTTACGCCTGTGATATACTAAAGACTTAGCAGACCCCTTTATCTCTAAAGAAGAAATAATTAAATACTTGTCTTTTATTTATAAAGACCCTTTTAAAGTATAAAACGCCCGCCTTAACTATAAAAGCCTAAATATAAAAATAACGGAGACCTTTTCGGCCTTCTAAACCCGCTTTCTATACCTAGCCGAATAGGCCTAGATCCCCTAGAAAGACCTACTACTAGACCTCTTTAATAAGCTTACCCTAGACCTATAGCGGGCCGTATTGCTAGCTTATACTATAGTATAGACGTTAAAGGAACTTATGGACTATTGCCTAGCTATTAACTAAGGCCTCCGTTAAATTAAGGCACGCGCTAACTGGCTAAAAACTAGAAACCTTGCAAACTAGGCTATAAGTACTATAAGTACGGCCTGTAGTGCCCTAGTATAATCGGTAACTCCTATAGTTAACCTAGTAGCTAACCGCGCAGCTACCCCTACTACGGGCCTAGTATACACCCGGCCTATATATAGCGACCCCTATATATAGGCCCTTAGTAATTAAGGAGCTTGCTTCTTATATAGTTAAATAGGCTACCCTATAAGGAACTGCCTAATAAAGGTAAAGATAAACAAGGTCCTATTAATTTAGGAGGATAGTATAGAGCTAAAAAAAGAGGAACCCTAGAGGAAGACTCCTCTTTAGGGTTAAAAGGGATTAATATGTTATATATTAATCTAGATCGGCTAGTTAGTAAAAGAAGCTATACTATCCCTTATACTTTATTTCGTAATAAATATTAAGTTTTAACCTCTGCTTTAGCTGACTTAGGAGTAAATACCTTTACCTTAATTAATATAAAGTGCGCTGTAAAACTGGCTGACTTTTTAAATATACCCTTTAAAGAACTGCT